>OMBA01000998.1_pt1 | contig 11308 bp, 8 predicted proteins | sample 1673441 | NCBI WGS metagenome assembly OMBA01 (sample SAMEA103958111, study PRJEB25191) | human gut metagenome | biome: human-associated habitat [ENVO:00009003]; feature: intestine environment [ENVO:2100002]; material: feces | place: Germany | collected 2013/2015
CGACTCCGCCGCAGGCGAAGATCTCCGCGACCTTATCCACATCCTCCGCCGTTGCGGTCTTTCCGGGCGCTACGCCGGAGGCCCCGCAGCCCACGGACATGGCTATGTTCGGCATGACGCGCACCACCCGCGCCTGCGGGAAGGCGGCCTCCACCGTCTGCGTGCCTATGCCCGCCATGATCGTGACGACCAGCGCGCCCGGCGCGATGAAGTCCCTGTAGGCGGGCGCGGCCTCCGGGAAGCTCTGCGGCTTCACGGCTATGACCACCGTGTCCGCCTCCCGTATCGCTTCCGGCGCGGACGGGACGGCGCCGTACATTTCCTGCACCTCTCCTGTGCTCTTGGGGTTGCGCGGGTTCACGACGAGGATGTCCTCGCCCGGCACCCCGTGCCGCACCAGCCCGCCGATTATCGCCCGGGCCATGCTCCCGCTGCCTATGAACGCTGTCTTGGACATACGCTGCACCTCCTCAGGGCCGCACCTGGCCCGTGCCGAGGACCAGGTATTTGTAACTCGTTATCTCCTCAAGGCCGAGCGGTCCGCGGGCGTGGAGCTTCTGGGTCGAGATGCCCAGCTCCGCGCCGAAGCCAAACTCGAAGCCGTCCGTGAATCGGGTCGAGGCGTTCCAGTCCACGACCGCCGCGTCCACGTTTTTGAGGAAGTAGTCCGCGTTCTGCGCGTCCGCCGTGACGATGCACTCCGTGTGCTTGGTGCCGTAGTGATTTATGTGCTCGACCGCCTCCTTCACGCCGGAGACGACCTTCACCGCCATGGCCAGGCGCAGATACTCGTCCGCCCAGTCGGACTCCGTGGCCGGGATCATGCCCTCGGTGTAGGCGGCCGCGGCCTCGTCGCCGTGGAGCTCCACGCTCTTGCCCTTGAGCGCCGCGAGCAGGCTTCCCAGGTGCTTTTCTGCCCAGGACTTTTCCACCAGCAGGCTCTCCGCCGCATTGCAGACGCCCGTGCGCTGGGTCTTGGCGTTTATGACTATGGCCTCCGCCATTGCGTAGTCCGCCGTCGCGTCCACATAGACATGGCAGTTGCCTGTGCCGGTCTGCAGGACGGGTACGGTGGAGTTCATGACGGCGTTGTTTATGAGCTTTGCGCCGCCGCGCGGGACGATGAGGTCTATAAATTCGCGCAGCTTTAGCATCCTGTCCACAGTCTCGTGGCTCGGGTCCTCGACGAGGCAGACCGCGTCGGGCGTGACGCCGCTTTTCTCCAGCGACTCGCGCATGACGCGCACCAGCGCCGCGTTGGACTCATAGGCCGAGGAGCTGCCGCGCAGCAGCATGGCGCTGCCCGCTTTGAAGGCCAGGGCCGCTGCGTCCACCGTGACGTTCGGCCGCGCCTCGTAGATGATTCCGATGACGCCCATCGGCACGCGGACCTTGCGGATGACGAGGCCGTTCGGCCGCGTCCACTCGTCCATGACCCTACCTATGGGGTCGGGCAGGTCTGCGACCTGGTCCAGGCCTTCGGCCATGCCGGCGATGCGGGCTTCATTGAGCATCAGCCTGTCCAGCAGGGACTCGGGCATGCCGCTCTCGCGGCCCTTCTGCATATCCTTTTCGTTTGCCGCCAGGATCTCCGGCGTCCTTTTGAGCAGCGCCCCGGCCATTTCGCGCAGGGCCTTGTTCTTCTGCTCAGTCGTGAGCTGAGCTATCTCGAGGCTCGCGGCCTTTGCCGCCTGTGCGGATTCGACGAGTGTTTTCATTCCGATCCCTCCTGTTCAGTGTGAGCCCAGTTATCCTGGTGTATTACCTCCGGCGGCCTGCCGGGGCAGCGCGCGGCGGCCTCTGCCGAGGACAGCCCCGCTATGGTCTTGAGCTCCGAAGAGCTGTAGTTCACTATTCCGCGGCCCAGGAGCGCCCCGCCGCCGGAGAGCCAGACCCTCACGACGTCGCCGGGGGCGAAGTCCCCCTCCGCCGCCCGCACTCCCGCAGGAAGCAGGCTCTTGCCGCGCCTGCACAGCGCCTCCGCCGCGCCGGGGTCGATATAGATGTTGCCCTTCGCCTGGGCGTAAAAGGCCATCCACTGCAGGCGCGTTTTCATTCCGCTGCCCGCTTTGAAATAGGTCCCGCGCGCCGTACCCTCCACCGCACGGGCAAGGATGTCCGGCTCTGTCGAGCGGCATATCACCACAGAAACGCCCGCACCCGAGGCGAGCTTCGCACCTTCGACCTTCGTCGCCATGCCGCCCGTGCCGTTGGCGCTGCCCGCGCCGCCGGCCAGGGCCTCCAGCTCCGGCGTCACACGCTCCACCCTGTCTATATGCTCCGCCGCCGGGTCCGTCCGCGGGTCCGCGGTATACAGCCCGTCCGTGTCCGTCAGCAGTACCAGCAGGTCCGCGTGCATCATCGCCGCCACCTGGGCCGAGAGCATGTCGTTGTCGCCCAGCTTCAGCTCCGCTATGGACACCGTGTCGTTTTCGTTTATTATCGGTACGGCTCCCCGCGCCAGCAGGACCTCCAGCGCGGAAAAGGCGTTGTGGTACCTCCGTCTGTCGCGGAAGTCGTCCCTGGTGAGCAGCAGCTGCGCCGCAACGTAGCCGCGCTCCTGCAGGCAGCGGGTGTATTCCTCCATCAGCAGACCCTGGCCCACGGCGGCGCAGGCCTGCTTCGCCGCGACGGCCTTCGGCCGCTCGTGGTAGCCCAGCAGAGTGTAGCCCGCGGCTATCGCCGCGCTCGTCACCATGACCACCTGATGCCCCTCGTCCCGCAGCCCTGCCACCTGTGCGGTCAGCGCCCGCAGCCGCTCCGGCGAGAGCCTGCCGGATTTCTCCGTCAGTGAGCTCGTCCCTATCTTCACAACTATCGTCTTTTTCCCAGCCACAGCGGACCTCCGCAAACATTAATGATTAATTATTATATCATACCTCCACGCATTATCAAGCTGTCCCCGGGGCGAAAAGCGTGATATAATGTCCCCGAAGGGGGGCCTCGATGTGAAAAAACGCATACTCTTCATAGGCACCGGCGGGACCATCGCCTCCGAGATGTCGGACGAGGGGCTGCTGCCCGGCGTGGGCGCCTCGGCCCTGCTCGGCTATGTGCCGGACGTAGCGCAGCTCTGCGACGTGGACAGCGTCCAGCTCTATGAGCTGGACAGCACGAACATCGGCCCGGAGGAGTGGCTCGGCCTTGCCAGTACTATCCGGAACAACTACACTCGCTTCGACGGTTTTGTCATCAGCCACGGCACAGACACAATGGCCTACACCGCCGCCGCCCTGAGCTATCTCGTCCAGCTCAGCCCCAAGCCCATCGTCCTCACCGGCGCACAGAAGCCCATCGGCTTCGACACAACCGATTCGCGCCAGAACCTGCGCGATGCCTTCGCCGTCGCCTGCGACGTGGGGATGCACGGGGTCTGCATCGTTTTTAACGGCCGCGTCATTCTCGGCACACGCGCCAGAAAGACACATTCAAAGAGCTTTGACGCTTTCTCCAGCATCAACTACCCCAACATCGCGGATCTGCGCGACGGAAGGCTCAGCCGCTACATAGAGCCCGAGTGTCTGCCCGAGCCCAGGTTCTATTCCGAGCTGGACACGCGGGTTGGGCTGCTGAAGCTCATCCCCGGTACTGAGCCGGAGCTTCTGGACTATATGCTGAGCCGCTGCCGCGCCCTGGTGATTGAGAGCTTCGGCGTCGGGGGACTCCCGGAGCGCGGTGGGATGCACGCCGCCGTCAAGGTCGCGGCACGGTCCGGCAAGGCCATCGTCATGACCACCCAGGTGCAGAACGAGGGCTCGGACCTCGCGGTCTATAGCACCGGCAGCGCCCTGGCCAAAAGTCCCGGCATCCTGGAGGCCTACGACATGACGACCGAGGCCGCCGTCGCCAAGCTCATGTGGCTGCTGCCCCTGGCTTACGGCCCCGGCGACGTCCAGCGCATGTTCTACACGCCCATCTCCCGGGACATCCTGCTCTGAATACCGGCGCAGGGTCCGGGACCGCGAACGCCAAAATACCCTCCGACGCGCTCGGCTGAGCCGCGTCGGAGGGTGCTTCATTTTTATTTCTCAGTCCAGCTTCGCGTCGAGCAGCCTGTACAGGCCGTAGAGCGCCGCGATGCAGAGGGCAGCTGCCAGCGCATGTATCTCAAAAAGTGCGTATTTTATAAACACATTCGCACATGTACACGCCAGCAGCAGCACAAATATGAGCCCGAACAGCAGCGCCAGCTCCCGCTTTTTCGGCTTTCCTCCCAGCTCGAAAGCGTGTTTCGATACCGCCACCACCAGCATGAACGCCGCAGCCAGTATCAGCAGCGCGCTCAGGGCGTTCCCCACCGTGACCGTCAGATACGGCAGCGTCCCCGGCTTTACCAGCTGCTCCAGTATGTCGAACGCCAGCCAGATCGCAAGCAGCACCACCGCAGAAAGCAGCGTGTCCCTCAGCTGCGAGAGCAGCCGCTCGGCGGGGCTGAGCTGCGGCAGCTCCGCTATCACGCTGTCACAAAACGCCTTGTAGTCGCCGCCTATTATCTCCTCAACGGACTCGCCCCGGCGCTCTCCGTCCGCGATCATCTGCCAGATGTCCCTGCGCACCAATTCCTGGTTATAAGTGCTGATGTTTGCGGAGCGTATGTAAACTATCATGTCCGTCAGCGCCGCGCGGGCAGCCTCGTCCCGGATCTGCTCCTCAAGCTCGTTATTCTCCCGCAGCAGCAGTTTCGCTCTCTTGCTCATCGCTCTCTCCTCCTTTTACTGCGCGCAGCAAATGCTCTACCGCCGATGCCAGCTCGGCGTAGCTGGCTATAAACTCCTCCAGCGCCAGCCCGCCCTTTTCCGTCAGCACATAGTATTTCCGCTTCGGCCCCAGCTCCGACGCCTTGTAGGTCGCGCTTATGAGCCCGCCCTTCTCAAGCCTCAGCAGCAGGGGGTAGATCGTCCCCTCGGCCACCCGGCCAAAGCCGTGCGCCTCCAGCTGCTCGGATATCTCGTAGCCGTAGGTCTCCTTCATCCCGATTATCGCCAGCACGCAGCCCTCGAGCGTACCCTTCAGCATCTGTGACGGTATCACCGGATCACCACACTATCTTGTTTTGCATAATAGCTAACTATATTGTAATACAAGCTAGCCTCCCTGTCAAGCCTAAATACGGATAAAGACAAAAAGCTCCGCCGAGGCGGAGCTTTTTCTTTAGGCTGACATTCAGTTTTTGCTCTTGCCAAGCCTGGGCAGGATGGCGAGCGAGAGGGCGCCGCCGATGAGCGCCGTCAGGCCCTGGGGCCAGGAGAACATGATGGAGATCATCTTCACCTGCTGCTCCGGCACGCCGGAGAGCAGCCCCAGCACGGCCGGCACAGCGATCCACAGGAAGGCGCACTTCACAGCGGCGGCGATGACGGCCGCAAAGGCCCAGCGCCCGAACTGCCAGTCCTTGCCGTGCAGCAGTCCGAAGAACAGGGCCAGCACGGCGTTGCCGCAGGCGATGACAGGCGTCACAGCCGGAACCGCCGGGCCTATGCCCACGAGCGTCGCCAGCACGGACGACAAGATGCCTATCGCCACGCCGGACCAGATACCCGTCGTGGCCGTGAACACGAACAGCACACAGTTCACGAGTGAGCCGGTTACGAGCTGCGTCACCGAAAACGGCCCTGCGATCGCCGCGCCCGCGGGGATGACCTTGCCTAGCAGCTGAGCCACGACGACGAGGGCAACGCTCAACGCCGTCCTGGTTATCCAGTGCACAGCGGCATCTGAACGAGACATTTTACTCTTCTACCTCCTTGAGGCGGTCAACGTACTCGCTTTCGAGCGAATTCTGGCGTTCCGCCTTGGCTTTGTATGCCCTGACGTTGGAGGTGGCGTTGAGCACGGGCGTAATGGTGCCGGCGCCGGCCACACAGCCGCCGGGACATGCCATGCCCTCGAGCAGGTAGCCGTGGCGCTTGCCTGCCTTGGCCATCATCAGCATACGGCGGCACTCGCGCAGGCCGTCGCCATACTCGACCTCGATCTCGCGGTCCGGGGCTATCCGGGCGATGACTTCGGCCACCGCTGCCGCAACTCCGCCGCCCACGGCGAAACCTCGTCCCGCTCCGGTGCCGGACTCGAAATCGGTATCACAGTCGTCGGGCTCGAGCGTGGCGAAGTCTATCTCCTTGGCGTCGAACATGCCCTGCAGCTCCTCAAAGGTAAGGACGAAATCCACCTCGGAGCGGACGCTGCGGCGCGATGCCTCGAGCTTTTTGGCCGCACAGGGTCCCACAAAAACTATCCTGGCATTGGGGTGTTCCTTCTTCATGAGGCGCGCGGTGATGACCATGGGCGTGAGGGCCATGGATATGTTGTCTTTGAACTCGGGGAAGAGCTTCTTGGCCATGACGCTCCAGGCGGGGCAGCAGGAGGTACCCATGAAGTCGAGGTGCTCCGGGACGTTGTCGAGGAAGTCGTGGGCCTCTTCGACGGTGCAGAGGTCGGCGCCGATGGCGACCTCGACGGTGTCCGCGAAGCCGAGCAGGCGCATGGCCTTTTTGAGCTTTCTGGGCGTGGCGTCCTTGCCGAACTGGCCCACGAAGGCGGGCGCGACGCAGGCGATGACCTCGTCGCCCTTGTTGATGGCCTGGATGAGCTGGAAGATCTGGCTCTTGTCAGCGATGGCGGCAAAGGGGCAGTTCACGAGGCACATGCCGCAGGACACGCACTTGTTGTAGTCGATCTTGGCGCGGCCGCGCTCGTCGGAGCCGATGGCGTCCATGCCGCAGGCCTTGGCGCAGGGGCGCTCTATGCGGCTGATGGCGTTGTAGGGGCACTGGGAGAGGCAGCGGCCGCATTTGATGCACTTTTCCTGGTCGATCTGGCTTTTGCCGTCGCGGCCGACGGAGATGGCGCCCTTGGGGCAGACGTTCATGCAGGGGTGGGAGAGGCAGCCCTGGCAGTTGGAGGAGACGCGAATCTCCTTGGGCGGGCAGGCGTTGCAGGCGAAGGGTATGATGTTTATGAGGGGCGGCTCGTAGTACTTTTCGGGCTTAGCGGCCTCCTCGATGCCGTCGGAGGCGAGGCTCATTTCCGCCGCGGTGCGCAGGGGCAGACCGCAGGCCAGGCGGAGCCTTTCGGTGACGATGGCACGCTCAAGGAAGACGTCGTGGCGGTACTGCGCCACCTCGCCGGGGATGATCTTGTAGGGCAGGGAATCGATCCTTGAAAAGTCGCCGCCCTCGTAGGCAAGCCGGGCGACCTCTGTAAATACGCTGCGTCTGATATCATCGACGACGCTGTGGATACCTCTCATAATATAGCCTCCTGTAGATCTATTTGGCTTTGTTATTATACTATCAAACAGCTAAATATGGAATAGGGAAAGAAAAATTTGTGAAAAAGATTTCAAAGCGCGGCTGCCGGTAGTAAACTACTTGAAAAGCCCGGAAATCACCTGGACTGACCGGGTGGATTTTTGCGTTTAATATTGGCAGAGAGCGCCGAACGGTGGCAGAAATCGCGGTTCCCGCAGGTAGCGCAGCCCCTGCCGCAGCAGCGCTTTTGCGACTGGTTGGTTTTGAACATGATAAATACCGGGACGCCTATGCAGAGCGCCGCCAGCAAAATATAAAATATTATCACAGCACATCCCCCCGCTCAGTATAACACATCCCCGCCCCGAAGGGAATAAAAAACCCGCCCCCCGAGGGGGCGGGAAAACCGTTTGGTTTATTTAGATAATTCTGCGCTGATTAGATGCCCTCGGCTTTAAGGCTCTCGTCAATAAAAGCAAAGTCGCGGAGCTGGAGGCTGTTCACCGTGGGAAGGAAATCCTTTATGGTGAACACGCCGTTAGCAGCCTTGATAGCTTCAACAGAGTAGCAGGTGAAGTCCAGAGAGGTATCCTTGTCAGAGTAGAGAACGACGGACAGGATGTAATCATCGTTGGTCTCGCTGATGGTACCAGTGCTCTGCAGCTGCATGCCGGTGATCATCTGTCCGGGCTCAAGCACATAGGTCTTGAGGTCAGCATTGGCGTTGGAATCGGGGTTTTTGAAGTTCCAATCCATAGCGGCCGGAGAATCAGCACCATAGCCGATCTCAACAACGACGGTGACGCTCGTGTTGATCACGAGGTCGGTGTCGCTGGCGATGAGCGCGAAGCTCTTGCTGCTGTCAGTCCTGTTGAAACCTACCTGCACGCTACCAGCGGCGCTGGTAACAGTCTCGTCGCAGGCCTTGCCGTTGACGGTAACGTCAACAGTCATGCCGGCGGGAATGCTGGTCTTGTTGAACTTGACATACAGGTCCTCACCAGGGGCGAGGTCGTTAACAGTCAGAACATTGGCGTCGTTGGCACCGCTGATGGCCAGGGAAGTCGTGGTGCTGACCGTGAACGGAGCAAACACAACGTCGGCTACCTCGACTTCGTAAGCATACCTGCCGGAGTAGGTGCCATTGGCAAAATCAGCAATGCTGAAGGAGACTTCGACGTCGCCGTCAGCCGCGACCTTACCAGGAACCTTTACCTCAGAAGGATTGCTCAGCACGCCGTCAGCCGCAACAAGGCGGAGAGTGACGACCATGTTAGCACCAACAGCGGGCTTGTAGCCGTTGTTGAAGTTGGGCTTAAGCACGAAGCTGACTTCGTCCTCATACTCGTGACCCCAATTATTGATGCAGGCAACTTCAGCAATCGTCCAGCTGTCGGACTCAGCCCAATCAGCAGCTTCGTCAACAGTCACTCTGCCGAGATTTCTCTCGGTGACGTAGCAGACATCGATCTCGCCGGCGGCGTTCACGGTGTAAGCCAGCTGCAGGTTCGGCTCGTTGTAGTAGTTGAAGAGCTCGAGAGCGGTGATGGCGTCGAGCTTCGAAGCCAAGACACCCTTGCGGAAGTCGTAGATCTTAGCGTCGGAAGCAAACTGCCTCAGCTTGCCGTTGAACTCCTGAGCGTAGTTGTTGCCGCTCTTGACAACGTTCTCAGCCTCGTAGAACCACTGGCCCGGGAAAGCATGGCGCAGGACGGTGTAGCCGAGAGCATTGACTTCGACGCTGTAGAAGCCGCGCTCAAGAGCAGTGGGAGTACTATAGTAGATGGTGACCAGCTCGCCGTTCAGGTAAGCGCCCTTCTCGTAGTAGTACATGATTCTGCCATCGGCAATCTCACCCATGCTGTTCCACTCGCTAGCAGGGATGCTGTACGGGACAAAGACGTACCTGGAGGTAGCGGTGACATCATACGCGAACACGATGGTCGTGTCGACGTTGCCGACAGTCGTCCTGACAGTGGTCAGAGCCATGTCGGCGAGGGTGACGGAGCCGGTGGTGGCGCCGGTGGCGTTGTAGCCGGCAAGCAGCTCGGCGACGCTGTTGTAGGTAGCGTAGCTGTAGGTGCTGCCCCTGCCGCTGGCGATGACGAACTTCACGCTGCCGGCAGTGTAGTAAACGTTAGGAGCATTGTTGCTGTCGACGCCGGGCATGACCTGCACGCCGGTGGAAGCACGGAAGGTAGCTCTGTCGGAGTGGACATAGCCGCCATCAGTGTTGTAGTCGTACGGGCTCCAGGGCTGGAGGGTGTAAACGCCGCTCAGGTTGGGCTCGCCCAGCCAGTAGTAGCCGGCAGTCATGTTGACGGTGTCGACCACGGGGCCATTTACGTTGTTCTTCCAAGCGCCGTTCACACGGACGTTGGTGGCAACGCCGGTCTGCACATCGGCGACCTGAACGTTGTAGACCTCTTCGCCGACGTAGCTGCCGGAGACGCGCTCGTAAGCGCCGGTGTAGTAGACGAGGGTCAGGTTCTCGGCAGTGCCATAGTAGTGGCCATGGGTGTCGAGCATGAAGGTGTAGGAGTGACCGATGTCGAAGTAGTCGAGGCTCGCACGGGCGAGATTGCTCTTGCCGATGACAGTGCCGTCACGCAGGGTGATGGTGCCGTCGTTCGCGATCTTGCTGACAACGCCGGTGGTAGCGGTCGGGGAGTAAGCGTGGACGGCATAAGCACCCGCGTCGCCGGCCTCTTTCACGCTGTGGGTGTAGATGTAGATGACAGGATCAAGGTAAGCGACCTTGCTGATGTCGGTGAGGATCTTGGCGTTCTGGTACTTCGCGGTGTCAATGACAGTGGTCTTGTCGGCATTGGAGACCGGGCCGCGGCTGCCGAGCTTGTAGTAGAACACCACGCTGGTCTTGCCGGCGCCGATGGCGCTGTTGTCAACAACGTCGAGCTGATAGGGGACGGAGCCGTTCAGGCTGTTGCCGATAGACACAGGAGCCTTGAGGGCAGCCACAGTAGCGGTAGACGGGCAGTTGGTGGTCTCGACCTTGGCGAGGTCATAGGTGAACACGCCGGTGTTGGTCTTGCCGGCAACGTACCAGACGCGAGCCGCGTGGTACATCAGGTTGAGGTCGGTCTTAGCAGCGACCTTGACGGTGCCTTCGGAAGCAACGACGGAATCAACATAGGTAGCGGAAGCGCCCATGCCCTCGTTGTCGACGACTATACCGACAACGTTGTCGAGCTTGAACACGGTCTCAGCGAGGGTGCCCTGGGGGGTGTAGCGGTCGACGAACCAGGAGTTGTAGCCCTTGATGTAGTCGCCGAGGGACTCGGAGTAGACAACAAGGTCAACAGCGGTCAGAACGTTGAACGCATACAGAGCGGCCTGCTCACGGGTGATGGCGGTGTGATCAGCACCGGCCAGATCGCCGGCGAACAGATCGACGTTGTGAGCATACTTCGAAGTGTTCAGGCTCCAGCTGCTGCCGGTGAACTCGCCCTTCACGCCGAAACCAACGGCGCAAAGAAGCATCTTCGCCCACTGGAAGCCGGTCAGAGTGCCGGTCGGCTCGAAGGTGGTCTCGGTCATACCGTCGATGATGCCCTGCTCAACGCAGAAAGCTATGTAGCCAGCGGACCAGCGGTCGGCGGCGACGTCATCAAACGGAGCCTTGGTGCAGCGCAGGCTGTCGGCGTCGGCCTTGCCCAGCATCATGTAGGCAATGATCTTCGCGGCCTGCTCACGGGTGTAGTTGCCCTGCGGCTGGAAGCTGGTCTCGGTCATACCGTCGATGACCTGGATCCCAGTCAGGACACCTACCGCCTCATAATACGCGTCGCCGATCTTGGCCACGTCGTCAGTGAAGTCCTCGACCTTGTTATAGGCCGAAGCGCCAACGACGCACAGACCGAGAACCATGGCGACCACGAGTACGAGGCTCAGGGTCTTCTTGAGAGTTCTCATGTGGAAACTCCTCCTTTGAATAGTACCTCCTCTCGGAGGCCCGTTTATGTACTTCGCTCATGGGTTCGGATATCCTAAGCCAACCCACAAACGTTAGTACCCGTCGTGTAACATGGGTTTCACGA
>OMBA01000999.1_pt1 | contig 11304 bp, 13 predicted proteins | sample 1673441 | NCBI WGS metagenome assembly OMBA01 (sample SAMEA103958111, study PRJEB25191) | human gut metagenome | biome: human-associated habitat [ENVO:00009003]; feature: intestine environment [ENVO:2100002]; material: feces | place: Germany | collected 2013/2015
TAAGAGAGAAAATGAGAGAGAATTATGACAGTAAGTTCAGCAGTAAAATCTTATACAATGGCTGGTATTGTTAAAACCAAAAACAAGCCTGTTTTCTCACAAACCAAGACTAACAATACCAAATCTGCTTCTTCAACAACTACAACAAGTTCGTTGAAAAATTCTGCTGCTTCAAGTTTACAAACAATGCAGGCAGCCTCTGTTTTCTCCGGCAACTCAAGAACAAACAGTCCTTATCCATATGTTGGTTCATTGAGAACTGTTAAACCGAGCGATTATAAGATGGATAACGTTGTCCATGTTGAAAGCGGCAACTATCTTCCGACAAGAAGAAGCATGAACCGTATGATGGCAAGCTGGGAAGACAGAATGAATGCAATGTATCAATATAAATACGGTAACATTGCTAATCAAACTAAGGGCACCGACGTAATGACAGCTATGTCTATGCTTACAGAGCTTGCAAAAACAGGCGCCAGTGTAGCTAAAGAAATTATTGGCTCTAATGAAACCAAATCTGTCCAAAATACTTCAAGCCCGGCTTCTCAAGAAAAATCTGACTATAAAATAGCTGATCAGATTGCTAATAATAAGGCTTCAGTAAAAACTCCACAATCAGAAACCCCTTCATATCAAAGAAATGATGTTTCTGTCGTAATAAATAATCTTTCTTCTGCTGATACCTCAAAAGTATTGCAAGAAGGTCTTAAATCTGTTGAATCTCAAATTTCTACCAAAAAAGAATTGTCCCAAAGCCTTGTCGAACAAATCAAGACAGATACAGATAATTTAAATACAGCAGAAGGCGAACTTGCAACAATTAAATCTGACATATCTGCGACGAATACGCAAATCAACGGACTTGAAGCAACAATTTCAAGACTTGAATCTCAACAAGCCCTATATCAAGCAGAAGGACTTGACTTCAGCGGTGTTACAGCACAGTTAGAACAAGCAAAAGCTCAGCTTGAACAAGCTAAGGCAAAATTAACTCAATTAAAAGAAGACGAAACCGCAAAAAACAACGAAATTGAAGGTTACGAAAAATCAATTTCTGAAAATACTCAGACAAAAGAAAAAACTGATGCTCAGCTTGCACAATTAACTGATGCACATGCAACTTACGATAAAAAGCTTACAAAAATGGAAAAATCTGAGTTTAATGAATTGAAAAACCTTGATTCTAAAATCAAAAAACTTAGAACCAAAATTTCTACAGAGAAAAATGAAGACAAAAAAGCAAAATTCTCACAAGAATTCCAAAACTTAAGTGCTAAGTTTAACGGCTTAATCGACAGCACAATTGCACCTCATAACTTCCAAAAAATCACCGAGGAAGATGCTTAAGTCAAAATTGTTTCAAATTAGTTTACAAAAGGTTTACTTTTGAAAATCTCTATTTTATAATATTACCAGAAGAAAGAACGGGCACCCCCGTTCTTTTTCTATCAAAAGGGCAGTGATGCTGAAAAGCGGGACGGCAAGGCCATGATAAGCGGGTATGTTGTTTTGCGGGGCGCAGAAAGGAGCCGAATTTGAAACAAGAGATTAATCGTTATGAAATTTTGGAAAAAATTAATCCGTTGATTGAAAATACGGCTATGCGATACGGTTATGTTCCCATTGAAGTCGATTTCGCAAAAGAAAATCACCGCTGGTTCTTGAGAATATACCTCTATTCTCCCCAAAAAGACGTTACTCTTGACGATTGTGAAAAAGTAACACGCAGTCTTTCTGACTTTTTAGATGAGTTAATTCCGGTGAAATACTATCTGGAAGTTTCATCCCCGGGGTTAGAGAGGAAATTTAAGTCTGAAAAAGAATTTGTAATTTTCAAAGGCCGCAACGTCAGCATCAAACTGAAAAATCCGTTAGAAGGAGAAGATGAAAAAATTTTTAAAGGCGAAATTCTGGAGTATGACACGACTGAAGGTCTTAAATTTTTCAGATTTGACGACGCAAAAGAGCTTTTAATCCCAAAAGAAAACATTCAATCCGCTAAATTATATATTGATTAGTGATAGATAAAAACATTAAAATAGAAAGGTTATGAAATGATTAAAATAGGAACAGCACTTTTTGAAGCTTGTGAAGAACTGGAACGCGAACGCGGTATATCTAAAGATGTTTTGATTGCATCGCTTTGCGATGCAATGGTTGCAGCTTACAAAAAGCACATGCACATCAAAGAATCAACAAATATTGAAGCAATCTTAGACGAACAATCAGGCGAAATCGGTGTATTTAGTACTAAACTTGTCGTTAACGAGGTAGAAGATCCTGAAACCCAGATTTCTCTATCTCAAGCAAAAGAAATTGATGAAGATGTTGAAGTCGATGATGAAGTTAAAATTGAAGTTACTCCTGAACAATTCGGCAGAATTGCTGCCCAGTCTGCAAAACAGGTAATTACGCAGCGTATCAGAGAAGCTGAAAGAAACCTTGTATTACAAGAATTTATGGATAAAAAAGGCACTCTCACAACCGGTATAATCCAGCGTGTTGAAAATAGAAACGTAATTGTTAACATCGGTAAAACCGACGCGATTATGCCTCAGAAAGAACAAATTCCTGGCGAATATTACAAACCCGGCAATCGTATAAGAGTTTTTGTGCTTAACGTAAAAGAAACAACCAGGCTGCCTCAAGTTATTGTATCTCACGCTCACGCTGAAATTGTACGCGAATTGTTTGAACTTGAAGTGCCTGAAATTGAAGACGGAATTGTTGAAATTAAATCAATTTCACGTGAAGCCGGCTACAGAACAAAAATCGCAGTTTGGTCAAATGATCCTGAAGTTGATTCTGTAGGTGCCTGCATAGGGCCTCGCGGAAGCCGTATTCAGACAATTGTTTCTGAGCTTAAAAATGAAAAAATCGATATCGTAAGATACTCCGAAGATCCGGTTGAATATATCGTAAACGCGCTTTCACCTGCACGTGTGGTGTCTGTTGATATTCTGGCAGACGACGAGTACTCCCATGATGCAATGGTTGTTGTGCCTGACGATCAATTGTCTCTTGCAATCGGCAGAGAAGGACAAAACGTCCGTCTCGCGCACAAATTAACCGGCTGGAAAATAGATATCAAGAGTGTTTCTCAAATGGAAAAGGCTGAAGCTCAAAATATTCAGCAGTACAGAGAAGAACCCGTTGAAGACGAAATTGAAGAAGAAAACGATGAGCTAAAAGCTGAAATCGAAGAAGAAATGAACCAGCAAGCTTACGATGAAGAAGATATTCAACACGAAGAACCCGCTGAAGAAGAAATTTCAGAAGATGAATAATTCAACTTCCCCTCTCCTAATTTAGGAGAGGGGGTAGTGTGAGGTTATATGCATAAAAATACCTTGATATGGAAGTATGGCAGATTTGTGCAATCCAACAATGAATTAAGGATATTGATGAAGGTCAATTTGTTTCAGTGAATGAAGTTAAAAAGGATTGGTGTATTAAATAGTGGCATATCTTTTTCTATTTGCCAAACATTGTCCTGAATATTTTATTGTTTAAATCGATTTGCGGCTGGTTTTGGCTACGTTTTTCAGCCTGTGCCCGTTGTTCTGCCTTGTCTGCTATGCGACTTTTCTTTAGCAGTATTTTCTGTTCTTCTTCCGCTTTTCTATTTTTTACAATCCTTTTTTTCATACCATAAAGAATACCGTCAGGGTTAACATGAAATTCCGGTGCAATTTTAACAAGCTTTTTAGCGTCGCGGTATGCGAATGCACGGTCAAGAAAGCAGCCTTCCTCAACAGATTTATATCTTCTGTCTTTCAGATTATTAAATAGCTTTTTATCGATCATTTCAGGGTTAAATTTGTTTATTAAATCATTTGCGAATTCATTAAAGTTATCTAAATAGTCTTTGGCAATACTCCACCAATGATAATCGTCACATTTTTGGGCTGCTGCAACAGCATAGTTGGATAAAAATTCCCCAGGTTCGCGCTCGGGCAGGTATACAACGTCAAGACATTCACCAATTTTAGTATTTTGAAATTTTAATTCTTGAAAGCTTATATCCATATCTAATTTTGTATTAGGATGAAATTTTTCCATACCTTTATTCAACTTTTCAATGATATTTTTGCCGAGATTTTGATAAGATTTGATAGTATTAACATCCAGCATAGTTCCTTGGGCATTAGCTGTGGCTAAGTCTGCTTTAGCGAGCACTTTTACAGCATGGTTAACAGCATTTTTACAATTTCTCCCGACATAGCCGTTAAATGCTTGTTGATTAGGACGCTGTATACTATTTTCTATTCTCATATTTTCCCCTTTCAATTTTAAGGAAACTTATATAATTTACATCTAACATATGCGTATAAAACTTAAACAATTTTTTTTGCGCTTTTAAAATTGACGGCGGCAAGCATAACGAAAGTTAACGGTGCCTGAAGCCTTTACCCCCGGCCCCTCTCCAAAATTCAGAGAGGAAAAATATAATTGTAAAGAAATGTAAAAATGAATTTAAAATGGGCTGAAACTCAATTATACTCTTTGATAGGATAGGATAGGATAGGATGCGATGCACGCGTATCAAGAATTTTGCCTCCCATGTTTTTATAAAAATGTGTAGAAAACTATAGGAGTAGAAATTATGCAAATCTTATCAAAAAGTGCGAGTTATTTATTAGAAAAAGGAGCAAGATACCGCTTTCAATTGAGCGGCAAGCAATTGGAACATGCAGGAGCACAAATTCAAAAGCTTACTAAAAACATTGAAAATCCTGTTGTAAAAGTCGGTATTAACGGACGCGGAGCAGAAGGTTCTATTTACGGTGTTCAGGTTTTCGCAAAAGGCAGTAAGAAGCCTGTTGCCGCGGCTGCCGGCAGAATTGATTACCGTGAAACAGATCCAATTTTGCAAGCACGCGGTTTTGTCCGCAAAAATACCGGAGAAGGCGACGCATTGCGTGGAAATGTAACTTTAAATACAAACAAACGTTTTGATATTGAAGGAATGGATGAGGTTTCTTTTTCTAAAAAAGGGGCTGAAATTACATTAAAAGCCGATTCTCCTTGGTTTAAGGCAGATATAAAAGAGAACAAGGATGCAGTTGCTGAAATAGGTTCACTTTTAGGTTTTCTGCCACAGATTCAAAAGGGCCGTGCTAATCTGGCAAGCGGCTTAAGAAGAATGCGCGAACAGGCGATTAAATCTTTAAATACTCTAGATCCATCCAAAGCCAAGTCGGAAACCGCAGTGAAGCCAATGCCTAAAGACTTCAACAAATTCACGAAAGTTGTTGATATTTCAAGGCTAAAAAATGCTGAAAAAATTGCTTCTCAGAAAATTCACATACAGGACAAAGCTTTAATGTCTGATTACATGAAAAGTCTTTACAAATAAAAGTAAAAACTTTTAAATTTCAAAAGCCGGTTACGATTGCGAGCCGGCTTTTGTCATGCTCCTTGACAAAAAAAATTGAGCACATATTATTATAATATGGCTTAAAATACCAAATTAGTAAGTAGTGATAATAGTAAAAAGGAGATTAATCTCATGGCAAGAGAAAAGTATGAACGTACCAAACCGCACGTTAACATCGGTACAATCGGCCACGTTGACCACGGTAAAACAACTTTAACAGCTGCTATTACAGCAGTATTGGCTGCACAAGGTCAAGCTGCTTTGAAAAAATTCGATGAAATCGATGCAGCTCCGGAAGAAAAAGCAAGAGGTATTACCATTTCTACAGCTCACGTAGAATATGAAACAGCAGCAAGACACTATGCGCACGTTGACTGCCCAGGCCACGCTGACTATGTTAAAAACATGATTACAGGTGCAGCTCAAATGGACGGCGCAATTCTCGTAGTTGCAGCTACTGATGGTGCTATGCCTCAAACTCGTGAACACATCCTTCTTGCAAGACAAGTTGGTGTTCCTAACTTGGTTGTATTCCTTAACAAATGCGATATGGTTGATGATCCGGAATTGTTAGAATTGGTTGAAATGGAAGTTCGTGAACTCCTTTCTTCATACGAATTCGACGGCGACAATATTCCGTTCATCCACGGTTCTGCTTTGAAAGCTCTTGAAGCAGCTCAAGCTAACCCAACTATCGCTCGCGGCGCTGATAAATGGGTTGATAAAATTTGGGAATTGATGGATGCTATCGATTCTTACTTCCCAACTCCAGAACGTGATTTAGACAAACCGTTCTTGATGCCTGTTGAAGACGTATTCTCAATCACAGGCCGTGGTACTGTTGCTACAGGCCGTGTAGAACGTGGTATCGTTAAAGTTGGTGACGAAGTTGAATTAGTTGGTCTTGGCGAAACTAAGAAAACAACTGTTACAGGTGTTGAAATGTTCAGAAAACAACTTGACCAAGGTCAAGCTGGTGACAACATTGGTGCTTTGCTCCGTGGTGTTGATAAAACTGAAATTCAGCGCGGTCAGGTTCTTGCTAAACCGGGAACAATTCACCCGCACACTAAATTTACAGCTAACGTTTACGTTTTGACAAAAGAAGAAGGCGGACGTCATACTCCTTTCTTCCCTGGATACAGACCTCAGTTCTATATCAGAACAACTGACGTAACCGGTTCAATCAAATTCGACGGTCAAATGGTTATGCCTGGTGACAACGTTGTAATGGAAGTTGAACTTATCGCTCCGGTTGCTATCGAAGAAGGTATGAGATTCGCTATCCGTGAAGGCGGACGTACAGTTGGTGCCGGTGTTGTTGACAAAATTATCGAATAATTTTTGAAACAATACAAAAAATCTTGAAAAGAGCTTGCTGTTTTAGTAAGCTCTTTTCATATTAAATTTTATTCTGTTTCTTTAGCAAAAAAATAAATTTTCGGTTTTTATATAAACCAGAATTAAAAAATAGGAGACAAATATGCAAGTAAGCTTCGATAACCAAACATCCTTTAATGGTAAATTATCAACCAAAACGTTGTCCAAATTTAAGCAAAATTTGAATTCTAGCGAATTTAGACAAGTCAAAAATTTCAGAGCAGGCAAAAGATACACTAACATTGATATCGTTACGATTAATAATGAACCTGTGAGATTACCTTCCGGTACTGTTGTAATCCCGAAAGAAACTTTTGCTGAATTTACAAATTCAAGAGCAAAGAACGGATTAAAAAGCCGCATTAAATTGGCTGATGGGGCGCTGCCTTATGATATGAAGACTTTCAAGTTAATAACGCATGAGCTTGTTAAACGCGGTGAAGCGCTTTTAGGCATGTTCAAATAATCAAGTTTTTTATAAATCACAACGACCTGCATTTATGCAGGTCGTTTCAGCTTTTAGATTTTTCAACTATTGAGCTTGAATTGATTTAAGCTCATCAAATTTTCCGTATTCTTGAGATTTTTTCAAATATTTTGTTAATGATTTAGCTATCATTTGAGAACGTTTTGTATTTTCTTGATCCAACAAGTTAAAATACTCATCCAATGACGACATTGTGTAATCTTTTTCTACGTTTTCCATATTTTCCCCCAATCGTATTTATCTAATAATTTTTCCCTTAAATTTGTTAACCGAGAAGACTATCAAGCAGTTCGGCATTTCTTTCGGCTCTTTTTGAATTTCGCACTTGGTTGCGATACATATATGTTCTTAGAGCTTCTCTAATCAATTCTGACCTTGAACGGTTTTCATTAAGAGCAAGACTGTCAATCTCGTCTAAAAACTTTTCCGGCATTGAAATAAGTACTCTTGCCATAATAATCTCCTTTTTAATTTCCCATCTGATAACTATTTTGCAACTCTTGTATATATATAAAAAATATCTTCTATCAAAAATTGCTAAAAATAGTTGCCAAAGGTGAAAGTTTTGTAATATATCTTAATATAATGTGCGCTTTTTTATATTATATAACTAAAATCGTCTTACGTAATAGTTTGTATCATTTTTTAACAGTTCTCGCATTTTAGCGAACTCTTCGGCTTCAAATTTGTGCGTAAGGATTTTGGCTGTCTTTTCTCTTATTGTATATTCATTGATGGATTTTGTGATGTTTAAAATTTCTTTTAACTGCGTTTCTTGAACAAATTCGGCGAACTGAGAAATTGTTTCTAAGTACCAGTACAGCTTGAAAACTTCCTTGTTAACCTTGTATTTGCCTTCCTGAAAATCAAACTTTTGAATGTCTTCTGCCAGTTGTAGCGTACGTTTCAAAAGTTCTAATGTGAATATTTCACAAAACTTTTTATTATACTTCAGGTTTGATAATGCAGAAATTATATTTCTGCAAATATTTCCGTTAATATCGATTATTGCATCAAGAAAGGTTTGTAAATTTTCTTCGGGTTGAAAAAGTTCTGAAAGCGTCTTATCCTGCATAAGTTCCGATATTTTTAGAGAAACTGCTTCCCTGACTTTTCCATCCTGCCCTGTGAGGTTGTTTATTAAAACAAAAGCTTCTTCACGGTTTAAAACCTTGTCCAATTTTAGCGCTGCGAGCTGTTTTTGGACAATATTACCGCTTTTAAGCATGCATATAAGTTCGTCATGACTTTGTGTATTAATTATCAAGTCATAAGCATGTTCAAAATTTTCCTGCGGATTTTTGTAGTAACCTTCGACGTGAGCGGTCATTGTCTTCCTCGTAAAATAATAATTCAAATATTATAAAACTTCGCTTTGTAAATCGTTTTAATGTATTATATAGTTAATAAACCCCCAGCGGTTAGGAGAATTTTTATGAATGAAATAGTCAATTTTTTTAAAGAAATTTTCATGCTTAAAAGTGAGGATCACATTAAAGTCGGTCTGACCCAGTTTAAAACAGAAACCCCTGTTGAAAAGGCCGTTAAAAAGCCGTCAATTCCGCCAAAAGCCGAAGTGAAACTTTCTGACTTGATGAGAAGAAGCTATTAAGAAGCTTTGAATTTTATCACTGCTTTTGTCTGTACGTGAAAATCTGTTGAGTACAAAATGAACGAAACGAACTTTTCACGTTTTACTTCTCGCTTTTTCACACGAATTCAACTTATTTTTTGCTTTTATCAGCCAGTTCGCTGTCCATTCTCAAGAATACAGGTTTTATGTCTTCTTTTTCAATAAGTTTGCCTGTTTTAAGGTTTTTGCAGGTCAATTTCTCAAGATTCGCACCTTTCAAATCGAAAGACAGTTGAGCTGCCATGCGTTCGGCAATGTTCGGGCAGAATGGATAAATCAAGGCAGAAACAACACACATAATTTCAAGAACTGTTGTCAAAACCTGACCGCATTCAGTCATTTTTTCTTCTTTTGCCAGAGTCCAAGGCGCATTGTTGGTTACATATTTATTTGTCATGTCTACAAGCTGTATAATTTCGTTTCCGGCTTCAGCAATTTCAAAGTTATCAAAATGACTTTTTACTAAATCAATTTTGTTTTTTGCGGCTTGAAGAAGGCTTTTTGAACCTGCAACAATTTCTTTTTCTGTCACATCAAATTCGGGCTTGATTTCGCCGTCAAAATATTTTACAAGCATTGAAAGCGTTCTGTTGAGAAGATTTCCCATTGAATTTGCAAGATGCGCGTTAACTTTTTCTTTGAAATCTTCATCCGAGTAGTTTCCATCTTTCCCGCAAGGAGCCGAAGTTGCCATATAATAGCGGAACGGGTCGGGAATATCCAGTTCAAAGTTTTCAAGAACTGAAGTCGGCGAAATTACGTTTCCAAGCGATTTTGACATTTTGCTTTCGTCAATCGTAATCCAGCCGTGCGCAAAAATGTGTTTTGGCAGCGGCAAATCAAGTGCCATCAGGATTGCCGGCCAGTAAATGCTGTGGAATTTCAAAATATCTTTTCCGATAACCTGAACGTCAGCCGGCCAGTATTTTTTGAAGTTTTCACTACTGTTTTCAACATCATAGCCGAGCGCTGTGATGTAGTTTGAAAGCGCATCAATCCAAACGTAGATTGATTGTTCGGGATCATCCAGAACGTCTATTGCCCATTGAACATTGTCTTTTGAGCGTGAAACCGAAATGTCCTGAATATCTTCAAGCTGGTTTAAAACCTCATTGGCTCTGAATTGAGGAATAATAAAGTCCGGATTTTCTTTAATATATTTTGCAATTGCGTCTTTGTATTTTGTTAATTTAAAGAAATAATTTTCTTCACTTACAACCTCGGGTTTTTTAAGGTGGTCCGGGCAAAGTCCGTCTTCTGTCAGGTCTTTCGGGTTCAAAAAGCACTCGCAGCCGGAGCAGTAAAGCCCTTCGTATTTGTGTTTGTAAATATCGCCTTTTTCAACAAGTTTTTTAAAAATTCTTTGAACAATTGCTTCATGGTCGTCATCGGTTGTTCTGATAAACCTTGTATAATCGACTCCGAGTGCTTTCCAGGCATCTTTGAAGGATTGCGCGTTAATGTCGCAGAGTTCTTTTGGGGTAATTCCTTTTTTTTCGGCTGTTTTTTGAATTTTAATCCCGTGTTCGTCAGTTCCGGTCAGGAAAAATACATCATCACAGCGTTGAGAGTAATGTCTTGCAATAATATCAGTTAAAATCTTTTCATAAGCGTGTCCGATGTGCGGTGCGCCGTTTACATAGTCAATCGCTGTTGTTAAATAATATTTTTCCATAACTTTTCATCCCTCTTTATTGTTAATTCTTATGAAAAAATTGTAGCATGAATAAGTGAGAAGTGAAAGGTGAAAAGTGAAAAGTCTGTTACGTTAAAACACTTTATCTGGAACTTGATTATTTTTTTTAATTAATATTCAATCCCTTTACGGGCGGCTATTCCCGTATCCCAATAATGTTTTATTGGTTTAATTTCCGAAACAAGATGCGCCAAGTCTATTATTTTTTCGTTTGCGTTGCGTCCGGTCAAAACAATTTCCATATCTTCGGGTTTATTTTTCAAAACCTCAACAACCTCGTCCAAATCTATCAAACCCAAATCTATTGCAATGTTTGCTTCATCAAGGATTATAAGATTATATTCGTCGTTTTGAATTGCTTTTTTTGCAAGCTCCCAGCCTTTTTTGATTTCAGCCTCATCATCTGCATTTTTGTTTTGTTCATAAACAATTCTGTCCAGACCGGCCTGAACAATAGTCAGATTTTTCGAAATCTCGGGAGAAAGGTTGCGAAAAGAATTTAATTCACCGTAATCGTCGCCGCCTTTAGTAAACATAATTATTAAAACCTTCCAGCAGCGGCCGAGCGCGCGCATTGCAAGCCCTAAAGAGGCCGTGGTTTTACCTTTTCCGTTTCCTGTATAAACCTGAATATAGCCATGTTTTGCCCAATTCGGATTTATTAAGTTGTTATCGCAAAAATCGGTCATTGCTGTTTCCTGTTTTTAATTTAGTTCTCTTAGGACAAT
>OMBA01001006.1_pt1 | contig 11230 bp, 10 predicted proteins | sample 1673441 | NCBI WGS metagenome assembly OMBA01 (sample SAMEA103958111, study PRJEB25191) | human gut metagenome | biome: human-associated habitat [ENVO:00009003]; feature: intestine environment [ENVO:2100002]; material: feces | place: Germany | collected 2013/2015
CTCGTGCTTGAAACTATCTGCGTCACGGTCTGAGTAGATGGAGGATTCCAGCCCGCTTAAGATTATGTCTTTTTCGAAAGTGATGTTACCATGCGCCGTATCATCTATATCTTTTCTTAAAAAGCGATCATCAAGTGCGGATATAGGCTTTAGTATCTCCTTCAAGGCTCTAAGAGCCGTGAAAGCGTTCTCATCGGACGGCTCTGTCAGATCATCTAATTTTATATGATAGAAATCGTCTCCCGGTCCACCCGATCCTCCTGCTCCGTTGACGATAGCCCTCCAAGTCTCTCCAAGTTCGCTTATGATGCCGTTCCTTATCGTGTCATGTATTACACCAAAAGACGTAACGGATGCTTTCGGGTTATGCGGATCAAAGGCCGGGAATAATACCCCCTCGCCAAGCTCTTGCCGTGGGAGCTCAGCTAAGCGAGGGGGAAAAATAAAATCCGGCGAGGAGAGGTTTGGAACCGTTAGATTATCCGGAAGCTCTTTCTCGTTACGGATAAGGTTCAGGTACCTCGAGATCTCCGAGAGTCGGTACGTGAACGTATAGGAGCTCGGGAGATCGTTGGAGGTGTAGGTGGCGTCGCTCTCGGTGACGATTATTCTCCGGATCATGGACGCCTCGTATATATACTTGGCCCGGCTGGGGAAAAAATCCAGCAACCAACGGCGGGAGTAATCATCGAGGAATCCCGTGTTCTTAACGAACTTACGATCGGTCTCCACGTCATACTCGGACAGGTTCTCGTCCAGTTCCGCTATCAGGTGGCCATGCTCTGCCTGCAGACGGTTCACCCCATGGGCACGGAAGGTGTCCATACCGCCCAGACTGTTCTCGAAAAGGAACCATTGCTCGTCCTCGGAATGGATATCCGTGAATTTATAGAATTGCGATACGCTCAGTCTCGCTCCGCCGGCCTCGGCGTAAACCTCGAGATAGCTGGGGTACTTGTTCCCGAATAGCTTGGCTACGATCGCGTATTGGAGATTGAGTGTCACGCACTCGCCGGCGGTCATTCCCTTCAAGGAGGTCGTGCTCGACGAGTTGTCCGGGAACGTGGCCTTGGCCTTCACCGTGCAGTCCGATATGGCGTAGTAGGTCAACCACTCCGGTGAGTAATAGGTCACCTCCTTGACCTTTGGCTGCCACGTGAGGAAGTGGGACTTCAACCAGTTTCCCGGCGTGTCTGCCAGATCCGCTATCCCGCACCGGATCGCCCGGAACGAGTGGGAGGTCCCGTCTATCGTGGCCGTGAAATCGGCGAATATGGTATTTTGGGAATAGATCTCTTGGGCCGTGTCCAAAGTATAGCTCAATTGGCTTTCCACCACCTCTCTCACGTCGATCGTGACCATCTTGTCCGGCCCGGGCTCGTAGCTTTGCTCGAGCAAGGTGGCCGTTCCTTTCTTCAAGATGAAAGAGACGGCCTCTTTTGCCCCCAATACAAATTTCCTCATGTTCCCGGACAGGCTCAGAGCGTCTGGTTTGTCTATGATCGTTGCCATTTGCGATTATTTTACCCCCAAAAGTATGGCTGTCGGATGGTCCGATAAAGGACAGTTACCGGGTCACGGGCTCGAGCCACACGGTCAGGGTACCGTCCTCCGGATCGGTCGGCCCGGATGCGGAGCCACGGCTATAGAATTGCACGGGATAAGTGGCTTGATGGTATTTCCCGCCCTGCACGTATTGGTATGCGCTGGGCGGGGCGTAGTATATGGTCACGGGTTCCTCCTTGAACACCCATCTCCTTTTCACGCTGTCGCTGGCGTTGGACCGGGAGTAGTTGACCTTCCATTTATACTTGGATACATGGGAGGCGAACCGCTCCGTCTCGGTCATGGCCGTGGATACCGGCTCGTAAAGCCTCGTGGTAAGGAACGTGGATTCCAAGGGTTCCCGGGAACCCGGGCTATATTGTATGGTGGAGGGAAGCAGCTCCTGTCCCTCGATCGTCACTTTCCTGTACTCGGAGAGCGATACCTTTTGGATGTCACTGAGAAGCATGCTCGCTTTTATCTCGAGCAGAGAGTTCCGGAGCAGGGAATCGTAATTTCGCCAGAACCGTTCGAAAAGCCCGTCCGGGCCGTGGTAGGCGAGCGTATAGTTCCAGAGCTTGTTTCCCTCGGCGTCATGATTGAGGATCGTCCCGTAGTCCAGTTTCCCGGCATGGAATACGAATGCCGGCATGGGTTTCAACTCCTCGTTATCCTCCGCCTCGCCCGCTACCTCAGACGTGGAGTCATTCACGGAATCCATGATGATGGAGGAGTTCAACGATCTTCCGGTCCCTATATAAATCCCGAGATGCGGGATGGCCCCGGCTCCTCCGCTGCCAAAAGTAGGTGTATAGACCATCGCCGGTAGCACGTCCGGGGATTCCTTGCTCTCCGTCTCCAGTGTCCCGCCGGCGTAATAATCCATCGTGACCAGACCGATCCGTTGCGTGACCGGCGTGATCCCCTTGTAACCTCTCCGGACAAACTCACCCGATATCTGGTTATACTCCACGTCCGGGTATTTCTTTAATAGGTCTACCAAGGTACTGAACTCCTCGTTCTCGTTCCCCGTGGCTCTTCCCGTCGTTGGCATCGGGCGCTCGCTGTCCTGTTTCTCTTCCGGTGGAGTGAGCCGGTCACAGGTAAGCTTTAACTGCTTGAAGCTCGAGGGATGGTTGACGGTATATTTACCGGCTACGCAATCCGTGAGGTCGCAGGAGGGTGTCTCGTTCAGGTTCTCATCGAATAGCACGATACGGATGGTCTTGCGGGTCTCGTCCGGGATGAACTCGCAGCAGAATTTATACCGGTATACGTCCAGTATCGTCTTGATCATGCAGTCCGGGACGATCTGGGAGTATCGGATCTCGCCCTTTACGATCGTATCGATCGTGTTGTTCAAAAAAACCATGTCCTTGAATGGGGTGGTGCGGGAAAAGAAGGAGTCCTCCAAGGTGTAGCCAAGATAGGCGAATATCTCCTCCAATAGATGCAATCCACGGATGAAGGGGGATATGTAGAATCCCGGAGCCAACCGGATCGTTTTCTCATCGACTACCTCCGTCCGCTCCACGTCGTTGTAAAGACGGGGATATCCGTCCGGTCCCGGATCACCGGTGGCGTTTAAAGAACCGGACTCTAGGATGGCCGGGAACAAGGCGAATCGGTCGTCATGTGTAATGAACAGGTTCCGGCAGAAGGATATCGCCTTGCTGACAGACGCGAACTTGAGAACCTTGTCCTCAAAGACCGTGGATAACGGTACATCCTTGATCTTCTCGTAGAACGCTCCGGTATTCAAGTAAAAACTGGTCTCGATCCCGCTCTTCCGGTTCGCCGACAGGATGGCTTGACGGCAGGGGATGGAGAATACCCCGTGCTGGATCATGGCGTTGATCCGCTGCGAGGCCTTGCTGATCCCGGCCATGTTATCCGGATAGATGAGTAGTTCCCTATTCTTGTCCGTGGGAGGGAGTGTTACCGGTAAGCTCTGCTCTCCGTAATCGTTAAAGAACGGGTTCATCCGGGATAAGGTCAATTGGATGTCTCCTAGGTCGTAAGCCTTGCCGGATTCGTGAATGATGTCCATCTTATTTGCCTCCTATCTTTTTGGATTTGTCCAATGTCTTCTGGGCGGCCTCGATATCGCTGTATACGACATAAGCCCTCATGCCTTTTGCTCTTAGTTCGGAAAATAGCATAAGTAGCTGTGTGAGTACTTTGAGTAATTCCGGATTATTACTTGAAACCATTACATTTTCTTCATCCGAGCGTCCATTGTATCCACCGTTGGCGAATCCGTTGACGGGAAGAGGATTTGTGCTTGTTCTTTGTCTTCGGATGGCATCCAAGGCTAGGATATGGTTCATGGAAATCGGATCTTGTAATTGCCATGCCGGTGTAACGTATTCTTCTCGATGTACGGGACCAGCCACTTCAAGTATACCACCGTTGCCGGTGAATCCTCCGTTGTACCAACCGGTGGAGTCTGATACAACTCGTTGTCCGGTTTGCGGCGTAGTGTTGTCTTTAAGACCTGCGTTTGCGGTAGATGTACTAGGTTTCTTGATAAGGCCTTTCAAGGCACCGAAAGCGACGTTGATAAGTGCGATTTCGGCAGCGGCTTTTGCTAGTCCTAAGAATCCTAATTTAGATACATTGCGGATTGTGGTTTCTGCGATCGACATTGTTACAACTTGGCGAAGAGTATCTAATGTCAATAATAGAATGTTCCCCATAGCGTCAGCAAAACTTGTTTCAGAATCAACTAAAGATTCCCCAAGGATTTGGCCAGCTTGAGCGGAGAAGTCTAATAAGGTTTGTGCTCTTCGTTTGTCTGTTTCTTCTTGCTTTTTCGCTAATTCCTCTTGTTTCTCATTTTGTGTTTTAACGAAAGATTGCAAATCTTTATTTAGTCCGTTGTATAACTTCTCTTTTTGGACTTTACGGTCTTTATCGGCCTTGGCCTCTTTTTCCAAATTTTTGAGATATTCTTGATAGGATTTATCCATCAGTTTAATTCGGAAATCAAGGATCAGTTGTTCAATTTTCTTTCTTTCGTCACTGCCTATTTTATAGATAGCTAATTGTTTATTTAATTTTTCAAGCTCTAAAGCTTGAAGTTTTGTTTGATAATCATCATATAATCTTAGGCCCTCGGTATAATCTTGTGTCAATTTTAGTTTCTTGGTTGCGATATAACGATCAACCTCTTTCAGCTTTGCGTCTGTGATTTTTTTCTCTTGCTCCGCTGACAGTCCCGGGGTTATATCCGGTTTTTTTATTTTAGGGGCAATAACTTCTACTTCTGGCAACTCGTTTGCAGTTTTTTTAGGCAGAAGAGGAGAGTATTTCTGAGATATCTTATCGAGGTTGGATGCTAATTGGTAAGTTTGTGTCATATAGCTCTGTAAACTTCCCCAGAAATCCTTATCGACTTTACCTCTGGCCCCATAGTAGTAGTCAATGTAAGAGATGACATCATCATATGTTTTTGTCCATGAGCGTCCGTTCTTTATCCCTTCATCTGTTATACGTTTTACGTCTCGAAGCATAGCGTCGGTAACGAATTGTCCCAGATTTGATTTTTCCCTCATTTGATCCATCAAATCAATTTGTTTATTTAAGGCGGTGGTCGTTACATCCTCCTTCTCTTTCTGCATGGTTTTTAAAACTATGTTTTCATGCAACTTTTCATTAACTATTTCTAAAGCTTTTGCGATATCCTCGGTTGTACTTTGTTCTGTTAGTTGGTTTTCAAGATATTTTCCATATCGAGAATTGATCTCATCGATTAATTCTTTTCGTTGCGTTGTTCCGGCGTTGCTTCGTTGGAGAGCGTCAAATAGGGTATAGGCTTCTGCCTGTTCAGTGGCGATCTCCTTGTTCATCTCTTTTAAAGCCCGGGCACTCTTAGTTGAATTATCCCATATTTTATAAATACCTACAGCTAAAGCGGTGATTGCTACTCCAGCCGCAATAATTGGATTGAGTCCTAACGTCACTAAAAAACTACGCATGGCAATTGTCGCAGCTTTGATATTTCCTGTCAGTAGGGCTTTTGCCGCAGCTAGCGCATACTCGGAAGCTATGGAGGCACGGATAGCGATGGCGTTCGCTTTTTCTATCAATACAGCTTTTGAGGAGGCTTTACCTTTTAGTTCCGTCCAATATGTATTTAATTTTATGACCGCTGTATAAAGAGCTAGAGTTGAAGTTGAAAAAATAACTAATCCTGTATTCTTACTGATCCAGTCAGCCATCAGAACTAGTTTTTTAGTCCAGTTCACGGTTTGATTCATTACGCTGATAATGGATGGATTGATCTTCTCCATTAACTCAATGCCAAGATCGTTAAGTTTGTTTTTTGCTTGTTGCATTTTAGCCGTGGCAGATTGGCTTTTTATCGTGGCCTGCTCTAAAGCGACGGATGTGCCGGTTACGGCTTTCGTATAATATTCTACCTTATCCGCTTCATTGATAAGGACAGAGGCAACATTGTAGCCTTCCTCCCCGAACATCTTTTTGATAGCGGTAGCGTCCATTTGTTTTTTGCGGAGATTTTCCAGAGCCGTACTTAGCCCGACTATTTTGGGGTTTGTCTCGTCAGCTCCTGTTTGCAGGGTAAGGAAAAACTTTTTGAGTCCGGTACCGGCAATCTCATCTTTGATACCTTTTTCTCCTAAAGTTTCAATGGTTCCAACTAGCTGCTCGATCGGGATCTTAGCGGAAGCGGCTGCGACACCACTTGTCTTTATAGCTTTGGTCTGGCTCTCTACGGCTGCTGCACCGAATTTACTTCCGGCGGCAAGTACATTTACATATCGAGCGGCTTGATCAGCTCCATCCCCATACTGGTTTAATGCCAAGGTGACGGCATCTACCGCATCCGTAAGTTTCATGCCACTGGCAGAGGCGAGGATGAGCGTTTGTTCCGTCACTTCTGCTAAAGCCTCTTTATTTGCTAGCAATTCGGGTTTAGCGGAACCTACTAATTTATAAGCTTCCAGTATCTCATCAGCGGATTGGCGTATGCGGATACCTTCTTCGGTAACTGTAGTGGAAAGACGTTTTGCTTGATCTGTAAGCCACTCTATACTTTCATCATCTAGGCCTGTAAGAGCTTTTACATCGGCCTTGCTTTCTTCCAGTTTATTGCGGGCTTCACGGAATTTGTTGAAAGTAAGAGTAATACCCGTAATGGCTGCCACTGCGGTACCAATGATTCCCATATATTTATTTACGAAATCTGTGGCACGTCCCCAGACCGAGGCTTGGCAACCGATCTCTACACGCATCTCTTGTTGGGCTAGTGCGGTTTCTTTGGAGATGCGTTTCAGCATTTCTAGTTTAGTGTTATATTCAGCGGTACCACGAGTTACTTTTTTCAGCTCCGTTGAAATTTTATTCTTTGTCTTTATTAAGTTATTATAAGTAGCTCCACTTAGGTTCTTCAATACTCTTTCCGTATCAGCGACCTCTTGCTTATACTTTTGCATCTTCTGGGTTTGGGCAGTCAACTCACGTTCTATTTTCTTAGCCGCCTTACTATTGCCTTCTCCCGCTGCTCGGAGATCGAGAAGCTTTTTCTCCAGTTCCCCGATTTTCGTCTCTAACTCCGATGCGCTAGTCATTGCGTCGGAGTTATCCAGATATATCTTGATGCTCCTGTTTAAATCTCCTGCCATATCCTAATCTTTATCTATGAAAATTCGTGATGCGTCGATTTGCATATCGGCGGCGTAGTCCGCTACGATGTCTGCCAGTTTGGGAAGATTCTTTTCGATGACGGGATCGAACCAACGGATCGGTTGGCGGTTGCCGGTTCCCATCAGGTAGAAAGAATCCGGGTTGGTCTTTTTCAGCTTCCCGTATTTGTCCGTCCATTTAGAGCCGCCCCGGAAACCACCTTGGCCCCGTCCGGCTCCCTTATGGATATAGATACCTTCACGGGCGAAACTGAATCCCACTCGTTCGGTCTCTCCTTTACTTTTGTAAATTCTGGGTTCTAGGGAGTCCGATAGGAACTCATCTTTCTGGACAAGCAAGGCGATATTCCCTTTCAAGTCTTGGATCACGTAACCCATCCATTCCTTTACCTCAGAATTGAATTGTCTCAATTTCTCCTTGTCCTGCCTACGTTCATGCTGGGCGATCCGGCTGGTTGACTCTAGCGAGATCTCGAAGGGTAATCCTTCCCTCGCTCCGATCAGGGAGTTCCTGCGTTTAGGCGTGCGCATCTGCTCGCTCAATCTTTTCATGACTCCCATATCATACCCACATTGATTTGTCGATAGAGAAAGGGATGGGCTTTTTTAGGTTGAAACCTAACATCACCCCATAGAAATTATCTCCCATGGGACCTATGCCCCGAAAGGTCATGCTATTTAGCTCTAGGAACTGAAGCCCGTTACGTTCCTCGTTCCAGTCGAGCATCATCCGGCAGACGATCTGCATGAGAAGATCCTTGCATTCCGCTTTCGCAAAGTGAATCCCGTCGATATTCCCGGCCTCGCATTGCTTTAATAGGGCGATAAAATATTGTGGGATATTTACGAGGTTGTCATTGTTAAGCCAAGAGAAATCCGAGTTAAGCCCGTCGATGGCGACTAATACATGATCCCGGATAGAGGAGATACGTTCTTCCAGATCAGAGATTTCCTCTACCTCGTCGCTACGAAGGAAATGACATTCCCCCTCCGTATGACCGATAGCGGCTAGATGCCTAGCGATCCATTCCGAATACTCAAAATGATTGTATATGTCCATAACATCCAATTTATAGACACAAAAAAAGCCCCCCGAAGGGAGCTTTTAAAGGACATATCTTTAAACTAAGGATAGTAAAAAGAAAAGGAAAAAGAAGATCAGTACAGTAGCTATAACCTTTGCCGTTGTATTTCCACTGCGTTTAGCCTCATTTATCGAGGCCCCGATCAGCATGACAAAACCTAATATGATAACGAACGTCAACATATCGCAAATATAATCATTCCTCTGGGAGTAACAAGCGTAACAGCTCCTCCAATCTCATGGCGGCATGCATTCGTTCTTCTTTACTATATTGTCCGTTTACATCGGTAACGATGTCGAGTAGGCGCAGGGCTTCTTGGAGTTTCATACTTGAGCCTCCTTTCCTGAAAATTCAGCGAGTACCTCTTTCAGCTGGCATAAGCCCATAATAACATGCAACGCTTTTTTTTCATAATCCACAGAAGGGTCTATTAGTTCCGTAGCAATAAAAGAGACGGTTTTATCTAGGTCGTGGATATATTCTTCAAATCCGGTCCCATTTTCTTCTTGCATGCACTTTATGCGATAAATCATATCCTCGGTTAAACGGATACCTTCAATCTCTATTGTTTTCATGACCGGCCTCCTTTCTTCGCTGAGTTATAAACGAACCAAGCTACGATGGCCAGTGGTAAGAACACTGGAGACAGCATAGCCAATAAAGCTACCGTGTACATTTTAGCCTCGTAAATGGATTTGCAGGAGGCGGTACCAAGAGGTAAGAGGTTGTAGAACTTTTGGACGGTTGTCCATGTGAAAGGATTGGATACCTTTTCGCTTGTAGCCACCTCGGGCTGCAAGGTAATTGAATTTTTCTTTGTCATAATGTAACGCATTTAATAAATTAATATATGAGAAGGGAACAAAAAAGTTCCGCTTTCCCGTTGCGTTACACCTTGACAAGGCAGTGGGCGCATTAACGCTCCACACGGGGGTCGGAACTATATTTTTAACCGTAGGCATAAAAAATACCCGCAGCAATAAATGGCGAGCCTTTGTCGCCTTGTCAAAATGTAACGCATTGCAAATATGGTGAAAGTTTTTGAGATGGCAATAGCTTTTGCTTCAAAACTTCGATTCGCTTGTTTTTTCGGTTCTTTCTATTGCTAGCCTTTTTATTTCTTCATATAACTCCTCTGAAAGCTTTTCCTTTGCAACTGCTTTGAAATTACGCAGATTTTGGATATGATCTCCTAAACCATTCTTATTCCTTAATTTCTTAATGCGAGCATTTAACAATTCAAGAAAGGCTATATTATAGTTTCTTGCGTCAGATGTCCTAATAAGAATTGATTTGTTTTCTTCCGAATTAAGAGTTTGATATTCTTTTCTTGCAACCTCCAAACGAACTTTCAGTTCATTGATTTTATTTTGAAGCGTGCGTTTCCAATCTAAAAGAATTTGCAAATCCTTTTGATTTTCCACATCATCTGAGGTTATATTTAAAACCTTATTTACAATCATAAGTTTGACTAGTTTTTACGTTAACATTACTGCAATTAAGGAAAAGTTTTTGATGAATCCAAATTATTTCCGGATAGCCATGCCAGTGACAATGATAGCATCTGGTTCAATAACAATTCCTGTTTTTAAATCTCTTATTGCGGGCAGATAAGTGACCTTGATATTAATGATACCATTTGCGCCTATTTCCATTGCTTTATTACATAAGACATTAATAGCATCATCAGAAAAAGCTTGTTTGTATTTTCCGTATTTGACTTTATGCTTATCATAGGTCTCCCCATAAATATCATCTTTCATTCCTTTGCGAACGCTCTCTCCTATAATCTCATAACCACTTTGAACTTTTGCGGATACACTACCAATAGCTTTATATTCAAAATTGACAGAATTGGCTTCTGTCATAAAAAATCCTTTGTTTGTATATTCTGAATAATCTAATACCACTGCGCTTTGTTGGTATGGAGATTTAGGAATAATACTACAGCCTGTTATGGCTGCGACGAAAATGAGAGATAATAATGTTTTCTTCATATCGTGTGAATTTAAATGTTAACAATGCTGCAAGTAAGTAAAGTTTATTTGAAATACAAAGGTTTTTCTTGATTATTTAAGTTGATAAGAGTATATATCTTAAAATGTTGTTTTTGCCTTTCAAACTAAAGGCTAATACAACCATGGACGTGTTCCCGTTCAACGCGGATGTGTTGTTTCTACCTTTCAAACTAAAGGCTAATACAACTTTTACGACATCAACGGGAAAATCACCCACGTTGTTTCTACCTTTCAAACTAAAGGCTAATACAACCTTGCAGGAACAAGCCAAGAAAGCGAACAGGTTGTTTCTACCTTTCAAACTAAAGGCTAATACAACGAAGCGTCCATAGGCAAATCTACGAGAATAGTTGTTTCTACCTTTCAAACTAAAGGCTAATACAACTAAAACCGGATATTGCTTTCACTGTGATACGTTGTTTCTACCTTTCAAACTAAAGGCTAATACAACGCTCAACGCATAATCCACGTTCGAGTTACTGTTGTTTCTACCTTTCAAACTAAAGGCTAATACAACCTCTAAAAAGCATTGCCTCTGTCATCAACGGTTGTTTCTACCTTTCAAACTAAAGGCTAATACAACTATTTGAAAATTGATATCCCTTTTTATCAGGTTGTTTCTACCTTTCAAACTAAAGGCTAATACAACCAGTTCTTTGTCGGCTGGATATTTCCGTTAGTTGTTTCTACCTTTCAAACTAAAGGCTAATACAACCGGATATTGCAGAAGACATCGTACAAGATGTTGTTTCTACCTTTCAAACTAAAGGCTAATACAACTAAATTTCAGAGCTTAAGATCGTATCCAATGTTGTTTCTACCTTTCAAACTAAAGGCTAATACAACCAAGAAATAAAAAAACAATTGAAAAACTGTTGTTTCTACCTTTCAACCAAAGAGCATAAAATGTTTT
>OMBA01001009.1_pt1 | contig 11193 bp, 9 predicted proteins | sample 1673441 | NCBI WGS metagenome assembly OMBA01 (sample SAMEA103958111, study PRJEB25191) | human gut metagenome | biome: human-associated habitat [ENVO:00009003]; feature: intestine environment [ENVO:2100002]; material: feces | place: Germany | collected 2013/2015
ATGCCGAAGATGTCGTCCCCCAGGGCACGGATCTTCTCCGCAGCATTCTGCACGTCGTCCTGAGTCCAGTCGACGGTGGGGTAATCCACACCGGCCTGGTCAAAGAGGTCCTTATTGTAGATGAGGACCACGTTGGAGAAGCTTTCCGGCAGGCCGTACTGCTTGCCGTCCACATTGAAGGCGCTCAGGGCGGTCTCGTCGATGCGGCTCAGGTCCACGTCGGTGATCTCGGCCAGCACGCCCTTGTTGGCGTAGGCGGCGAAGTTCTCGATGTTCAGCTCGTAGCAGTCGGGGGCGGTGCCGCCGGCCACGCGGGTCTGCATCTGGGTGAAGTAGTCGTCAAAGCCGATGGTCTCGATCTCTACGGTGATGTTGGGGTATTCCTCGTGGAATGCCTCATACATCTCCTGCAGCACCTCTTCCTTGCCGCCGGAGGCGTTGAAGTTGCAGTAGGTGATGGTGACGGGCTCCGCCTCCGCTGTCTGCTGCTGGGTTTCCCCGGCAGGCTCGGAAGAGGGGCTGGCGGCGGGGGTGCTGGCTTTTGTCGCTACAAAGCTCCTGCCTGCCCCTCCAGGACTGCCGGAGACCGGCTTTCAGATCCTGGGCGTCCTCGTTTCAGCGATAGTGCTGTTCCTGAGCTGGGGGACGGGCTGGACGAGCATGGCGGTGGTATTCGCGCTCATGACCGTGCCGGGGGTAAGCGTATCGCAGGTCACTCAGGCTACCTTCGGCAACAGCACGGTGGTGTTTCTGCTCTTCTGCTTCATGCTGGCCAGCAGCCTGACGGAGAGCGGCGCGGCCAGACGGATAGCCATCTGGTTCCTCACGAACTCGCTCGCGCGAAAAAGCCCATGGTGGACCGTGGCGATGTATTTCACGGCGGTCTATGTCCTGAACCTCTTCCTCTCCGCTGCGACCTGCATCATGATCCTGATGCCCATTCTCCTCAGCATCTTTGAGAACGTGGGTCTGGATAAGGGCAGGCGCTGCCAGCTCTCATCCATGCTGCTGCTGTGTACCGTTGTGGTCTCGCAGCTGGCCAATGGCTCCAACCCCATCTCGCATGCCGTCACCACACAGGGCTTCTCGCTTTATGAGTCCTACACAGGGGAGCCCATGGACTTCTTCCTCTTCTGCGCGATCGGCACGCCGATATCGGTGGTCAGTTCAGTTGTAGTGTACCTCCTGGTACGCCTGGTCTGGAAACCGGACGTAAGCAGCTTTTCTGGCATCGACTACGACATGCTCGCCGCGTCCTGCGGCAAAGTATCGAAGCGGGAAAAGTGGTCCGTTGCCTTCTACTGCGCCTGCGTTGTGCTCTGGCTCCTGCCGGGACTGAGCCGATACATATTGCCGTCTGTTTACCCCATTCTCAGCAAGATCAGCAACTGCATACCACCGCTGATCGCGCTGTTTCTCATGAACTTCATCACCGTGGACGGTGAGAAGATCCTCGACTGGGGTGACGCCGTCAAGGCCGTCAACTGGCCCACCTTCCTCTTCATCGCCTCCATCATGGGGCTCGGCTCCTTCATGGGCGAGCCGGAGGCTGGGATATCCGAATGGCTCTCCCAGATCCTCTCCCCCGTTTTCTCGGGCGTACACCCCACGGTGTTCCTTATCCTGATGGTCCTCATCGTGAACGTGCTGACCAATTTCTGCTCGAACTCCGTGGCGCTCTCCGCCGTCTATACCGTGGCGCTGCCGCTTTGCATGAGCGTATACGAGGGTATGCTTGAGCCGATGCTGCTCTCCATCCTCATAACCAGCGCCGCACAGAACGGCTGGGCCACCGCGCCCGCCACCCCCGCCGCCGCCGTGGCTTACGCCTCCGGCTGGGGGGACAGCAAGACCATTCTCAAATGGGGCATGCTTATCCTGCTCATTCAAATGGCGATAGGTTTGACCCTGGGCAGTCTGCTCGGAAGTCTGCTCCTGTAACAAGATGCGAAAAGCCCCCGCTCCGGCCTCAGCCGTTGCGGGGGCGTATTCTTTTCTCAGGCTCAGCCCAGGCGGAGTCCTTCTCGCCGGACTCGATGACAGCGTGGACGAAGCGCACGCCGTCCAGGCCGTTTTCAACGGTCTGGAAGTCCAGGTCCTCGGCCGTCGGGGTCTCGCCGGACTTCAGCTTCAGGAGCGTCGTGGCGACGTTGCGGTAGATGTTCGCAAAGGCGCAATAGAAGCCCTCGGGGTGTCCGCTGGGCAGCCTCGCTCCCGCGGCGGCCGGCACGTCCAGAAAGGCGCAGCCCTTCGACAGTATCTGCGGCGCCTCGCCGTGCCGCGTAAAGCGGACGTAGTCCGGGTAATGCTGCTCCCACTCCAGCGCGCCTTTGGTCCCGTAAATGCCCAGGCGCAGCCCGTTCAGCTTGCCCGCCGCCACCTGGCTGCACCAGTACGAACCGTGGACGCCGTTCTCATACTCCACGAGGATGTTGTCGTTGTAGTCGAGCTTCTTGCCGTAGCGGTCCACCGTGGCGCACAGGCGCTTTATGCGCAGGCCCGTGAGGTAGTGAACTATGTTCTCCATGTGCGTGCCGATGTCGCCCACCGTGTTGCCTATGCCGGTGAACTTCGGGTCCGTGCGCCAAATGCCGGAGTTCACCTCGCCCTCGCGGGAGAGCTCGTCCAGCAGCCAGTCCTGCACATATTCCGCGCTCACGGATACGATGTCCCCGATGTCGCCGCGGCCTATCATCTGCCGCATGACCTTCACCATGTTGTAGCCGGTATAGGTGTATGTAACGGCAAACACCAGGCCGCGCTCCTTCGCCAGGCGGCAGAGTTCCTCCGCCTCCGAGACCTCAAAGCACAGCGGCTTTTCGCAGACCACGTTCACGCCCGCGAGCAGAAACTCGCGGCAGACCTCGTAGTGGACATAGTTCGGCGTGCAGACGGAGACAAAGTCTATCTTGTCCTCGCCTCGCGCGGCCTCCGCCTTCACCATCTCGCGCCAGTCTGTATACAGGCGCGAGGGGTCAATGTCGAACCTCTCTCCACAGGCGGCGTTTTTCTCCGCGTGTCGGGAAAAGCAGCCGCTCACCAGGCGGACCCTCGGGTCCAGCATCATCGCGCTGCGGTGTACGTTGCCGATGAAGCTGCCCAGGTCGCCGCCTACCATTCCGCAGCTCAGTTTCTTACTCATGCTCTTGGCAGTTCCTTTCCGGGGCGGCGCAGGTGAGGCTTGCCTCCACGCACCTCATATAATCTATTGATTGCTTCGCGTAGACGTCCATCAGCTCAGACTGCGTGCTCAGCGCGCCGGACTCATAGGGGTTCGCCAGGCGCGGCATGAACTCCATCGTCAGGCTTCCGCAGTAGCCGATGTCCATAAGCGTTCTCAGCGCAGCCCGGAAGTCCGTGGAGCCCAGCCCCGCCGCCTCGCGCGTGTTGTCCGCGATGTGGACGTGGACCAGATGCTTTGCTATCATGCGCAGGCTCCGGGGTATGTCCCGCTCTTCCAGGCTCATGTGGAAGAGGTCGGCCATGAGCTTCACAGCCGGGTGGTCTATCTCCTCGACCAGGCTGAGCGCTTTCTCAAGGGTGTTGGCGAAGTAGGTCTCGTATCTGTTTATGGCCTCGATGGCCAGGATGACGCCGCGGCTGTGCGCGTAGTCCGCCGCGCGGCGTATGTTGCGCACCGCGCAGGCGCGGATATCCTCTATGCTCCGGCCCGCCGGAGGGGCCACCCGGCCCACGGGCGAGGGGACGACTATCATGAGCGGCGCGCCCACGCGCACGGCGAGGTCCACGCTGTCGCAGACGTACTTCACCGCCGCCTCGGCCGCCTCCGGCTCCGAAGCCGTGAGGTCACGCTCCTCCGGGAAGATGCCGCACAGCGAGGTGCAGGAGAGCCCGTACTTCTCCATCAGCGCCAGCAGCCGCTCTGCGTCCAGCGTATAGGGCTCCGCGGCGAACTCAATGCCGTCGTATCCGCAGTTCTTCAGTCGGCGGAAGGACTGCTCTATGTCCTCGTCTCCGACTATCCACTGGGTCATGCTGTACTTATACATCGGCGCTCCCCCCTATCAGTCCGGGTAGAGGATGACCTCGAGCGCCTCGCCGGAGCGCATGGCCTCCAGGCCCTCGCCGAACTTCGACAGCGGCAGCCTGTGGGTTATGAGCTTTTCGACGGGGATGAGCCCGGAGTTCAGCATCTTGACGGTCGGGTTCATGGAGAAGTGGCCGTTGTAGTTGCCGTAGACGAAGAGGCCGTTCTTCATGATATCGGTCTGGCAGATGGTCTGCTGCGCGTGCTCGTTCAGGCCGATGATGACTATGCGGCCGGCGCGGCGTGTGCAGGCTATGGCGTCAGGCAGCAGGGTGCCGACGGCGTCGGCGCAGATGTCCGCGCCCAGGCCGTTCGTCTCGCGCAGGACCACGGAGCGCAGGTCCTCGCTCGTGGGGTCCACCACGAGGTCCGCGCCGCATTCGCGTGCGATATCCGCGCGCAGGGCCGAGGGCTCCGAGACGATCACCTTGCCCGCGCCGTTGGCCTTGAGCAGCATGGCATAGTAGAGGCCGATCGGCCCGCCGCCCAGCACCAGCGCGGTCTCGCCCGGCAGGACGCGCACCGTGTCCATCGCGCCCATGACGCAGTTCACCGGCTCGCAGAACACCGCGAGGTCCTTCGGCATATCCGCAGGGATCTTGGTCAGCGCCTTCTCCGGCGCGACGAAGTACTTGGCGAAGATGCCGTCTATCGTCACGCCCATGATCTCCTCGTTCTCGCAGAGGTTGGGCCAGCCGATGCGGCAGTATTCACAGTGCTCGCAGTTGATGTTCGGGATGAGTACGACCCTGTCGCCGGCCTTGAGCCCGCTGACGGCTTCGCCCGTTTCAAGCACCGTGCCGACGCACTCGTGGCCCAGGACGATGCCCTTGGTCCCGGCAAAGCCGGGAGGGTCGCTCAGGACGTGGACGTCCGTGCCGCAGATGCTGCAGGCCTCCATCTCCACGAGCACGTCGTTCGGCCTTTTGACCTCCGGGACCGGGCGCTTTTCAAAGCCCCACTTGCCTATGTCCTGAAATATTACGGCGTCCATTGTTCTCATGTGTGTATTCCTCCTTAGTTCAGGCGGTTTTTGTACCCTTGGTATCTATTATGACCGCGGCGACTATGATGACGCCCTTTATGACGTTCTGCCAGTAGGTCGAGACGCCCACCATCGTGAGGCCGACGGTCAGCACGCCTATTATGAGCACGCCGAGGACCACGCCCCAGAGCTTGCCCTTGCCGCCCGTCATGCTCGTTCCGCCGAGGACGACGGCGGTGATGACGTCCATCTCGGAGCCGTCGCCCGCCGAGGGCAGGCCGCCGCCCAGACGCCCGGCCAGGACGATGGCCGCAAAGCCGTTCAGAAAGCCCGCGATGACAAACACCAGCACCTTTATTTTGTCCGCGTTTATGCCGGACCATTTCGCTGCCTGAGCGTTGCCGCCGCAGGCGTAGATGTGCCGGCCGAAGCGGGTCTTATACATCGTGAAATAGCCCAGGGCCAGGACGATGAGCATGAAGATTATCGGGAGCGGGATGACGCCCGCGATGTAGCCGGAGCCCAGGAAGGTGAACGCCGGATTCGTCACGCCGATGGGCGTACCCTTTGTAATAATGTAGGCAAAGCCGCTGCACACGCTCATGGTGGCCAGGGTGGTTATGAAGGCGGGGATCTTGAACCGCGCCGTTATCGTCCCGTTTATGAAACCGATGCCCGTTCCGATGACCAGGGCCGCTATGATGGCGAGGACGGCGCTCTCCGTCGTTTTGAAGATCAGCGCGCTGACCACGCCGATGAAGGCATACATGGAACCGACAGAAAGGTCGATGTCGCCCAGCAGGATTATCATGAACATGCCCATCGCCGAGATGCCCGTGACGGACACCTGACGCAGGATGCTTATAGCGTTGCTGAAACTGAAGAAGCGCTCGGCCAGGAGCGAAAACAGTATGATCTCCAGCAGCAGAAGGAAAAGCAGCGAGAGCTGCCGTATGATTTCAATGTTTCTAGCCTTTTTCATTTCCATGCTCAACACCTCAGTTCAGCGCAGCGTACAGAATTTTTTCCTGGTCCAGCTCCGCGGTGGGGCTGTCCAGAGTTATGGCCCCGTCGTGCATGACCACGACACGGTGGCTGACGCGGAGTATCTCCGGCAGGTCGGAGGATATCATTATGATGCACTTGCCGCTTTCCGCCAGGGAGCGCATCAGCTCGTAGATCTCGGCCTTGGCCTTCACGTCCACGCCGCGTGTAGGCTCGTCCAGGATGATGACGTCCAGCTCCATGGATATCCACTTGGCGATGACCACCTTCTGCTGGTTGCCGCCGGAAAGGCGCTCAAGCAGCTGGTAGCGGCTCTTCGTGGCGATGGAGAGCTTCTGGATATACTCGTCGGTCAGCTCCTCCTCGCGCCTCGTCGTGCGGAGGAACCAGGGCAGCTCCCGCAGCTTGACCAGCGTGAGGTTGTTCTGCACGTCGTGCCTCGTGATGAGACCGTATTCCTTGCGGTCCTCGGGTATCATGCCTATCCGGTTCTTAATTGCGTCTGCCGGGGAGCTGAGCTTTATGGGCCGGCCGTCCTTTATTATCTCGCCGCAGTCGCTGGGGTCTATGCCGAAGAGCACGCGCGCAAGCTCCGTCCGTCCCGCGCCCACCAGGCCGAAAATACCCACTATCTCTCCCTTATATGCCGTGAAGTCCACCGGCTTGTCGTATTTCCGGCTCTTTATGCCCCGCGCTTCGAGACCGGGTACCAGGTTATCGCGGGAGCGGCGCTCCGTCACCTTGTCCACGACCTCGCTGCCTATCATGAGCTTTATGAGCTCGCGCTCGCAGACCTCGGCAACTGGCAGCGTCGCCACGCTGTGACCGTCCCGGAACACCGTTATCCTGTCGCCTATCTCGAATATCTCCTCCATGCGGTGGGAGATATACACGATGCTGATGCCCTGGCTCTTCAGTTCCTTGATAAGCTCGAACAGGGTCCGCACCTCGCGCTCTGAAAGGCTGGAAGTCGGCTCGTCCAGAATGATTATCCGTCCGTCGTGCGAGAGGCACTTGGCGATCTCCACGCCCTGCTTTTCCGCCGTCGTAAGCCTGCCGACCTCCGTACTGACGGGCAGGTCCAGGCCCACTTTCCTGAGCATCTCCTCCGCTTTCCTGTTCATCGTATCCCAGTCGATGACGCCGCGCTTCGTCGGCTCGAAGCCGATGGAGATGTTCTCGGATATGCTCATGTTCGGCATCAGGTTGAACTCCTGGAACACCATGCTGATGCCCAGCTCCAGGGCGGCCTTCGGGTCCTCGATAACGGTCTTTTTAAGTTCCCCGGCCCCGTCCGCCAGGTAGATGTCCCCTCCGTTCGGGCGGTAGACGCCGGTCAGGATCTTCATCAGCGTCGATTTTCCGGCTCCGTTCTCGCCCATCAGCACATGCACCTCGCCCGCGCGCAGCTCAAAGTCCACGCCGCTCAGTACCTGTACCCCAGAAAAGGACTTGGAAATGTTTGTCATTTTCAAAATGGTGTTTTCCATGCTCCATCTCCCGTGCATGCGCCCTTTTTTCAGGCTGTCCCGGCCGCCTTGCAGCGGCCGGGAGCTTTTGCGCTTTATTTGTTCAGATAGGCCTCGTCCCTGGCGATGATGTCGGCGCAGTTGTCCGCGGTGACGATCTCGCACTCGATGTAGACGTCCTCGACCGCCTCGCCCTTCAGGTACTTGACGGCGTTTTCAACGGCCTTGTAGCCCATGGTGTAGGGGTCCTGGGACACGGTGGCGACCAGGTTGGTGCCGCCGGCTATGGCGTCCATGACCTCTCCGTCGGTGTCAACGGCGACGACCTTGATGTCGGTCCTGTTGGTGGACTGGGTCGCGGCATAGGCGCCCAGGGCCATCTCGGCGTTGGCTCCCCAGATGAACTGGACCTCGGGGTGAGCGCCGATGATGCTCTCGGCGGCATTGAGGGCGGTGCTGCGGTCGGCGTTGCAGTCCTGCTCGGCCACTATCTCGATGTCGGGATAGGACTCGGCGAGCTTGTCCAGGAAGCCCTGGGCGCGGTCAGCGGTGGCGGAGGCGGAGGGCCAGGTGAGAATGGCGATCTGGCCGCTGCCGCCCAGCTGCTCGCCGATGTACTCGGCCGCAAGCTGGCCGATGCCGTAGTTGTCGGAGCTGACAAAGCTGGCGACGTCTGCGCCGTCGATGCCGATGTCGCAGGTGCCGATGGCCACGCCCTTGCCCTGGGCCTCTTCGATGGTCGGCACAATGCCCTCGGAGTTGCAGGGGCCGACGATGATGTAATCAACGCCCATCTCGACGAAGTTCTCTATGTCCGCGACCTCCTGCTGCAGGTCGCCGTCGGCGTACTTGTAGATGAACTCGACGCCCAGCTCGGCGGCGGCGTCCTCCATGCCGATGGTCTTTATCTGCCAGTGCTGCACGGCGCCGTAGCCGTGGGAAGCGGCGATGTAGTACTTCTCGGTCTCGCCGCCGTCGCTCGGCTCAGTGCTGGGCTCGGTAGTGGTCGTGCTGTCGCTGGGCTCGGTGCTGGGGTCGGTGTTCTCCGTTGTGCCGCAGCCGGCAAGCAGGCCGAGAGCCATGATGGCCACCAGGAGAAGTGCTGTTAGCTTTTTCATCATTTCATTTCATTTCCTTTCTGTGCTGTTCGTTTGATTTTTAATTAAAGACCGCGCCTGGCCCGGTCATTTAATTTCCGCAAAGAGCTTGTGGAGGAAGTCTATCGACTCCTGAGTGTACTGGTCGTAGAACTCCTCGCAGACCACGCCGCCGAAGGGGTCCGCCGCGGCAGGCAGCAGCTCCATGGAGACCCATCCGTCATAGCCGATGTCGCGCAGGGCCTGCGCTATGGGCTTGAAGTCTATATGGCCCCTGCCCGGCGCGGCGCGGTTGCTGTCCGCGATGTGGAGGTAATAGAGCTTGTCCCCCACCTCGCGCAGCGCGGCGGCCATGTCGGACTCCTCTATATTCATATGGTAGGTGTCGCCCATGACGCCGACGTTCGGCAGGTCTATCTCCTTCACCATCGCAAGAGCCTGGGAAAGACGGTTTATGAGATAGGTCTCATAGCGGTTCCAGGCCTCCAGCGTCAGGCGGATGCCCGCGGAGAGCGCGTACTCGCCAGCCTCGCGCAGACCGGCGACCGCCCAGCTCCACTCCTGTTCCGCAGGCGCTTCGCTCGCCGTTTTCATGCAGGCGGAGGCCTGTACGCTTATCGAGTGCGCGCCTATCTCCTTGGCGAAGTCCACGCAGCGCTTCACATAGTCCACCGCATTTTTCCGCACCTCCGGCTTTGAAGAGGCGAAGTCCCGCTCGGCGCTGAATACTGCGCAGATGGAGCTCGCGGCGATCTTGTAGCGGCCCAGCAGCGCGCGCACCTGAGCGGCGTCGTAGCGCTCCGGCTCGCCTACAAGGTCCACGCCGTCGTAGCCGAAACGCGCGAGACGCTCGATGCTCTTCTCCACGTCCTCGTTGACGTATACAAGTGTGTTGTACGAGATCTTTATGCTCACTTTTTCTTCTCCTTTCGCACTTAGCATTGACAATGTAATCGTTTACATATTACGGGAAACACGCGAGACTCGCCTTGGCGGTCTTACGTGTTTGCCTGGCTTGCGCGGGCATGGGGTAAATCGGAATGTAGATTTCAGGTATTCTCCGGGCCTGCCGTGGATTCCCTCAGTTTGAGCTTGTGGGGCATGACGATGTGGACATTGTCGTTCTCCGCCTTTTCTATGCAGTCCTTCAGCTTCTGCATCGATGTCCAGCCTAGCTCGTAGCAGGGCTGGGCGACGGTAGTTATATAGGGGTGGAACATCTTGGCGTAATCGACGTCGTCGAAGCCCGTTACGGAGAGCTCGCCCGGGACCGAGAGTCCCAGCTCCCTCGCCTTGGACACCACGCCCAGGGCCAGCATATCCGAGCCGCAGAGGATGGCCGTGGGCCTGTCCGGCAGGCTCAAGAGGCGCTCCGCCGCAGCGATCCCGCTCTCGTAGCTGTAGTCCTCAGTACCTACTACGTATTCGCTCCGCACGGGCCGCCCGGACGGCCCGCCCGACACGGAGTCGCAATAGCCCTGTTTTCTCTGACGGGTGGAGAGAAAGCGGTTTTCTATGTTCACATAGGCTATTTTCTCGTGGCCGAGCTGGCGCACATGGCGCACGAGCTCGCACATCGCCCCGTAGTTGTCTATGGACACATAGGGCAGCGGAACATTGTCCACCGCCTCCGCGCACTGTACTATCGGGTAGCGGTCGACGTATTTGCCCAGCCAGGCGTCGTCATAGCAGCAGGTCAGGAAGATGGTTCCGTCCGCGCGGCGGCCCTCCATCATGCTGGTGAAGATCTTCTCCTGGTTGGCGTCCTTGTCGCTGCTTATGAAGGCGCTGTAACCCAGGAACTGCGCCGCGTCGCAGATGCCGGAGAGGATGTGCGAATAATAGGGGTTCGTGAAGTTCGGCACCATGATGAGCACGACCTTGCTCTCTCCCCGGCGCAGGTTGCGCGCAGAGGGGTTAGGCACATAGCCCAGCTTGTCTATAGCCTGCCGGACGCGCCGCGCCGTCGCCTCACTGACCCTGCCGCTCTCGTTCACCACGCGCGACACCGTCGCCACCGAGACCATCGCCTCACGCGCTACATCTTCAATTGTTACATTAGTATCTTCCAGCATAATGCTCAATCCATCGTCATAATGTAATGGTTTTCAACTAAATTAATGCACAATTCCCGTGCTCAAGTCAAGGCTCAGTTTTGCCCATATAGATTTTTTGAATAATAATCACAGTTTCATTGCGCTTTGATTGTATAGTTTGACGTAGCACTTCGTCCTCCCAGGCTTATCCACCCGCGATTTTTTCAAAAAGTGCGAAATAATGCTTGACTATGGCCTGTAAAAACGTTTACACTATGCCCATATGAAGCATTTTTATTAGGAGGTACACTCAAATGAAAATTGGTTTGGTATCGGCTATACTGGCCGACTATGGCTTCGAGAAGATGGTCGATACCGTATCGGAGCTGGGTTTCGACTGCGTTGAGGTCGCCTGCTGGCCCTGCGGCAAGGCGGAGCGGCGCTACGCGGGCGTCAGCCATATCGACGTGGACGAGCTCGACGAGGCCCGGCGCGACTACATTCTCGACTACTGCGCGCAGAGGAAGGTGGAGATCTCCTCCCTCGCCTTCTA
>OMBA01001027.1_pt1 | contig 11011 bp, 10 predicted proteins | sample 1673441 | NCBI WGS metagenome assembly OMBA01 (sample SAMEA103958111, study PRJEB25191) | human gut metagenome | biome: human-associated habitat [ENVO:00009003]; feature: intestine environment [ENVO:2100002]; material: feces | place: Germany | collected 2013/2015
GTAGAACCGGATCTGCTCGGCATTGGTGGTCGTAAGGTCGTACCAGTCGGTGACGGAAACGTCATTGTCATCGAAACGGATGATCATCTTTGAATTCCCGTTCAGTATGTCGTCCGCACCGTAGGCGATACCGGCACACAGGGTTTCCAGTTCTCCGCCATAGTTGTAACTGATTTTGCACCTGTTGTTGTATTGTATGTAATAATCGTCGAAACGGATGATTTCGGGAAATACAATCCTGTCCTTCTTCAGCTCCGTCTTGACTTTACTCCAGCAGGAAGGTTTGACGACTCTGGCAACCCTGGCAAGAAGTTCCTCCACCGCCGTTTCCCGGAAACTCTTGCCACCCAAGTGTTCGATAACCACATCTACATATGTCCCATAGACAGGACGGGAGCCCATCTGAAGGGTCTTTTCGTCTATTTTATATTCAGGGACCGACACGTTGTAAGTCCTGTTGAAATAAGAAATGATGCGGCCCGCAAAGTTCGCGTTGGCGTTGCGGTTCTTATCCACCAGGTCACATTGATCAGGTCGAACGGCTTGAACTCGTTGTGAGAATAGTCGTCCCTGTCGTTATGGTAAGTGTAGAAATCCCGCATGGACACCTTGCCGTTCTCCTCGTAATGGAACTTGCGCTCGGCTTGATACTGTTCTGCCTCCTCCTTGAAGACGGCGTACCAACGGTCAATCTGGTCGAGTGTCTTGTAGAGCATGTCCTGCTGGTGCTGGCAATAGGCACGGTCTTGCTCCGTAATCTTGTCCCCGTTTCTCACTTGTATGCTCAGGATACCGGAAAGCAGGTCGGGAGCGTTACCGGCCTTGGTTACTGTCGTTTGCATATCTGTTGGATTTTAAGTGTTAGAAATTATCCGGTTTGATTCGATAGAAGTACGTGATGTGCTTTTCCATGTCCTTGACTATCTTGACCTGTTCGGGGTGGAAGTTGAGTCTCCGTTCTTCGGCAGGGGCATCAACCGTTTTCCATTCGGCGGAAGGTAGGAACACATATTCCCGACGGAAACACCATAACACGATTTGATTATCCCAATTTCCCTTGAACACCGTTCCTTCGTAGTCCTTCAGGAACTGCCGGAACTCGGCTTCGTCCCGAAAAGCGATGTCAAAGCCTTGATAGAGATTGCCGTTTTCCGATTCCTCCCTTTTGTGTAGGTAGAACTTCCGGTAGGTCTCGGTCGTGAAATCTCCATACCTGGGATTGGGTTCGGCATAAAACCATAACGGTACCTTAGCCAGAAATGACACCGAACCGTTGGCGCAAGCACCGCAATGCCCCCAGTCCTTGAACACCCCTTCCGTCCATTTCAGGAATTTCAGTTCCTCCGGATTCACGGAATGGAATGCGCCTCCGCTGACACTCAGACGGATATTGCCGTCCTCTTCCCACACGAAAGGCACATACGGCTGTTCGCATACGGAAAGATATCCTTCTTTTGCACTCCTGCTGTCAATAAGGGCGTTTCCGTAATAATCCCCGTGTTCGGTTATATATACCAGCCTGTCTCCGATTTGAGGTGTGATTTCGGAGCGTGTCCGTTCGATGAGTTCAACATAACTGTTGGCCATATCCACATCTTTCTGTGTCAGCCAATGCTGGTGGTCGTATGAAACATTCCGCTCTCTGAGTGTTTCGATACTGTACTTTTCTTTTGTTACCTGCTGTGACATAACAATTTATTTTTAGTGAACCGGCTTTTCGGGGCCGGAGTTCCCGTAACTACAGGCCATAAAAGGTCGTGTCCCGTACATGCAAGGTTGGCGGGAAAAATACCGCAAGCCCCCCGGGCGAGGATGATTTTTCCACGACACCCGGAGGGCTTGACCTTGCTTGTACGAGCAGGACACGGGTTACCTTTGCCTGTGAGTTACGGGGATTCGGCTACGGTATGGCTGTCATGTCCGCTGTATATGTTTCTTGAAATGACCGTGATATTTTATGCCTGAAAATTACCGGCAATCACGAAAAAAATGCTACCTTTGCATCAAGAAAAAGAGTTATTTGAAAGCATGAGGAATATAGTGATTCTAAACAGCTTGGAATTTTCTTATCCGTTGCCCGTTCTCATGCGAGTTTTCTACAAAGCGTTGATAATCAAATAAGATAATTCAGATTACAACAAATATACAAAAAGTACAGCTATATCAACCCCTATTATATAAAGAGAAAAGACAAATACCGGACGGTAAGCAACTATTTTGCGTATATTCGCATCTATATATAGTGCAAACAAATAAAAACGATCAGATCATGGAAAACATCAACTTGCAACTATTAAGAAAGATCAACTGTCTATTAACCGGATTATTGGCCATCATAGGATTCTCTTGCGGTGAGAATGGAGAGATACCTTGCGAATATGGTAGTCCCCATGCCAATTTCCAAATAAAAGGGAAAGTAACAGACATGAAAGGAGAGCCAATCCCCGACCTACAAGTCCGCATCAACCCGAGCGGAGAGTCTCATCCGCAGGGATGGTTACATACCGATACCCTCCAGACAGATACAAACGGAGATTTCATTTTTAGCAAAACCGATTTCCCTTTCATGGAATATCGATTAATTATAGAGGATATCGATTGGGATAAGAATAAGGCGATATATGCTTCCGATACGATAACGGTCACCTTCGACAGCAATGATTTTTCCGGAGGAGAAGGCTGGTCTCTTGGAAGCGCTTCCAAGGAAATCCAAATCCAACTAAAAGAATACATCGATACACACACGGAACCTTATACCTTATATACCTTCTACGGGAGAGTAACCGATCAAGATGGTTGGCCTGTTCCGGGCGTAACAATCTATACCTCTCCGGCCTATACGCCTAATATAGATGAAGATATCACCAGTTTTCCTGCCGTCACAGATGAGACCGGGCGCTATCAGTTTACCTATGATCAAGCTCCGGCAACTGAACATACCCTTTACGCACGCCTATCACCATCCTTTTCTGATCCTCAATATCCTTGGAAAACTGATTCTATTGTTGTAAATTTCGGCGAAATTGAATTAATAGACGGGGAAGGGATGCTGATTGGGAGAGGATCGAAAGAGGTTAACTTTCAGCTTGTACATTCCAGCCCACAAAAATAACACATATGGACAAACGCCCAAACATCAAAAAACGTATCGCCCTAGAGCTTTTTCGAAGTATCAAGAAGAACAGGGCTAAATTACATGAATTGCGTACACTCTTTTGGGAGTGTACGCTTCGTTGTAATGTATCCTGCCGTCATTGCGGGAGCGATTGCCATGTCTCGGCCTCTGTCCCGGATATGCCTGTCGAAGACTTCCTGAAAGTCATAGACGATATCACGCCTTACGTCGAGCCGAACAAAGTGCTCGTCATCTTTACCGGAGGCGAGGCGCTGGTTCGTAAGGATATCGAGAAATGCGGGTTGGAACTGTATCGCAGGGGATATCCTTGGGGGATCGTCTCCAATGGTTATCTGATGACCCGGGAACGGCTCGACTCGCTCTTGGCTTCCGGATTGCACTCGGCGACTATCAGCCTAGATGGTTTCGAGGAAGTGCATAACTGGCTTCGCCGTAATCCTAAAAGTTTCGAGAAGGCACTGAATGCCATCTGTATGTTGGCCGAGGAAAAGGAGATCATCTGGGATGTGGTGACTTGCGTAAACCAACACAACTTCAAAGATTTGATGCTCTTCAAGGATTTTTTGATCGAGATGGGCGTAAAACGGTGGCGTATCTTTACGATCTTCCCAGTTGGACGTGCCGCGACTGAGACCGATTTGCAACTGACGAACGAGCAGTTCACATGGCTCATGAACTTCATCCGCTTCTGCCGGAAAGAGGGTAAGATACACGTTAGCTACGGCTGTGAGGGCTTCCTCGGGAATTATGAGGCAGAGGTGAGAGACTCGATTTTCCAATGCAACGCCGGTATCAATACGGCCTCTGTCCTCGCTAATGGCGCTATCTCCGGTTGTCCCAGTATACGGGCGAACTTCCACCAAGGGAACATCTATAAAGACGATTTCATTGATATCTGGAATAATGAGTTTAAACCGTATCGTAACCGCCAGTGGGCTAAAAAAGGGGAATGCGCGGATTGTAAGATGTTCCGTTATTGCGAAGGCAACGGGATGCACTTATACGATGATGAGGGGAATCTGCTCGTATGCCACTATAAAAGGCTAGTTGACAGTTGACAACTGTCAACTAATTCCTATCTTTGCCCTAGTTAATATTCTAAAATAAGCAATCGTATGAAAAACACTTTCATCCTTTGTGCCTTTCTGGCACTAAGTTCTTTTACCGTAGCCCAGCAATCCGAGAAATACCCGCTAGGCGACTATACGGAATTGACCGACACGAAACCGCATGACAGCGACGAGATCTGGGACAAGTTATCGGCCCCAACCCAATTAAGCTGGGACACGACCGATATACGATATCCGAAACTCAGTATTCCCGATGTCAAGAAAAGCAATCGCTGGCAGACGAAAGCATGGAAAGGGGAACGGGTAAACGCACAAGCCGTGTTATGGACCAAGGTGGGACTCGAGGATGCCTCTATCACCGTGAGCGACTTAAAGAGCGGTTCTTCCATCATCCCATCCTCCGCTATCACGACGAACTTTGTCCGTTACGTCATGACCGATGAGTTGAATAAAGACCGTAAAGGCGGTTGCGGCCACCGAGAGAATAAGGCGGAATGGGATTCCTCCGTCGTAGCCGATGTATTGGATATCGTAAAGATCCGTGATATCAAGGCACGCACCACCCAGCCGATCTGGATGAATATCTGGGTACCTCAATCCGCGAAAGCCGGTAAATATAAAGGGACATTGACCGTCACGGGAAAAAATGCCTCCCCCATGGAATTACAAATAGAAGTGGACGTATTGAACCGCACACTTCCCGCCCCGAAGGACTGGGCTTTCCATCTGGACTTATGGCAGAACCCGTATTCCGTGGCCCGTTACTACCAAGTTCCTCTTTGGAGTAAAGAGCATTTCGACGCTATGCGCCCGATCATGAAGATGTTGGCGAACGCCGGACAGCGCGCTATCACCACCAGTATCATGCATAAACCTTGGGCCGGACAGACCGAGGATCATTTCGACAGCATGATCACCCGGATCAAGAAGATAGACGGCACTTGGGTATATGACTACGCCGTCTTCGACAAATGGGTGGAATTCATGATGAACGAGATCGGTATCGATGATATGATCAGTTGCTACACCATGATCCCTTGGGCTTTATCTTTCGATTATTACGACGAGGCGACAAATCGTGTACAATTCCTCAACACTAAACCGGGTGACGCCGCTTACGCAGACTATTGGGGTACTTTCCTAAAAGATTTCTCCCGCCACCTTCGCAAGAAAGGTTGGTTCGAGAAAACCGCTATCTCTATGGACGAGCGTCCGATGGAGGCGATGCGTGAGGCGATCAAGGTTATCAAGCAAGCCGATCCGGAGTTCAAGATCACGCTGGCCGGAAATTATCATCCGGAAATTCAATCGGACTTATACTATTTAAGTATTCCCTATGGACATAAATTCCCAGAAGACGTAAAGGCTGCCCGTGATAAAGCGGGACAGATCAGTACCGTTTATACCTGTTGCGCGGAAGCGTTCCCGAATACCTTTACCTTCTCCGATCCGGCGGAAGCGGCATGGACGGTCTTGCACGCCGTAGCCGGTGGTTACGACGGCTATCTACGTTGGGCTGTCAATAGCTGGACCGCCGATCCTCTGCGTGATTCGCGTTTCCGCACTTGGGCGGCAGGCGATACATACAGTATTTATCCCGGTCCACGCAGTAGCATTCGCTTCGAGCGTTTGGTCGAGGGTATACAAGATTGCGAGAAGATCCGCATCCTCCGGGAAGAGCTGACAACGAAAGGAGCTAAAGGCAAACTCGAGAAGTTGAACAAGACGGTTGCCAAGATCACTCCGGAAGGTTTATCCGAGACACAAGAATCCGCTACGCAGATGGTTAATGAGATTCATAAACTTCTGAATACATTATAAATAGTACAGGACGCAGACTACGCAGAGCACGCAGTCTGCGTCCCCTAAATATATCATCAAGCCCCTACAATGTTTGATATTCATCAAAAAACGAACTCCTTACCTCCGATACCTTTCTTTTTCTTTGTCCGCCTCGATTCCTTCGCCTATTTTTGGGGCACTGAAAAACACAAAAACCATTCTATATGAACAAACTATTAATGGGCACATGCCTTACGATGGCCATGCAAGTAGGGCACTCCCAAACCTTGCCGCAATTGGGTAAAGATCCTATCGAGAAAATCGTAGCCGCCATGACTGCCGAAGAGAAAGTATCCCTGTTAGTCGGAACCGGAATGCCCGGGTTCGGCGGCCAATCAGCCGTAGTCGGCAGCACGCAAAATATAGTGCCGGGAGCCGCCGGAACGACCTTCCCGATCGAACGTCTGGGAATCCCCGCTATCGTAGTGGCCGACGGTCCCGCCGGATTACGTATCTCCCCGACTCGCGAGGGGAACGAGGCGACCTATTATTGCACGGCATTCCCGGTCGCTACCTTGCTAGCCTCCACATGGAACACCGCATTGGTCAAAAACGTAGGCAACGCCATGGGCGACGAGGTGAAAGAATACGGTTGCGACATACTCTTGGCCCCTGCGCTGAATATCCACCGAAGCCCTCTCTGCGGACGTAACTTCGAGTATTATTCCGAAGATCCCTACTTGACGGGCCGGATAGCGACAGCGATGGTAAACGGTATCCAAAGCAATGGCGTGGGAACCTCCATCAAGCATTTCGCCGTCAATAATCAAGAGACCAACCGGACGGGAACGGATACCCGCCTCACCCCTCGTGCCTTGCGGGAGATTTACCTAAGAGGTTTCGAGATGGTCGTAAAAGAGGCAAGCCCGTGGACGGTCATGTCTTCCTACAATAAGATAAATGGTGAGTATGCCTCCGAAAGCCGTGATTTGCTAACGACCATCCTCCGTGACGAATGGGGTTTTAGCGGCCTTGTCATGACCGACTGGTTTGGTGGCAAGAACGCCCCCGCCCAGATCCACGCCGGAAACGATCTGCTGATGCCCGGACGGCCGGACCAGAAAGAGGCCCTCCTAAAAGCGCTTGAGGACGGTTCTCTCTCTATCGACGACGTGGATACGGACGTAACCCGTGTATTACGACTGATCCTTCAAGCCCCCCGCTTTGCCCAATACGCCTATTCCGACAAACCGGACCTAAAAGCTCACGCCGAGGTAACCCGTGCGTCCGCTTCCGAAGGTATGGTTTTATTAAAGAATACGAATAATGCTTTGCCGCTGGCCCCGGGTATCAAGAAGATAGCGGCTTACGGTACCACCTCGTACGATTTTATCGCCGGAGGCACCGGCAGCGGCGACGTGAACGAGGCTTATACCGTATCCCTCGTGGAAGGTCTGGAAAACGCCGGTTATACCATGGACGCCGAAGTGAAAGCCTTATACGAGAAATACAGTACCGAGGAAAAGGCGAAACAGCCGAAAGACACGAGCCCCGCCGCCGCTTTCTTCAACCACCCTCGTATCCCGGAGTTCGTACCGGATGCCGCAGGGCTGGCCGCTAAGGCGAAAGAGGCGGATATCGCCTTCGTTACGATAGGCCGTAGCTCGGGAGAGTTCCAAGACCGGAAGATCGAGGGAGATTTCAACCTGACGGAGAATGAGCGAGCGTTGATCCAATCGGTTTCCGACGCTTTCCATAAGGAAGGGAAGAAGGTGGTCGTAATCTTGAATATCGGAGGCGTGATCGAGACCGCCAGCTGGAAATCGGAACCGGACGCCATCCTATTGGCTTGGCAAGCCGGGCAGGAAGGGGGTAACACGGTAGCCGATATCCTGTCCGGAAAGGTGAATCCTTCCGGTAAGCTCCCGATGACTTTCCCCGTGAGCATCGCCGACGTAGCCTCCACGAAGAATTTCCCGGACGCTTCGGGTATCGACCTGAAAGAAATGTTAGCCGGCTTCATGGGAGGAGGCCCAGAGCATACGGATCGTAAGAATATTGACTATACCAACTACGAGGAGGGTATCTACGTGGGCTACCGTTACTTCGATACGTTCGGCGTGCCCGTCTCCTATCCGTTTGGCTACGGACAGTCGTATACTACTTTCAATTATTCGAGCTTGAAAGTGTTCATGGGCGATACGGACTACAGCATCAGTTGCACGATCACGAACAATGGCCCGGTAGCCGGGAAGGAAGTGGTCCAGCTATATATCTCCGCCCCCGGCAAGAGCATGGATAAACCGGCGAAAGAGTTGAGAGGTTTCGCCAAGACCCAACTCCTCCAGCCGGGCGAGAGCCGTGAGATCATCTTCAAGGTGAAAGATACGGATCTGGCCTCCTTCGACGAGAGCGCCAGTCATTGGGTCGTAGAGTCCGGTAAATATGAGGCGCAGATCGGTTCCTCCGCCGCCGACATCCGCCTAAGGGATTCCTCCAACGTGAAGGGGCGGGTAACGGAGAAGGTTCATGCGGTACTGTTGCCCGGCGAGAGGATCGATCTTCTGAAAAGATAAGCCCGGAGGTATCTACCTAGTTATCGGGAGGGCGGGGTATCAACCTCGCCCTCTACTTATTAATCACCCGGCTGTTCCGGCTCTAAGAAAGTAAGGTAGGTCTCCACACGCCCCTCCAGCTTCGCCTCCATGGTCCCTTGCTCCGACACGAAGAGATATTTGTCCTTTTTCTCCTCCTCGGTCCATGTATCGGGAGTGCAGGGAGCGATCTTCCGGTCGCCGGCAGTCCTCATGAAATAGATAGCGGGCAGAAGGCCGTTCAGTTGGATCTGGTTCGGGTCGATATAGCGTTCCTCGTATTGTCGCGAGAAACGCGAGCTCACCCTCTCCAGCCGGAAGCGGTCGAGATTATTCATAAACAGGTAATCCGTGCCTTCATCTCCCGGCAGGGAGGTGTAGATCATAGATGAGACTTTCACGGCACCGGCCGGTGTCGTGTACAAATAATAGAAATATACAGTCCATGTATTCTTGGAGCGGGTCTGGAGGGTATGTGTCTCCTGCAAGGAATGCAAGGCCCAAAATCCCGGGGGCGTGCATCTCACCCTTTGTACGAATTTATCCTTCGCGATTTCCACTCTTCCCCGGATCTCCAGAAAGTCCTTATAGGCCACTGCCTCTATTTCCTCGTTTGTCATTGATGGCGTAAACATGATTATTTTTAATTTTTAAGGTAAAGAGACATAAAGGTACGATTATAAATGGGGATTCCAAGGGTTTCAAGGAAATGTGGATGAAAGAAAGACAAAAAAGAGAGGCGAACTCGTACCCTTATCTTTTTTATTCCATATATTCGTGATGAAAATTCCCTAAGACCCATTTAAAAGAGAAAAAGTTATGACTGAAGATATAGATTTAATACGCGTCACTGGCGTGGAATATGTAAAGGGCTATACCATGCGATTGGAATTTAGCAACGGTAAGGTGAAATTAGTGAACTTCCTCCCTTTACTGAAAGGGAAACTTTTCGAGCCATAGAAAGACCTCCGGAATTTCGTCCAGTTCGGGCTCACCCACTGGGCGCTCGAATGGTACAATGGGGCAGATTTCGCTCCGGATTACTTGTACAGGAATGGGGTGGAGGCTTAAGACAAGGCCGGCGGTTCGCCTCAGGTTTCGTCCTCACGAACCGCTTCACGGAGAAGAGCAATATTGATCTTGTGGTGGATTTCGACAAAGAGGTGGAACAGGTGAATTACGTGAATAATTTCTTCGATCTGCGCAACGCCTTATCTGCCATCTTCCACCGGGAGATCGACTTGCTAGAGGACAAGTCGATCCGGAACCCGATCCTAAAAAAGAATATTGATAATACAAAATTGCTGATCTATGGATGAATATATCGAGAAACATCTTTATGATGTGCTACTTTCTATCGAAGAGACTGAGAGTTACTTTGAGGGCAGGCCAAAATCTACCAAGATTTCGAGAAAGATATCCTCCGGCAAAGAGCCATAGAACGTAATGTCGAGATCATGGGCGAGGCCATAAATAGGACTAAAGATCGATCCCGATTTCCAATTGCCCCACGCAAGGGCGATCGTCAATACCCGGAACAGGGTTATCCATGGCTACGATAGCGTGACACCAGATTTCCTTTGGACGCTTATCATGAATCATATTCCGGCGCTGAAGGGGGATGTGATGGAGTTTTTAATCGGAAAATAAGCAAATATATCAAAATATTTGGCAGATAATACAAACGAGGAAGAATACTGATTATATTATTAAATATTGACAAATATCAGTATTCATCCTCCTCGTTTGTATTATCTGCAGGTCATGTTGTAAGATATTGACACTCCTACTCGAAATATTTCGTACTCAAACATTCAAAAGATTACTTTCTCGAGAAGTAATTGTTCAAGTTCTTCTCAACATCATTTTGAACATCTTCTATTAAATAAGTCTTCATTGGATAAACGGTTAAACTTTCTCTAGTTCCAGCCATGTTCATTGTTTTGTTAGCATGATCTACAGAAGGTAATGACTCTACAAAATCTTTTAATTTATTCATATCCTCAGAAATATTTACATACACTTTCAAATAAGGATTTTCACGATGAATTTTCACGATTTCCGTCTTATATTTTTCCATATTACAATAATTAATTAAAATCACAATTTCAATTTAACACATTTCTTTCCTATTCGTACAATATACAAAAGATTACTAGGCAAATTAATTACATATCTATCAGAATTCAAGATTCCAGAATAACACAAATTACCCAAAACATCATAGACATTGACCCTTTCTCCATATTTAGCGTTCTCAATAACAACACTATTTAACAAAGTAGATATTTGGAAATTATTCAATAAATCAATTTGATCATTCGAAGTAATATCACTATATAAATAATTATAACATATTGTCGAACGACGAAACCAATAGTTATTCGCAGTCCAAAAAAAGTAAGAATCTTCAATCAAATCCCCTTTTT
>OMBA01001034.1_pt1 | contig 10978 bp, 8 predicted proteins | sample 1673441 | NCBI WGS metagenome assembly OMBA01 (sample SAMEA103958111, study PRJEB25191) | human gut metagenome | biome: human-associated habitat [ENVO:00009003]; feature: intestine environment [ENVO:2100002]; material: feces | place: Germany | collected 2013/2015
AGTGATAAAGAAGTATCAAAAGTACCTATAACCGTACCCTAGTCGCCGAGGTGTTAAATATCAGTAGAAAGACGCTATTCAACAAAATGAAACGTTATAATCTTGGCAACGAGTAATTTTTTACTAACTTTGATGCCTCAATAGAAATGTGTTACATTTAGATTTTAAATAAACAAGTATTATGGCGAAAATAAAAGGAGCTGTTGTTGTAAACACAGAGCGCTGCAAGGGATGCAACCTTTGCGTAGTAGCCTGCCCGTCGGATGTGCTGGAGTTGCACCCACGAGAAGTAAACAACAAGGGGTATCACTATGTGTACATGAAGAACCCGGACGCATGCATCGGTTGCGCTAGTTGCGGGTTAGTTTGTCCGGACGGTTGTCTAACGATCTACAAAGTAAAAATATAAAGTTATATCAAGATATGGCAGAAGATATAAAATTAATGAAGGGTAACGAGGCCATCGCCCATGCGGCTATCCGCTATGGCGTGGACGGTTACTTCGGCTATCCGATCACTCCGCAGTCGGAGATATTGGAAACCCTTATGGCAGAGATGCCGTGGGAAAAGACCGGCATGGTAGTCTTACAAGCGGAGAGCGAGGTAGCCGCTATTAATATGGTATACGGCGGAGCCGGCACTGGAAAGAAAGTGATGACCTCTTCTTCCAGTCCGGGCGTGAGCTTGAAACAAGAAGGTATCTCTTATATCGCAGGAGCGGAGCTTCCTTGTCTGATCGTGAACGTTATGCGTGGCGGTCCCGGATTAGGAACGATCCAGCCGAGTCAGGCTGATTATTTCCAGACCGTGAAAGGCGGTGGTCATGGCGATTACCGCTTGATAACCTTAGCTCCCTCTTCCGTACAGGAGATGGCCGATTTCGTAGGCCTTGGTTTTGATCTGGCTTTCAAATACAATAACCCCGCTATTATCTTGGCGGACGGTATCATCGGACAGATGATGGAGAAGGTGGTATTGCCTCCCTATCAACCCCGCCGTACCGAGGAAGAGATTATCGCTCAATGTCCTTGGGCCGTACAAGGAAAGAAGGGCGGACGCAAAGGTAACGTCATCACCTCCTTGGAGCTAGACCCGGCGAAGATGGAAGAGAACAATATTCGTTTCCAAGCGAAATATCGCAAGATCGAGGAAAACGAGGTTCGTTACGAGGAGTTCCAATGTGAGGACGCTGATTATCTATTGATCGCGTTCGGTTCTTCCGCCCGTATTTGCCAGAAGGTAGTCGAGATCGCCCGTGCGGAAGGTATCAAGCTTGGCTTGTTACGCCCGATCACGTTATGGCCGTTCCCGACAAAAGTGATCGCCGCTTATGCGGATAAGGTAAAAGGTATGTTATCGGTTGAGTTGAACGCCGGACAGATGGTAGAGGACGTTCGCCTAGCCGTAAATGGTAAGGTGAAGGTAGAGCACTTTGGCCGATTGGGTGGAATCGTATTCACCCCGGATGAGGTATTGAACGCGCTGAAGGAAAAATTATTCTGATCCGTATGACACGAGGAAGTAAAGCTGACGAGATATTGACGCTGGTTTTTATGCTACTGGCCATAGCTGCCGTGGTATGTTACTTCGCTGTTAGCGATAAGGCCGTATTCTTGTATTGTGGCGGGGCGGCGATCGTATTGCGGCTGGTGCAATATGTCTTAAGATATATACATTAATAATTAAAGATTATGGAACTCAACGATATAATTAAACCGGAAAATCTGGTGTATGAAAAGCCCAGATTGATGAATGAAAATCCCATGCACTACTGCCCCGGTTGCAGCCACGGTGTGATACATAAGTTAATCGCCGAGGTTATAGCCGATATGGGTCTGGAAGATAAGACAATCGGTATCTCCCCCGTGGGATGTGCCGTGTTCATCTATAATTATATAGACATCGACTGGCAGGAAGCCGCCCATGGACGTGCGCCAGCCATAGCTTCTGCTGTTAAACGCTTGAATCCGGAGAAGATGGTATTCACGTATCAAGGAGATGGTGACTTGGCGGCTATCGGTACGGCCGAGACGATTCATGCAGCCAACCGTGGCGAGAATATCGTGATCGTATTCGTAAATAACGCGATCTATGGTATGACCGGCGGACAGATGGCTCCGACTACACTGGAAGGTATGCCCACGGCTACCTGTCCTTACGGACGCAACATCGCCTTGAACGGTTACCCGCTGAAGATCGGTGATTTATTAGCCCAATTGGAAGGAACTTGCTTGGTAACACGCCAAAGCGTACAGACGGCCGCAGCCGTACGGAAAGCGAAGAAGATGCTTCGTAAGGCTTTCGAGAACGCTATGGCCGGTAAGGGTACTTCTGTGGTAGAGTTCGTCTCCACTTGCTCATCCGGCTGGAAGATGACTCCGGAAAAAGCCAATAAATGGATGGAAGCGAACATGTTCCCTTTCTACCCGCTGGGCGACTTAAAGAATGTTGAATAAGTAATACGGTAAACGACAATGAAACAAGAAATAATTATAGCAGGCTTCGGTGGACAAGGTGTATTGTCTATGGGTAAGATCTTGGCCTATTCCGGTTTGATGGAAGGCAAGGAGGTTAGCTGGATGCCTTCATACGGACCTGAGCAACGTGGCGGTACGGCCAACGTAACCGTTATCTTGAGCGACGAGCGTATCAGCTCACCCGTATTGAATGAATATGATATCGCTATTATCTTGAACCAACCTTCCATGGATAAGTTCGAGAGCAAGGTGAAACCGGGCGGTATCTTGATTTACGATGGTTATGGCATCCATACGCCAGCGAAACGTACGGATATTAACGTATATCGGGTAGATGCCATGGACGCCGCTACCGAGATGAAGAACGAGAAGGCATTCAATATGTTGATCTTAGGCGGGTTGCTTAATATCGTCCCGATGGTTCAATTGGAGAACGTCATGCTAGGATTGAAGAAATCCTTGCCCGAGCGTCACCATCATTTGTTGCCGATGAACGAGGCTGCCATTAAGAAAGGAATGGAGATTATACAGAAAATATAAGAAGCTCATTCATTGATGTGCCGATATGCCAATTAAGTTTTCTGATTGGCATATTGGCATATTTTATAATTGGCACATTATTTTTTGTTATATATTTGCAACCCATGAAGTATTATCTATACATATTACTTTTTCTGATAGGAACGGCGGCTTCCGCGCATGCGCAAGGACGTTCCGGGAGCCGGGGAGGACGAGGTGGATTCTCGTTATCTAATTTATCATCCTCAAACAAGGAAATACCGGATAGCTTGCTGCAAACAGATAGCGCGGCGCTGAAATCAAAACGAATCATCGGTTATCGGCTCACGCCTCTTTTGGGAGAACGTTATATCGCTCCTATGGATACCAATCGATTAAATTTCGGGAATAGTACGTTGGTGGAAGCGAACTCATTGGCCGTAGGTTATCTGGCGAATGTGGGATCGCCGGCGCAAACCCGTATTTTTAACGAACGTAAGGAGGAACGTGATTTCATCTTCGCCGATGCCTATGATTATTATATCACAACCCCAACAAACGCTTATTTCTACGATACCAAAGTACCCTATACCCAAGTGACTTATACGACAGGAGGAGCCAGCCAGAATAAGATGGACCGACTGAAAGGGGTATTGACCATGAACTTTGGCAAAAAGATCAATGTCGGTGGCGAGATGGATTATATCTATAGCCGCGGATATTATAACTCCAACGGTAATAAATTATTAAGTTATCGTTTTTTCGGAAGTTATATCACCGACCGTTACGAGTTAAACGCTTATTTAAGTAATTTCAATTTCGTAAACTACGAGAACGGTGGACTTACAAATGACCAGTATATCACGAATCCCGATGACTTGGCCGAGAATCAAAGAAATATCGATAGTAAATCATACCCTGTCCGTTACACGGACACATGGAACCGTGTCCGTGGAAAACAATATTTCCTGACACAGAGATACAATCTCGGTTTTACTAAGGAATTGGAAGAAACCGATGAGGAAGGGAACGTAAAAGAGGTATTCATTCCGGTTTCCAGTATCATCCATACCATCGATTACGAAGATAACCGCAGACGCTTTATCTCTAATGATGCCGGGATCGATACCTGCTACACTCATCTTTATGGTATGGACGCATCTTTGAATGACCAGACTTCCTCTTGGAATTTAAAGAATACCTTTGCGTTGGCCTTGCGGGAAGGTTTCCAAGATTGGGCTAAGTTCGGGCTGACCGCCTTCGTTACTTTCGAGAAACGCCGGTTTAGATTGGCATCCCAAGTTCCCGGACTGGACTACGGTCCGGATGGTCATGGAAGCTCTGAGCCAAGCACATTAAATTTCCCTACTTCCGAAGTATATGATGAGTTTACTACCTACATCGGCGGCGAATTATCCAAACGCCGTGGTAGCCTTCTTACCTACAATGTCCGTGGAGAATTAGGACTTGCGGGAAGTGACGCCGGAGAGGTCCGAGTGAGCGGAGACCTGCAAACAAAATTCAAACTTTTTAAGAAAGACGCTACGATCAAGGCGGAAGGATACATCAAGAACATCACCCCGGCGTTCTACCAACGTCACCATCATGGGCGTTACTATTGGTGGGATCTATCATTGAAAAATGTGCAAAGGATTTACGCCGGAGCGAAAATCAACTTGGAATCCACCCGTACCCAGTTATCCGGAGGAGTGGAAAGTATCCAGAATTATGTATTCTTCAACGGCAAAGGTTTGCCGGAGCAAAGCAGTAAGAACATCCAAGTTGTCTCAGCCCGTATCAAGCAAGATATCATGTATCGTGCGTTCGGATGGGAGAATGAGGTGGCCTATCAGCTTTCTAGCGAGAAGTCTCAACTTCCGTTGCCGGATATCAGCGCATACTCGAATATATATCTAGCGTTTAAGTTGGCGAAAGTATTAACCGTACAGATTGGCGCGAACGTATACTACAACACCGCTTATTACGCTCCTTATTACGAGCCGGCTACCCAGCAGTTCCAAGTACAGGAAGAAGACAAGAAAGTGAAGGTCGGTAATTATCCGTTGATCAACGCTTATGCGAATTTCCATTTGAAGCAAGCTCGCTTCTTCATCATGGCATACAATCTAGGCTCTAAGTTCGTTGACCCGAATTACTTCTCTCTTGCGCATTATCCGTTGGACCCGATGGTCTTGAAAATGGGTATCTCCGTGACTTTCAATAATTAATCGATTGCCATGAGATCTAAGAAGTTGCTTATCCTATACGCTTTTCTACTGATTGTCGCTGTAGTGACAATGGTACAGCTTTGGAGACTTAACCAACGTCCCCAAGAGATCGGACCTCGTGATTATCCGGAAATCAAGGAAGAAGGAATTCTTCGGATGATAACCGAGTACAATCAATCCGGATATTTCGTATCCGGCGATACGGTGCAAGGTTTTCAATACGAGCTTAGCCAAGCGATCGCTAAATTATCCGGATTGGAGGTTCAGACGCATTTGGAAATGAGTTTAGCGAAAAGCTTCGAGGAATTATCGGACAACAAATGCGACGTAATCGCAAGAAACATACCCATCACCTCCGAGATGCGGGAAAACTACCTGTTCACCGAACCGATCGTTCTCAACAAGCAAGTCTTGGTACAACGTACGGCAGAGGCGAACAACGGACAAGCCCCTATCCGTAACCAATTGGATTTAGCCCAAAAGACTTTATACATACCGAAAGATTCCCCGGCCTTATTGCGTCTGCAAAATCTGGGACACGAGATAGGCGATACGATCTACGTGGTGGAAGATGAGTTATATTCTACCGAGCAGCTTATGATCATGGTAGCCAAAGACGATATCGATTATGCCGTATGCGACCAACAAATCGCCCGCATGACCCAGAAAAAACTGCCGGAAGTCGATATCCTAACGGATGTCAGTTTTACCCAATTGCAATCGTGGGCGGTCCGTAAAGACTCTCCTGTCCTACTGGATAGCCTAAATAGTTGGCTCCAGCAAATCAAAGACAGTGGATTATACGACCAGATTTATAAGCGCTATTACAAATAGGGCTATTCATGAGACGGCAAAATAAAGGAGAACTCCGAACCCACCCCTAATTCAGACGTAACATGTATCGAACCTCCCATCTTCACAACCAATCCTTTGCAGATAGCCAGTCCTAATCCGATTCCTTCCATATAGTCGTTTATTTTCACGAAACGGTCGAAGACATCTTTCAATTTTTCCTTATCGATGCCGATTCCCGTATCCCTTACGTAAAAACGTAATTGATCATCCGGTTGAATGGTATATCCCATCGTGATGCTACCTTCTTTCGTGTTCTTGATAGCGTTGTTCACCAAATTATTAATCAACTGCAACAGACGCATGCTATCCGTACCGAACATATGGTGGTCAGCCTCTTTCTCCAAAACCAACTTGACTCCTCCCGGAACCCGTAACTTGGCGGAAGCATAAATCGTATCCATCAATTCACTGACATCTAATTGCTCATATGTGATCTTTATCGCATCCGCCTCGATCTTCGAGATATCCAAGATGTCATTGATCAATTGCATCAACAATTGGTTATTCATCTTGATCACATCGTAGTACGACATACGTTCCTCATCCGTATCAGCAAAAGCCATCAATTCAGAGAAACCGGTAATCGCATTCAAAGGAGTCCGGATCTCATGGCTCATATCCGCCAGATATTTCGATTTCATCTTATCAGCGGCCTCAGCCTTCACCTTCGCCTCCTCAAGGCTTAATTCTTGATTCTTCCGTTCCTGAATATTCGTTGAACATCCAAGGATAACCGAAGGTCTTCCTTTATCGTCCCGTTCATACACGGTAGCGAATACCTCTCTCCAAACATATTCCTTCTTGCCGGGAAATAGCATACGTGCCTCGATCCTTGCCTCAGAGATTTCCCCTCGGCAAAGACGGGTAAACATATTATGATAATGTTCTTGATCATCCGGATGCGCCCGGCTGATAAACTGCCCCCATGACACCTCTATCATATCTTCCGACATGGTATTCCAATCGTTCAAGGTCACAACGGAATCCTTGAAATTATGGGTACTGTCCGGATCGATGAAGATCGAGCATGTACGTATATCACTTATCCGCAATGCCATTTTCGTCAAGATCCGGGTTCTTCTCAAAGTATTCTCCGTAGCCAACTCGGAAGTTATATCTCTCCATAAAGCCAAGACAAGCGGCTTGCCATTATTTAGGGAAATAGGATATTTAGCGACCTCTATATCCCGGTAATCGCCGGAGGCCGATTTTACCTTGCCCTTAAATCTAGCGGTCAGTCCTGTCTTGATCACATTCATATCGGTTTCCAGACGCTCCTCGGCGGTCATCAAGGCATTATAATTCACCTCGAAATCATCATGTCCCTCGATCTCCCGGGTTTCAATACCCGTTATTTCCTCCATAAAATGATTCCAATACAGGTAATTAAAATGGTTATCCCCATCTTTCACGAAAACACCCAACGGTAACCGATCTAATATCGTATTGATCAGTTCTTGTAGATTTTTTTCTGTTTTCAGAGAAGATACATTGCGTGTATAAACGATCACAAGCTCCTCATTAAAAAGGCTTGCTTGCGATAGATAATAATAGTTCTTTCCCTCAAAAGAGACCTCAAAAGAGAAATCCACTTTCACTTGCTCCTCGAAAACACGTTTAACCGCAGCTCTATAGATCTCATATTGATCGTAGTTCTTCCCGTCCGGGAACAACGCTTGAGGTTGCTTTCCGATACAGTTATTCGCTAAATAATGATAATAATCGTCTTTTGCAGAAATAACCTTGACAAGAGTAAGATTTCGATCTACTAATACGATCGTATCGGGACTCTTCTCCATGATCATCTCTAATCCAGACTGAACGTTACTTCCGCTTTCTAGACTATTCATATTAATTCTTTCGTTTTTGGGGTATAACTCGGGGATAAAGGTATTTATTTTTCTATTTATCACCAAAGAGAAACCTACCTATTGCATAATATTTCTAAATAATCTTTATCTTTACCGGGAATTTGAATGTAAAAAGATGAGATTTGATGAATTAGATTTGGAAGATGCCGTATTAGACGGGCTTTATGACATGAATTTTGACGAAACGACTCCAGTCCAAGAGTTAACGATTCCTGTCATTTTAGAAGGTAAAGACATCATCGCTTGCGCACAGACCGGAACCGGTAAAACGGCGGCGTATGTTTTGCCAGTTATTAATGAACTAAGCAAAGGTTGTCATCCGACAGATGCGGTGAATGCGGTCATTATGGCACCGACCCGGGAATTGGCTCAACAAATAGACCAACAAATTCAAGGATTCACTTATTTTATACCTTCCGTATCTGCAGTAGCCGTGTATGGAGGTACCGACGGAATCGCTTGGGAACAACAAAAGAGAGGTTTAGAGATGGGTGCGGATATCGTGATCGCTACCCCGGGACGTTTATTGTCCCATATTAAGTTAGGTACTGTCGATTTGTCTAAAGTGTCGTTCTTCGTCTTAGACGAGGCGGATCGCATGCTGGATATGGGTTTTTATGACGACATCATGCAGGTTCATAAACAGCTGCCCCCCTACTGCCAGACGATCATGTTCTCGGCTACCATGCCGCCTAAGATACGAACGTTGGCTAAAACCATCCTAAAAGATCCGGAAGAAGTCAAGATCGCTATCTCACGCCCGCCCGAATCTATCATGCAAACCGCATATATCTGCTACGATCCACAAAAGCTCAAGATTCTACAAGATCTCTTCACTCAAAGCCGCCCTCAACGAGTAATTATCTTCTCCTCTTCTAAAATGAAGGTGAAAGAATTAGCGTCTACCTTAAAAAGATTAAAGTTCAATGTAGCCGCCATGCACTCGGATCTAGAGCAATCCCAAAGGGAGGAGGTCATGAAAGAATTCAAGAGCGGACATATCGATATCCTTGTGGCTACGGATGTCGTAGCACGTGGAATTGATATCAATGACATCAAGTTGGTCGTGAACTTCGATATCCCGCATGATCCGGAGGATTACGTACACCGAATCGGACGTACGGCACGGGGTACGAACGGCGAAGGATTGGCGATTACTTTCGTATCGATCGACGAACAAGCACAATTCAAGCGCATAGAGGATTTCTTGGAAAAAGAGGTTTATAAGATACCGGTCAGCCCGGAATTCGGTGAAGTGCCCTTGTATGAGCCGGAAAAATACGGTATGAATAAAAGAGGCAGAGGACGGCCTCGTAAAAGTGAGGATAAAGGATCATCCTCGAGCCCACAAAAACGAAATATGGGACATCGTGGAAGGCCTAAAAAGGCGCAATAAAAGCACTATACTTTTTATTTGAAAAACACTATACTTTTGGAGCTAAAACAATATTGCTTTGAACTCAAAAGTATAGTGTTTTTTTATGGGATATTATCAACCGTTCATGGATGCCAAGAATTCCATATTATCAACGGTTTGTTCCATCCGTTGCTTAACAAATTCCATAGCCTCCATAGAGTTCATGTCTGATAGATATTTGCGTAAGACCCACATACGGTTCAACGTGCTCTCATCCTGCAATAAATCATCACGGCGAGTGCTGGAAGCCGTGATATCCACAGCTGGATAGATACGTTTATTGGATAATTTACGATCCAATTGTAACTCCATATTACCCGTACCCTTGAATTCCTCGAAGATCACGTCGTCCATCTTAGAGCCAGTCTCCGTAAGGGCGGTGGCTAGAATCGTAAGGCTACCGCCATTCTCAATATTACGGGCGGCACCGAAGAAACGCTTCGGCTTCTGCAACGCATTTGCGTCCACACCACCGGAAAGCACCTTACCGGAAGCCGGTTGTACCGTATTATAAGCACGAGCCAAACGAGTGATCGAGTCCAGAAGAATCACGACATCATGACCACATTCTACCATTCGTTTCGCCTTGTTCAATACGATCTCAGCGATTTTCACGTGACGTTCAGCCGGTTCGTCGAATGTAGAAGCGATCACTTCCGCATCTACGCTACGAGCCATATCCGTAACCTCCTCCGGACGTTCGTCGATCAATAATATAATCATATAAACCTCGGGATGGTTGTAAGCGATAGCGTTCGCAATATCTTTCAACAACATCGTCTTACCGGTTTTCGGTTGAGCGACGATCAAACCACGTTGCCCTTTTCCGATCGGGGAGAATAAATCAACCACACGTACGGCGATATTATCGTATACTTTCGGTGATTTACGTGCCGTAAGCATGAATTTCTCATCCGGGAATAACGGGGTCAAATGATCGAAAGGAACCCGGTCGCGAACCTCTTCCGGCGTACGGCCATTGATCTTGTCCACTTTCACCAACGGGAAATACTTCTCACCTTCCTTCGGCGGACGAATCGAGCCTTCTACCACGTCACCCGTTTTCAAGCCAAATAACTTGATCTGGGATTGAGAGACATAAATATCGTCCGGTGAAGTCAAATAGTTATAATCTGAAGAACGAAGGAAACCGTAACCATCTTGCATCATCTCCAACACGCCGGTTCCAGTAAGGATGCCGTCAAACTCATACATTTTCTCTTGAGCCTGCTGGTTGTTATTAGCGTTATTGTTATTACGGTTGTTATTATGATTATTCTGTCGATTGTTCTGTCGAGGATTATTCTGCTGGGGAGCGGCCTCGGGTTGAGGTTTGTTAGCCTCGGGTTTCGGAGCGGAGAACGGGAAAATCTGATCCAATACGGATTTAGCGTCCGGATGGCGAAATACGATGCGCTTAGGCTCTTCTTCCGTCGCTTGTGGTGAAGTGGTTTCTTCCGCTACCTCTACCGGAGTCGTATTTTCCGGCAAAGCGGCTTCTTCTTCCGTTTCAAGTTCCGCCACAACAGGAGGCAACAACGGTTTCTCCACCGGGCTCTCTACTACCGCCGGAGTTTCCACGGCCGAGATTTCCGTTACCATAGAGATCGTTTGCGGCTCTTTCGAAACCAC
>OMBA01001037.1_pt1 | contig 10973 bp, 16 predicted proteins | sample 1673441 | NCBI WGS metagenome assembly OMBA01 (sample SAMEA103958111, study PRJEB25191) | human gut metagenome | biome: human-associated habitat [ENVO:00009003]; feature: intestine environment [ENVO:2100002]; material: feces | place: Germany | collected 2013/2015
GGGAGTAAATTCCACCACCAAATGTGGTGGTGGAATTTAAAATTTCATTTTTGGTTCGCTTTTCATAATACGGAAATTTGTAGTATAGATGTAGCGTTTTGTGGTATACTATAGAAGAACAAATACCTTTCTGTGAAAGGGAAAGGATACGCGTATGACAGTTGATAGAAGAGTAAACAGTATTGAATCCAGCTTCAAAATGGAAAGCATGCCATTTGATGCAGAATGTCGTCAAAGAGTAAGAAATGTCTTAACCAAGAAAGTTTCTGCTACAGATGCAATTTCAGAATTAAATAAGAAATACAGAGTATCCAAGAAGAAGGTTGAAGGATCAAGAGTATGATTATTGGTTTATATGTGGGCTACAAGGGTGCAACCATTGCCCGGTTAGTGGCGGCTTGCCACTAAGTACTGGGTATTACCTGGCGAAATAGCCGCAGGTTTGAAATAGCGGCTTTGCTGAAAAAAGAGAATACAAAGACCTGCCTGGAAGAAACCTCGTAAAGTATCGCAAAATATCGTATCACATTGGTATAAAGTGGTAAGAAAATAAGAGACGGCAAATCGTCAACAAGTTGTTGGCAATTTGCCGCCTTTAGTTGTATGTTGGAGTTATTCCACAGTAAACAACCGAACTTTAGCAGTTATTTGTGATTCAGAGAGTTCATATTTAAGTGAACCATTGTAATAATGAACCGTTTCTTTAACAATTGCTAATCCAAGTCCGTGATTTATACTATCAGCTTTTGTGGTTGAAGAGAATTTACTGATATCTATAGGTGCGGATATATTATTAACAACGTCTATGAGCAAAACAGAAGCTTCCAGATATATGTTTAACCAGACGGTACTAAAATTATTCTTGGCACTGTATTCAAGAGCATTATCCAGAAGATTGTTCAATATACTGCATAAATCATAGTCGTTAACGGTGAGATTGTTTCTTATAGCACCCTTAGATATGATTTTTATGTCAGGATATTCTGCCTGCTTTTGCATAATAATAGCATTTACAAGAACATTTCCAGTATCAATTATGGAAGGCGTTTTATTTAAAGTGTGCTTTTTAAGAGAATCGATATAGTTTAAAGCTTCTTTATAGTTTTCGGATTCCAGTAACTGGGATAAAACATTAACTTGATTTTTGATATCGTGTTTTAGTTTGCGAATTTCTAAGTTTTTCTCTTTGGTTTCGTTATAATAATGCTTTAAAATATTTACATACTGAGTTTGTTTCTGTAGATTTTCATAATTTATATTTCTTTCGGATAAAGAGATAATGTAAGCTAGTATAATTCCTGATGATACAATGCACAGTAAGGCAAATGAATACAAAAAGTAACTATTAATCAGATTCTGGTATAGCTGTGAAATTGATAATATAATACATATAGTACCTGTATATCCGCATATAAAAATTTTATTTTTTAAAGATAAGGAAAAGTGGTATTTTTTCCTGATTTTTATAAAAAGAGCAATTGCCAGCATCAGGATTACTATGGTTTTTATTATATTTTTTTCTTTAACCGTATTCATGCCAACAAATATTGGAAAACCTAAGATTAAATCGTAAATAAGAGCAAGAGCCTGATAGAGTAATGAATCCAAAATATATACAAGGACAAATGAAACGATTTTATTGTACCATTTGTCTGTTAATAAGATAAATACTAACAGCATTTCAAGAAAAAAATCAATAAGTGGAGAAGCTATATTTGGTAGAACGTATAGTAATACAACAGAGAAAAAGAAAATAACAGCACATGTATAAAATTTATATAATGAGGTTTTTATTGTATCTGAGTACAATAAAAAAATAAGTAAAAATTCTATTACGATATCGAAAATTACGGTGTTCAATTGTTCCATATGCTCTCTGCCTTTTCATAAATATTTTGTGCGATCTTAGTCTGAACCTGTTTCTTACGTCTTCGCGCAAGTGGAACAGTAGTATCAGTAGTAAGAATAAGTTCATCAGAATTTAACTTTTTTATGTAATATGAGTTTACGATATATGATTTATGTACTCTTATAAGGGTATCGTTTGTAATGATTTTTTCCAGATCATTCAGTCCTTTTCTGATAAGATGACTGGTTGAGTCACTCATATAAATTGTGGTATAGCTGCCATTTGCCTTCATATAGGTAATATCACGATATGAAAGAGTGATATTATCATTAATTGAGTCTGGAAGAGTCAGATATTTTGTAGCTATTGTTTTATTTATAGTTTTCTTTAGAGTCTTGTTGAAATTCGTTTGATTGATAGGTTTTGTGATAAATCCGTATACATTTTTACCAAAAGAATCGTAGACTATTTCGTTATGACTGGTAATAAAAATAATAATGGTATTTTTGTTTGAAGCTTCAAACTGTTCTTTAATTGACTGTCCGGAAGTGCCTGGCAATTCTTCGTCTAGTAACAAAATATCAATATTGCTCTGGTATTTAAGTACATCTTCGCCAGATGAAAATATATGGTATTCAAAATTAAAATTTATATCGTTCTCCAAAAGTTTACAACAATTAAGAATTTGATTCTGCCAGTATTTTTCATCATCACAAATGGCAATAGCATATTTTGTAGGGCTCATAGTGTTCCTCTTTTATAATTATGACCGTTAATAACAATTTCAAACCGATAATAACATATATGTTGCTTGTAGACAATCCCTTGGTGAATAATAAGATTGTCACAAAGGAGGCGAAACATAATGGTTACGTATGGATTGGAAAATCTGGCACAGTGGATATGGACATTTTTTAATAAGAGATAAGAAATGGGTAATTATAATATTTAAATGGGAAAGAATATTTAGTTTAGTAGGTAGTGATTTTGTATGTAACAGCTTTTACATAGAGTCAGAAGTGGTTGCAAACACTTCTGACAACAATACTATAAAAAATCAGAAAGGAAGTGAATTATGAATAGCATAAATATTTATGAAAACAAAACACTGAAACTCCAAAACGTCATAGTCCGTAGGCTTGATCTTGAATCAGATGATCAAAATCTTTTTGATTCTGAAATTAACAAAATAAGTACATACATACAGACGCATGGAGCAAACCAGATCGGACCGTTAATTCAATATTCAAAGGTTGAGCTGGATGAAAATAATGAGCCTGATATCAACATGCAGTTTATGCTCCAGGCGAACAACTTTATCCACAACGTAGAGCAGCCATATAGGATGGAGTCTCTGCTGCGTGTAAAAAACTGTCTGTATGCCAGATATAACGGACCGGATGATAAGCTGAAGTTCGCTTATGATAAGCTTGGGGTGTATGCATTTGAGAATGATATTGAGTTGGATGGCTGCAATTATACGATCTACGTGGACAGAAACGAAGAAGAAGAGACAATGGTTGCAGATGTATTCATGCCTGTAAAGGAATAAAAGTGTTATGAGCAGAAGAGGATGTAATCATGATTTACATAAAGTTATGTCTGATTGCAAACAGACATGGCAGAAAAATATTGTTTAGAAGAAAGAAACAGGAGGACACAAAATGGAATTATGTTACGATGGAGCACTGGTGCTCCCAAGCAGTTATGCTGTAATGGATGAAGAGGAAATGACATATTTAGAAGGTGGTAAGGAAATTGCAAATCTTAGCAAAAAGCAATGCATAAATGGACTTTGTGCAATTGGATTATCTCCACAAGTGGCAATTGCAGGAGCTTTGACGTATACGTTAGCTAAATGTCTGATTAATAAGGTAAGTAAATTTGGCGGGTTAGCAACTGCTGTTGTTGCAGGTATACTTACATGGGCAGCAGGACAGGTTATAGCGTTTGGAAAGGGCTTGGCTAGAGGAGCACTAAATAATGGGGTGAGAGTGTCATGGAACTGGAATCCTTTTAAGGAGGCTGTTGGAATAGGAATTACGGTAAAATACTAATTGTCGTGAGAGCACTTGTACTGTGTTTTATAAATGAAATTGGATATGGATAGAAGTGTTGGGAATGATATTAATAATATCAGACGTAGTCTATTATGCAGGAATATTTATATTATATAAACTTATTTGTGAAGATGATTTTAACTATTTAGTGCTTATATCGTTTATTTTTCTACTGGTAGGACTTTTAGGAGCATCAGTATCAAATTTCCTTAAAGACAAAGAATATATTTCATTACACAGTAAGTGCGTAGAGGTAAATGTAATAATTAAACAGCTCTTGATAGGAATATCATTTATTGGTGCACAAATTGATAGTGTTGTGTTTAAGTATGCTCTTATTGGTTTTAGTATGATTGGGATAATAGTAACAATTCTGATTTGTAAAGAGTTATATGGAAAGCATATAAAGTTGATAGATTTCATTGATACGTACGAAAAAGCAGATGATTGCCGTATAAAGGAAATGAATAAATGGCTATTGGCAAATGGAATTATTACGTGTATGTTTATGAACACAACTAATACAAAAACAGAATACGCGTTAATGTGTATAATCATTTTGATATATATGATTTTGTTTATAAGGTACAATAATGATAGAATAGGAGGCGTTAATTGTGCAATTGCTGTAATATTTGAATTTATTATAGTATTATCAGTGTTGTATGAATGGAATCTAATAACATGTGCTATTTTTGGATATTATTATCTTTGGATGATAAAAATAAGGAAAAATATGTGATATGGTGATTTTTATATCATGTATTTTAGTATATGTTCGGTGTGCAGATACTAATATCTACACATCGAATATAGGAGAGGAGAGCTGGATGGCTGCAATTATACGATCTACGTAGACAGAAACGAAGAAGAATAGACAATGGTTGCAGATGTATTTATGCCTGTAAAGGAATAAAAGCGTTATGAGCAGAAGAGTTAAGAGTTTAGATGAAATAAGGGAATCAAGAATACTGTTTGATAAGAATCCACCGGCATTCGGCTATATACTTATAACAGTTGTAACCGTTTTTCTTATTGTGGCAGTAGTATGGAGTATAAAAACACCAAAGGTGTATACCATACAGGCACAGGGCACTGTGACGAATGATGAGTCAAATTATGTCATGTGCAGCTATACGGGTGAGATTCTTGACAGCAACATGGAAGAGGGCGTACTTGTGGAAGCCGGGGATGTGCTTTTTACAATTAAAAGCACTGATTATGATCTGCAGCAGACACAGCTTGAAGACAACAGAAAATCATATGAAGAACAGATATCAAAGTATAGTCTTCTTATAAAATCAATAAAAGACGATACCAATTATTTTGACGAGACAAAAGCGGATGACGGTCTGTACTGGAGCCTTTTTGAAACCTACAAATCACAGGTGGAACAGAATAAGGTTGATGTGTCAACGTATCAGGCATATGGATATACTGATGAGCAGATTCAGTCACAGCTTGAGACAAATCAGGGGAAAATAGACGAAGTATATTATTCTGCAATACAGTCGGCAGAAGCCAAGATCGCAGAGGCGGACCAGCAGATTAAATCAATTGATGCGCAGCTTGCGGCAGTATCGGGAGGACAGGATTCCTATGAAGTAAAGGCAACAGCATCAGGCGTGCTTCATATGCTGGGCAATTATAAGAGCGGAATGGTTGTACAGACAACGACAACTGTGGCAACAATCACACCGGAAAATTCGCAGAGATATCTCGAAGCATATGTTTCCACATCTGATATGGCCAGAATGCATGAGGGAGACAGAGTGCAGGTGGTTATGGACGGTCTGTCACAGAATGTCTATGGGACGATAAGCGGAAGCGTATCACGGATAGACAGCAATGTCACTACACAGGAAGGGCAGGATGGAGCGACAAGCCGGGCGTTTAAAGTGATGATAGTGCTAGACCAGGATTATGTGCTGAGCCGTGAGGGAGACAAGGTAGACGTGACTAACGGTATGACGGCGGCTGCAAGGATACAGTATGATAAAGTCACATATTTTAACTATGTGCTTGAGAAACTCGGAATAAAAACCGGAAAATGACATGGGATAAGGTTATGAAGTTAAGAAACAGAATCAGAATATTTGCTGTTATATTTATACTGGCTTTGGGTATGGAGTACTTACCGATGGCTGTATATGCTGCAGAAGTGACAGCGGAAGAAAGCGATATGGCAAATGATGCAGAACCGGATATGGATGAAACCCCGGAAACGGACAATGCATCAGAAACGGCCAATGCATCGGAAACGGACAAGGAAGACAAAACAGACGTACATGATATGGAACAGAATATACCGGTAACAGATATCGAGATATCAGATCATGAGGAGGAAGTGGAAGTAGGAAAGACAATAAACCTTACAGCCACAGCACTTCCGGCGAATGCCACGGAAAGCACGATAACCTTCCGTTCATCTGATATAAATATAGCAACTGTGACTTCTGGAGGTGAAGTAAAGGGTATCTCAAAAGGATATGTTACCATATATGTATCTGCCGGAAGTGTAATAAAAGAGGTAAGTCTGACAGTAAAAGTAAAAACCACTGGAATAAATATAAATAAAGAATATCTCGTAATGAAGCCGGGAACGGCATTTAAACTGAGCGTATCTGTGTTTCCGGCAGAGGCAGAGCAGACGGTTTCATACAAATCAACCAACACATCAGTTGCAGCAGTATCGGGCAGTGGTGTGGTAACGGCAAAACAGACAGGTTCATCTACGATAATAGTTTCAAATGGGGATTTGTCTGGCGCTGTTTCGGTAATCGTAAACAGAGATACGGAAAGTTCTGTGGCTGAGCCGGCAGCAGATAGTACAGACGCAGAAAATACAAGTGAACAGACATTTGATGAAAATACTGATGTATCCGAAACACCTGTAATAAGTGAGCAGATGCTATATGAACTGTACACAGCAGGCAGATCGATGAAAGTGACCGGAGACGGCTACAGCATCATAATAGACGGAAAAAAGATAGTAAATTATAAAAATGAACTTAATACGGATATAGAACTCGAAAGGACAGGAGACAGCATAAAATTCAATCTCAATGATGGAGAGTATCTGTGCGGAGAAGTGACACTGCACATAGATGATGTAAAAGGAAAATATCTGTATCTATATAATAACGTAAAGCATAAATACGAACTTGTGAGTACAGAGGACATGAGCAGGCTTAGTTTAAGCACACCAGGAAAGTATATGATCACGGCAAAGCCCATCAGAGAGGGCAACGCAGCGGTCAGATATATACTGATTGCAGGTGGAATCGGCATAATTGCAGGAATAGCTGTGTATGTGGCGGTAAAGAGAAGATACTGGTTCTGGTAAAGGTGACTATAGGAGTATGCACAGCAGCAACTCTGTATGCATTAGGATCATACGATTTATTTTAAAATATTGTATGTTTATAAGGCAATAAATATTTAAGGATAGACAGAAAAGGAAAAGTAGTCTCAATAAATTATTTTATATGAGACTACTTTTGTACAAAACAACAATGAAAAAAATATATAAAGTTACGATAATGGTATATGCCATAATATTTATAATAGGATATCTTGGTGGGTTTAAATACATGAATATTGTATTAAACCATTATATAGAATATAGCGACTATATAATGTATGCTTTAATCTTTTTTTTATCAATAGGTATATTTTACCCATTTTTGAGGGAAGGATTTAAAACCTTTGATAAAGAGATTTTAAATGAAATTAGTACAGTATTTTTAATAATAGCATTTTTGTCAGTATTAATTCAAGTTTTGCTGGGAGAAGGAGAAGAGAAGGCGTTATCGGCTAGTGTTATAATTAAAATTATAATATTTTCACCAGTAATAGAAGAATTATTTAATAGATGTGCAGTTATTACTATTCTAAAAACTATATTAAAGGCAGATAATGTTGCTTATATGTTAATAAGTGCAGTTATATTTGCAATGTTTCACATAAATAGCTTAAAACAGAGTGGATTTATGCCGGAAATAAGCAATTTATTAATATATTTCATACTTGGAATGGGATGTGCATATGTATATTTACGCACTAATAATATCGTATCAGCAATCGTACTGCATATGTTTTGGAATGTGTCTATAGTTGGTGGGATAATAAGTGGCATTGCACATAGATGATGTAAAAGAAAGGAACAAATCTCATAGGTCTGTCAAAATGTGCAGAGCAGCTTGGATTTAACTGTCAGGCGGTTAAGGTTGACAGGGAAGGCTTCCTTAGCAGATATACACTTCCGGCGATTTTAAATGTTTACAAATATAGCATTATTGCTTATCATGGATATATCAATGGCTCTTATCACAGGTGTGATACTGTTTCAGATGAACCCAAAGCTTTTTGCGGTAATTGTAATGATGACAATCATAAGTATAGTGCTGGTATTTATATTTAAACATCCTTATAAGAAGATAAATGAGGAGCAGATGCAGCAGGGAAATTTGATTAATTTTTGTATGTAAAAGCTTTACATAGAGTCAGGACTGTCTGCAGACGGGAATGGCAAAAATAAAACAAAGAGAAGAGGAGGTACACATATATGGATATGTGTTATGATGGAGCACTGTCAACTGCTTTTGGGTTATCTAGCTGGCTTTTTACTGAAGGTGAAAAACACGGTGGAATGTATATTGGATTTGATTCAAAAAAGAAAAAAATGGTTTGGGGATATGGTAGATATTAGGGGTAAAAATGTATAAAGTATTATATATAGGATTTCTGACTTTTCAGTTAATATCTGTTTTTTGTAATTTGAAAAGTTCAAAAAAAGACATATTGGAAGCTCATAATAGCAGGAAATTTAATATTATAGGAATAGTATGTCAGATCATAGCTGTAATATTTATTATGATCATTCTAAAAATGCAGGGGTGAAGAGTGAAAAAATATATCGTACATTTTATTATATGGGGACTAGGTATAATTAGTTACTATATATTAGACAAGACAACGGCCGGAGATGAGTTTCAGAATATTAGCGTATTATTAATCGGATGTTTGATGTTTTATGCAGTGTATTATATTTCTATGATATCAGAAATCAAGAAAATTGAATGTGAATTGAATGAATCGGGAATATTTGGCGGACGTGGCATGGGGATTTTAATAAACATGTTTAGCTTGCAGTATATATTTGAACTTTATAAGAAACCATTAGTTTGCATTGTTCTTATAGTAGTTTCTGTTATTGTGCTGATACTATCACGTAAATATATAAAATCTTTTTGGACAAAAAATATATGGAGTAAACAATTTTTACTTATTTTTATTGCATTTAATGTATTGACGAGTTCTATAGGCAGTGTTCTTGGTTATAAGTGGGATGATATTTTGTTGGTTAATGTAAAAAATGTATCAAACGTAACAAAATTAATTCTTATAATATTTTATATTGTCATTTTTAAAAATACAGAGTTGCCAAACAGTTTTTTTATAAGACTTGCTTCTAAAAATGAGGCTTTGTTAGACAGAAGAAATTAGAAAATAAGCTTTTAATATATAGCATACGAAAGGGAAACAATGCGATACACATTTATAAAGCAGCATGATGCAACAGACTGTGCAGCGGCCATGCATCGATGATACCTTTTGACCATTTAATCATCTTATATAAGAGGTAAGTGATATGGAATACTTGAATTTCGAAAAGTCAGGACTTATTACGATCCTGATTCCCCTTAATTTTTTAATTGGAGAATATACATTGTTTTTTCGCTTGAATGGATGGAGCCGGAAAATAATTCACTTAATCACAGGTGTGATTGATCTATTTTTTGTGGTGGCAACAATTGCTAGTGGAGAGCATCCATATTATCCATTTGTGATTTTCGGTGGAATGTTAATTGGAATCATTCAAAGTGAATGGCGTTATAGAAAAATCAGTGAAGAAACAAATTGGAGCAAAATAGATATATTATTTAAAAAAGGGAGAATTTTGTTGGGAGCGATATTAATTATTATTGAAATAGTGATTAGAATATTGTATCCGTCAATGTTTATGGGATTGCCATTAATAACACGAATCTTTTCGTATATCATTTTAGCTGTGTTACCTATTGAAATAATAGTTTTTAACAGTTTTCTAGTAAAAAAACAAAATGGTATGGCAATTGAATATTTTTAGAAAGCAAGGTAAAAACATGCCGTTCATGACAAGAAAGTGTCGTTCGTGTGACCTACTTTATTAATTTTAAAGTACATGAAGGGAGTAATGAATTTGAATAAAGAGATTGTTGAAGGAATGTACATAGCTCTGATTTTTATTGCGGGATACTATTTAGTAAAGACGAAAAGAATTAATATTTTGTGGAAGATATTGGCAGCTGTGAATATACTTTCATGGGCGTGTTTATTAGTAATATTAGCACTAGATATAAATGTAAGTGATGATTTTATATCCTTAAATTTAGCAGCATGTATGTTGTTGGCTATTTTTACACCAATAATATGGTTTTCAGATAGAAAAAATATGGATATCTACAGTTTATTTGGAAATATAGGATTTGTATTAGTACTTAACAAGGAAGTAAATCAAATAAAAAATAGTGCCAGACTAAAAGAAAACCTTCAGAAAATTCTAGGTCTTGATTGTTATCATAAGACATGGATCACAATATCGAAAACAAAAGATGAAGAAATTACATTGACTATGTTATTTTTCAGTAAAAAGGAATTTGCCTGCTTTGAACGAAAAATTGATAAGAAGTATATAGTAGAAAAGGAAAATGGATTTGGAACATTGGTTACTATGCAAATATAAGAGAGTAGCAATGAACAGAGAAAAATGTATTAACAGAAATATAGCAATAGCAAGTGCAATAATAAGTGGTGTGAATATATTAACATTTTATAATGCATTTTATAAGTGTTTTAAATTTAAATACGTAGATGACTTTATATCATTATTATGTTTATTGTTTAGTTTAATGATTTTAATAAATGTAAAACAGCATATTAGAACAATAGAGTTTTGTATGTGGTATAGCATTTTATTTATTATTTTATTATGAATAGGCTTTATAAGCCATGTATATAAA
>OMBA01001040.1_pt1 | contig 10933 bp, 9 predicted proteins | sample 1673441 | NCBI WGS metagenome assembly OMBA01 (sample SAMEA103958111, study PRJEB25191) | human gut metagenome | biome: human-associated habitat [ENVO:00009003]; feature: intestine environment [ENVO:2100002]; material: feces | place: Germany | collected 2013/2015
CCTTCGGGGCCATCCTTGTATGCTTATCATTGTGTGCAGGCGGTGTGGCCTCCACGAACAAGATCTGCCTCCACCGCTCCTTTCGAAACGGGGCTCCATAACGACGCTTCCCTTTCTTCGCAGGCAGCGCAGAAAGCCCCCCCATTTTCCCCACACAAAAAGCTCCGCCGATTATTCAGCAGAGCTTTTCTTTTATTTTTCGTAATGCTCTTTGTACCATTTGGCAAAACGGCCAAGGCCTTCGGCTATAGAGGTCGACGGCTTGAAGTCGAAGTCTCGGATGAGGTCAGTCACGTCGGCGTAGGTCTGGTAGACGTCGCCGGGCTGCATGGGGAGATATTCTTTCTTCGCTTCCCTGCCGATGGCTTTTTCGAGTGTTTCGATGAAATCCATCAGTCTCTCCGGCTTGTTGTTCCCGATGTTATAGACTTTGTACCGGTCGCCGAATTCGTTCGCTTTCGGCGGATTGCAGAGCATGTTTTCCACGCCGCGAACGATGTCATCAACATAGGTAAAGTCGCGGAGCATGTCGCCGTGATTGTAGATCTGAATGGGTTCGCCGCGGACGATCTTATTGGTGAATTTGAAGTACGCCATGTCCGGCCGTCCCCAGGGACCGTAGACAGTGAAGAAACGAAGGCCCGTGGCGGGGATACTGTAGAGATGGCTGTAGGTATAGGCCATGAGCTCATCGGATTTCTTCGTCGCCGCATAGAGGCTGATGGGGTGATCCACATTGTCCGTCGTTGCGAAGGGCGTTTTCTCCTGATTGCCGTACACGGAGGAGCTGGACGCATAGAGGAGGTGTTCCACCGGGTAATGACGGCACGCTTCGAGAATATTAAAAAATCCCACGATATTCGACCGGATGTACGAACGGGGATTGTCGATACTGTAGCGCACGCCTGCCTGCGCGGCAAGATTCACCACGATATCCGGTCGGAAATCTTCAAAAAGCTTCGTCACCGCCGCTTCATCGGCAAGATCGCCGCGGACAAAGGTGAAAGACGGTTCTTTCTCAAGGATGGCGAGTCGCGCTTCTTTGAGAGACACATCGTAATAGTCGTTCAGATTGTCGATGCCGCAGACGGAAGCTCCCAGCGAGAGGAGTCGCTTCGCCAAATGGAATCCGATGAATCCCGCCGCGCCGGTGACGAGCACTTTTTTCGACGGGTCGAAAGGCTGAAAATTTGCCATGGGTCCTCCTCAATCCCGCGAGAAGAGGTCGCGGGTATACACTTTTTCTTTCACATCAGCGAGATCATCAGAGAGGCGGTTCGCCACGATGACGTCGCATTCTTTCTTGAATGCCGCCAGGTCATTTACCACGCGGGAATGGAAGAAATCCGGCGCAGCGAGGGTCGGTTCGTAGACGATGACTTCGATGCCCTTTGCTTTAATGCGCTTCATCACGCCCTGAATGGCGGAAGCGCGGAAATTGTCGGAAGCGGTTTTCATGGTGAGGCGATACACACCCACTACTTTCGGATGCCGGGCAAGAATCATGTCGGCGATGTGGTCTTTCCTCGTGCGATTCGCCGCGACGATGGCGGAGATGAGGTTCTGCGGCACGTCGCTGTAGTTCGCGAGAAGCTGCTTTGTATCTTTCGGGAGGCAGTAGCCGCCGTAGCCGAAAGAGGGGTTATTGTAGAAATCGCCGATGCGCGGATCGAGGCAGACACCTTTGATGATCTGCGCCGTATTCAGGCCGCGCATTTCCGCATAGGAGTCGAGCTCATTGAAGTAGGCCACACGGAGAGCGAGATAGGTATTCGCAAAAAGCTTGATGGCCTCCGCTTCGGTGGAGCCGGTGAAGAGCATGGGAATGTCCTTCTTGATAGCCCCTTCAGCGAGGAGATTCGCGAAGGTACGGGCCCGCTCCGAGTCTTCGCCCACAACGATACGGGACGGATAGAGATTGTCATAGAGCGCCTTCCCCTCGCGGAGGAATTCCGGGGCAAAGATGAGGTTGTCCGTGTGGTAGCGTTCTTTCATCTGGGCGGTGTAACCCACGGGCACGGTGGATTTGATGATCATGACGGCCTTCGGATTGATATCCAGCACTTCCTCGATGATGCACTCCACGGAAGAAGTATCAAAGAAATTCTTATCCGGGTCATAATTGGTCGGAGTGGAGATAATAACATAGTCCGCGCCGGTAAAAGCGTCTTTCGGATCGAGGGTCGCCCGGAAATGAAGAGGCTTCTCGGCAAGATACTCTGAGATCTCCCGGTCCACGATGGGCGACTTTTTTTCATTCAGCATCTGTACTTTTTCGGGAATGATATCCAGCGCCACCACGTCATTGTGCTGGGCGAGCAATATCCCGTTCGAAAGTCCTACATAACCCGTTCCTGCAATTGCGATCTTCATATATGGCCTCCATAAGAACATATGTAATCCTGTTACTTCTATTATAGTAAAAGCCTTTATAATCTCAAACCAATAAGAGGTACGCTTTTCACATCTTTATTAAATGCTCTGCACACCCCGAGAGCAAATTACTGCTCCTGACGTCTCCGCAATTTCCGAATCCGCCGACGCTGCTGTTTTTCCGCAATCATTCTCTGAAACTTTCCCAGCACAGAAAGCGCCGCAAGGCAATTATGACGAATCAGAAAGCTGCCTGCTTTTAATCCCATGGAGCCATTCCTATGCTTTGACAGGTAGTCCCTGATCATTTCTATCTCATTATCTGTCAGAAGCCCCTGCCCCATATTCAGCATGACCGCGCGGACGGCCGCATGGATTGCTTTTTCCGCACAGAAGTCCTGCTCCTCTTCTGCATACCGTACCGCAAGTCGTTCATGCTCTCTCCAGGCCAGCCAGCGGTTATAGTGCAGCCGAATATAGCTCCGGTCAAAGCCTGTCATGATGCTGGTTTCATTTTCATGGCTGTATATATACAAACTTTCCGGCATGATAACGATCTTCTCCGCGCGAAACGCAGCAGAAGGAAGGATATACAGGTCCTCCATCGTGATGTTTTCGGGGAAGCGGATCCCTTCCCATAATTCTCTTTTATATAATTTTCCCCACACAAAATTGGGAAGATCATTCCGCAAAAAGGCTCTCTGTATGGTCAATGTATCCGCATATATCGGCCAGTCGGCATAATCGCGGTGAATCTTTCCCCCCGCTTCAATCCGGTCGTGTCCGGCCATAACCATATCGGCCCGTGTTTCGTTCAGAGCTCTATACATTTCTTCCAGCGCCTGCGGCAGCAGATAATCATCGGGATCGAGAAAATAAAGGAACTCCCCGCCAGCTGCCTTCAGCCCTTCATTTCTTGCCGCACTGACACCTCCATTCTTTTGGTGAATGACGTGTATCCTTGCGTCCTGACCAGCATAGTGATCGCAGATCTCACCGCATTGGTCCGGAGAACCATCATCAATGAGAATCATTTCCCAATCCTGAAACGTCTGCTTCTGAACGCTTTCGATTGACCGCGGCAAAAATTTTTCTACCTTGTAGACTGGAACGATAACCGATATGAGCGCTTTCTGCATTTTTCTCCTCAATTTTATCTTACACGCGGAAAGCCGGCATGCTTATTTTCTCAAGCATCTTTCACCAAATTTCCGGCTCCGGGAATGTTTTTATACAACGATATCCGCAGCACATGCATTGTCGGGCTACTTCAGCGGAATACTGCCAAAAGTATATCATATTCCTGCCATCAGACGATATGGGAAGGCAATATGGATGATCCGTAAATTTTGTCACACGAAAAGGATGCGGCTCTCATTTGATCCGCATCCGTCTTTTCATGAATGGAACTGTTCCCGCGCCATTGTTTTCGCCCGGTGATGCTCCGGTTTTTCCCGCCATCTTTCCAAGTGCTGTACCACACGCATTTCCCATTTTCTCATCAGCGATGACACGGCAAATTTCCAATTCCACGGCAGTATCCTCACTTCATCCGCCAGATGGGGATCTCCTTCCCATTCTGCCCGTATGGTGCAGGGAAGCCGCAGTGAAGTGCAGACCTTCTGTATCGTTTCCAGTCTGCTGCGCTGCCCATTCAGATACCAACGTATGCCGCCGTCTATACCATACGTATAGGCGCTAATTACCGGTGGATACTGCGGTGCTGCATACCAAACATAGGCAAATTGACCGTCGCACAAGATTTTCAGTACTCGTATCCCCGAATCAGGCTGTTCAAATATTTCCCATTCTGCCAGTCCAGCCTCCGCGCCTTCAGAGCGGAGAATACGAAACTGTACCCACTGCACCGCTTCCGTAATCGGGCAGCGCACTTCTGTCGGCTGTCCGCCTCTTCGCAGAGGCCCAATACGGAACGATTTTCCGTTGCTGAAAGACAACTCGCTTTCCAATATATTATTTTCATCTTCCGGCGCACCATAAAGAATCATACGGCTGACCCGGCGCGGCCGCGAAAATGTGCAGCGGCACCAGGCCGCTTTTCCCCTTTCCGGCCTCCAGCATATACCGGTCATCTTTGTCCGAGGCTCCGTCATCCGGGCCGGGTGGACGATCAGAAAATCATGCAGGCCATCGGTCTCTCCAGAAGATGCGGTCCACTGTCCGGTAAACGCCAGATTGTCCGTGCGGCGCTGCCAAAAGACCTGATCTCCATTGATAATCCGGCCAGCCCTGCCGAACATACGCTGTGAGACATGGCAGCACATCGCCTGATACAGCGGATTTCTTCGCAGCTGCCGACACCGACAGCGTACGGAAACAGGGAGTCTGAGACGCCGCTCCCATTCCAGAGCAGGATCATCTGTACTCCACCCCGAATCGCTCTCCTGATGCCTGTCATATCGGACAGACAGGAGATTCCTTGCGGAAAGGTCGTCATTGGCCTCATAGGCGGTAGCATACGCGAAGCCTTTCAAAACGAGCGGATGATAGGTATTTCCTTTTCGATTCAGAATGCGCCCCATCACCTGATCAAAAGCAACTGAGCAAAGACGATGATCCGGGTGCCAGTCCAGATCTACCGAGATCAGCACATCCGCGCGATACTTCAGAATAACTGTTTCAAGATCCTCCAACAGGCTGCTCCACAAATACGGCTGATGCTGACCATATTCTGCCATCGCAAATTCCGGATGCTCCGGTATGCCATAGGTCTCGCTTCGCCCGTTAACGTTTACAGGCCGATCCTGTCCTTGCATGTACACATTTCTTGTACCGTCTACCCCACCGTCGGGATATCCGAGAAAAAGGACGTTTTCTTCCGGCACGCCAAGCCGATTCAACGAATGCACCGCTTCCCGGATACGCACCTGCCCCGGATAGTACCAGTCACCATTGGTCACGAAAACGCAAAACACGCGCATTCCCGCCTGTACAGCGTCATAAATCGCCGCGCCGGCCAAATTGATCTCATCATCTTCATGCGGGACGATCACCATCACCGTCTCTCCGCGCAGGATCTGCTGCAGCTCTTCTCCCATACAGCCTCCGATCAGCTCTTCCAGTTACATTTTCTGCCGACTGCGTGCCAATTCAGCCAGCAACGATTCCCATTGATTCCAAATGCGTTCCGGCGCATATGCCTTCATGGTCTCCCGCGCGGCCTGCCCCATACGAACACGCAGAGAGCGGTCTTTCATCAGAAGCTCCATCGCATTGGCAAGTCCTTCTGCCCCTTTACCAGCAAGCAGGCCGGTTTCCCCATCCCGAATAAGCGTATTTACTCCGGGACAGTCTCGAAATCCCACCGCCGGAAGGCCGGCGCTCATAGCTTCTGCCAACGCCAGCCCGAATCCTTCAAATGCGCTCGGGAAACAAAACAGATCTGCTCTAGTATATACTTCTTCCAGTCGGTTGCTCGTTCCTTTCAAGAATACCCGGTTTTGCAGGTGATGCTGCCGAATCTGCGCCGCAAGTTCTTCCGCATATTTTCCTTTACCCGCGCCCCACAGCTCCAGTCCCCATTCCGGGAACCGGTCTGCCAGCCTGGCAAACGCATCAATCAGAAGATGCTGCCGCTTCGCATATTTATCCAAGCGCCCCACGTGAAGGACAGTATACTGCCTCTTGTCCCCGGCAAGATCCGCCTGCCGCTCATATTGAGCGACCTCATTGGGTATGCATATCACAGGTGTCTCAGGAAATTCCTGTTTCATCCAATCTTCCGCATCCCCGGTCAGCACTTGAATGCAGCCGCTTTTCTGCAGAGCCGCTCGTTCCTGCTTCGAATGATACCGAAGCGCCTCTTTAACAGGAAAGTGAAACATCGTCGCCATCGGAACAGGCACATCCCCGTGGAAAGCATCTTGTATCAACATAGCCGAAGTGATGTCGAAAGCAACAAGGACATCCGGCTGAAATACGGAAATATTGTCCTGCACCTGTTGTCCGTAATATCGATTTTTCCGGGAGCTCACCCATTGGTGCATCTTGTGTTTGTCCATGACACGCAGACATTCCCTCACTCCCGCTGCCCAAAGCGGCATATACGCCCCGCGCTCTCCGGTGCCAGAAGCCATATTTATTAATTCAGCCTGCGAAGAAATTGGAAAGAAAGGCTTTCCGGGCTTCTCCCCGCAATAGAGCAGTCCCACGTGATGACTTCTCCGGATCAGGGCATTGCACATATCTGTACAAATCTTTTCCATTCCCCCCGAAGCCCCCATAAACTGGGCTCTCCAGATAATCAGTATCCGCATATTTTCTCTCCTACAACAAAAAGCCCCGCAGCTGCCGCAGGACTTTTTCATCAGTCATTACTCTGTTTCAGCCAGGTCTCTGGACTTCTTCTCATACGTCCGCTGAAACAGGATGCCTACACCGAGAAGCATATGAAAGATACGACCTGTCAATTTTAAAATAAAAGTCTGATCAACCAATCCATGAACCGTAGCGGCAATAAACATAAAAAGCATCGCCCAGCTGAATGGATTATTCCCCCATTTTTTCGTATTGTCTGAGAGATATGACAACATCAGCCAGCAATAAATGATATATGCCATTCCCCCTATCGTTCCCGCTGTTGCAAAGAAATAAATAAATACATTGTGCGGCATGACCTGCCCGGCTTCCAGGCTTTCTGCCGGATGATATATTCCTTCAGCATACGCTGCCTGCCACTCATTCAGTCCTATTCCTGTCAGCGGATGGTCAATCCACATATGAAAGCTGCTTTCCCACATCAGGAAACGCTCACCGCCAATCATGGCAAAAGAATTGCCCCAACGCAGCAGCACTGCATACGCAATCGCCGACAAGATCGCAGCAGCAACAGCAAAAAGCAGTTTTCGTCGCATATGCGCCGATATTTTACGGTTGTTTCGCGCAAGCCATAATGCGGTCACCACAGCGGAAGCCGCCGAGACTGCCAGCAGAGACCCCCGCACTTCCGCCAGCAGCAGACAGAGTACTTCCAGAAAGATCAGCACCATGGCAGCATATCTGATCCGTACCCGTTCCCAATAATATTTCATGAATGCCGCCGTAAAGGGAATAAACATATCCATCATCATTCCTATACGTGTAGGAAAATGATAAAAGCTGGAGAGTCTCCCCTCTCCGGTCATCGCATATTTTACAAGGCCATATACGCATATAGCATATAAAATCGCAAAAAATACCAAACTTATCGCTTTGCGAACATCCCGTGTCCATCCAATATACAAAATCATCCACAAGGGGAATGTATATTGAATAAATCCAAACGCGCTGAAATAGCCGCCGGACAGATTTTTCATATGATCCAAGTGAAAAATCGTCGCCACAAACAGCGCTCCATATAGAACGCAAAAGGCCGTCAGCATACGCCGATCTAAACGCCATCGGGGAAAGGGTTCTTTCTTATACCGCGTCCACAAAAAATAAAGCACAAATACGGCCATCGCAATGGAAAATCCCGTATTCATATACTGATATGCCGTCGCTCCCCAAATTACGATGCCCGCAGTAAATAATGCAGCCCTATCAGAAGAAGTACTATGCAATCTATTTATTTCCTCCCCAACAGTTTTCTGCCAAAATACTGCAAATACAGTCGCGCCGACTGGCCATATTTATGCATCCGCCGCGCATGCCGCGCCGCCTGGTGTACGTCTTTATGCGACAAAGGACCTGTCAGCGGAATATCTTTCCAGGACGACTGCATTCGAAAAGAATTGTATTTCTGTACGGCAGGCAGATCCTGCACCCATGTCCGCCATGGTTTGACCAATCCAGTAAAATGAATCAGCACCGCATCCGGTTTATAGATAAACTGCCGCTGGTGCTGCAGAAATCCGGTTAATGACATATTGTATGTCCAATTATATTCCCTGGGAACTTTTTTAAATTTTTTATCCAAAAGAACATTCAAGATATCCTGATCATGTGTTTTCAGATGCGAACCGGCGCGTCGTCTCTCAATAGCCATGGCCGCCGCTTTTTGTGATAAATTTTCCCGGTTCCACATCGCCACATCAATCATCATCATGCCGCTATTGAAGTAATCTTCCGTATGCAGCCGGGCCAAGCCTTCCGCCTTTCCTGTAGGAGAATCTTCCGCACAGGCCGCAATATTTCCTTTCAAATCTATATCCATAAGCGGAGACAAATCCCCCTGACACATCACATCGCCGTCAACATACAGAACTCTTTGTACACCCTCTGCACTTACGATCCGCGGAATCAAAAAACGATAAAAATAACCTGCTACACCATCCTCATGAAGCATGTCTTTAAAGATCTTATCATTGATATAGTACAATACAATTCCACATGAAGTTCCCGATACAAGCTCCTTCATCCTAGTTTTATCATCTGATGAAATATTATTCAGCAGAATATGAAAAACAAAAGTCCGCTGTAAGTTACTCTTCATGATGGAACACATGGTAATCCCTGTGTGAACCAGATAATTGGCCGTTCCGGACAGCGCCACATGATAAGTATCATCTTCATCGGGAGCTTTCAATACTTCCCGTTTCAGAACAGCCCCTCCAAGCAGCTGATTCAGCTCCTCCATGTTGATATCTTTCATCATTCTCCTCGCTTTTCCGCCGCTTCTCTCAGCAGCTGTTCCCACTGATTCCATATTTTATCCGGCGCATACTGCCGCATTGTCTTGCTTGCCGCGTCTCCCATTCGTATCCGCTTCTCCCGATCTTCCATCAGTATCCGCAGACCGGTTGCCAATGCGGATGCTCCATCTTCGACAAGAACTCCATTCTCACCATCTGCTATAAGATCCGTCGTCCCGGAACATGACCGAAAAGCTACCGCCGGGAGTCCCGCGCTCATTGCTTCCGCCAACGCATTGGGGAATCCTTCATAAGCGCTGGGGAAGCAGAAGATATCTCCCTGCACATACTCATCAATGATATGTGAACTCTCGCCTTTTAGGAATATCCGGTCTTCCAGCCCACAAGCATGGATCTGACTGCGCAGTTTATCCGCATAAACGGTAGCCGATTTGTCTCCGCCGCCCCACAATTCTACGATCCAGTTGGGAAAATCCGCCGCGATCTTCGAAAATGCTTCGACCAACAAATGCTGGCGTTTTTGTTCTTTGTTCAGACGTCCCACATGAATAATCTTATATGCCGTTTTCTGCCGGGCTAAATCTGTCTTTCTTTCGTACTGTGGAACGGCGTTCGGAATCCAGACTACATTGGCATGCGGACAAAATTTTTTCATATCCTGAATATCGCTCTGTAATTGTACATGGACAGCCGCGCTCTTTTCAATGGCAGCTCTTTCTCCCAAAGGCGCTTTCTGCAGGATCACGTTTGGACTAATATATGATCGCATCACTACGGGCACCCTGATTCCAGCTGTATTTAGCAGGTAATTCCCTGTTTCAAAACGCAGAGATACAATAACGTCCGGTTTGATCTCATCTATCACCTGATGAATTTCCGGCGCAATCATACGGCCTTTGATCTTTTCATTCCAATCTCTAGCCTTATTAGCATTGAAACAGCGAATCAATTCCCGAATCAATTTATTCCCACCGGATACGCACTGTCCTAAAGAAGAAGCCTTCCATTTTTCCGGATGATATTCCATTAAATTGTACAGGCAAACCTGCTTGTCTAACGGATAAAAAGGTCCTCCCGAGCGGCCATAACAATAAATGATCGATACATCATGCCCTCTCTCTATCATGGCATTGGCCATGCTGCAGCACACACGCTCAATACCTCCACTCATTTCTATAAACTGTTCAAAATAGGCTAATGCGATCTTCATATCTTTCTCTGCACTCACTTTTCCACATAGTATATTCTCATATTTCTAAAATTAAGCATCATGCGCCTGTCTATCAATATCTAACAGATGGCAAAAATTTATCGCAACAAGAAATTGCCCTCCCTGAATCGAGTATTTCCCGTCTATTTTTCTATTATCTAAAAGTCCTTCATAAAAATACAGATACAGCATTATTGCAACCATAATACTAAAGCGATTCTAACAGACATTGATGTCTTTTTCCAGTAAATTGCCTTTTCAATCCATCTCATTCCCTCCGCTTTTTTGTTTTTTTCATTAGAGCCTGTTTTTGTGATCGCTTTATTAAATTCTTTTTTATCATTACGAATCAGTTTTTCTTTATTGTTTAAAACATATCATATAAATAGTTCGCATCAAAAAAGCAGCCTATATTGCAAGGCTGTTTTTTATTTACTTTCTCTCCGGCACTTCTATGGTCTTTATGCCGTAGTGCCGGGAGATGCCGCCCTTCGTGACACCGTTGCCGTAGTCGGTGAAGAAGATGTGGCGGAGGGCGCGCTGGGTGGTCTCCATGGGCGGGAACTGAAGAATCTCACCGGAGCCTGCTTTTTCTTCGAGCCAGGACAGGCGGAGATCGTTTTCCGCTTTGAGCTGTACAGCAAAGACGACTGTCGCCGCGGCAATGAAGAGGGCCACCGCCCCGCCGCCGATCTTGAGGGCCCTTCCCGCGTGTCCCGCGAAGGCCTTCTGTACTGCGGGAATACGCAGCACCGAC
>OMBA01001046.1_pt1 | contig 10869 bp, 7 predicted proteins | sample 1673441 | NCBI WGS metagenome assembly OMBA01 (sample SAMEA103958111, study PRJEB25191) | human gut metagenome | biome: human-associated habitat [ENVO:00009003]; feature: intestine environment [ENVO:2100002]; material: feces | place: Germany | collected 2013/2015
CCGAGAGCATGAGGCTATAAAGTGTCTTTTTCATGCCTTCACCTTCTTTACGCGAATATCATACACCTGCACATGAAATTTGTCAAGTAAATTATATAAATATTTTCACAGGTTATATTTTAAAGCGCACGGGCATCGGCAAGCCGGGGTTGTCCTGCCAGTAGACAATTAGCCTGCCGGTTTGGAGTGAGATCTGGGCCGTCTCGCCGACGAAGGAGTTGGAGACGGCGAGTGGGAAGCTGGCCTCAAGGACGGCATCCTCGAGCTTGTAGCTGAGGCCGGTCTCGCGGACGCCGGAGGCGTCGGCTCCGAGACAGAAGGCGGAGAAGTCACCGGAATACCGGGGGTCAAAGCGGAGCCCGTATCCGCCGGAGAGCGCCGTCAGGCAGCAGCCCTGGCCCACCAGAAAAGTCTCCATCCCGTGCGCGTCAGCCCAGGCGAGGGACTGGACGTTTGCCAGGGAGTGGTCGAAGCGGCGGCCGCCGAGCCCGCCGAAGATCAGCGCCCTTTCACAGCCCATATCCACCGCGCGGCGCAGCGCGGCCATGGTGTCGGTGTCGTCTTTCCTGACAGGGCAGACCTCGACGTTTTCGCCGCTCGGGACATAGCCCAGCGAGTCAAAGTCGCCGAGCATGAGGTCCGGCTTTATGTGCAGCTTTGCCAGGTGAAGCAGCCCCGCGTCCGCCGCGATGACGAAGTCTCCCTCCGAAGGCCTCAGGCGGCCTATCGCCAGCTCCGCGGCGCCGATTATATAACAGGTTTTCATATGATCATCTCCTCAGGCCATTATAGCACGGAAACAGCCCTGGCAAAACAAAAAACCGCCGCAGCCCACTGAGCCGCGGCGGAGAGTTTTATTCGGCTTTTATCAGTTTGTCCAGGTACTGTTTTTTCCTGGCGGCCAGGGCGGTCTCGTACTCCGCGCCGCCGTCTGCGTGCAGGCTCTGGAGGTAGGCGTGGTGGTTTTTCTTGATATTCTCGTTCTCGCGCGCCAGCATCAGCAGGGCGATGCTCGAGCACTGGTCCGCCGCGCGCTCCAGGTATGTAAGTGTTTCTAGGAACACCAGGCCGCCGTTCACGGTGCAGATGCCGCGGCGGAGCCGGTCGGTATGGTTGTCGCGAAGAAGGAGGACCATGTCGTCTATGACTTCCTCCAGCGGCTCGACGCGCCGGGCTGCGATATTGTCGTCTTTCGTGAAAGCCTCAACCGTCAGCCTTACTATCTCGCTGACGGCCTCGCCAATGACCGTGAGTTCGCTCTTGGCCTGCTCGGAGAGCGATACCCGCTGCGCCGCAAGGCGCTCGGCCAGCTCGTCTATGTTAGTGGCATAGTCGCCGATGCGCTCAAAGTCCGGGACGGCCTGCATGAGCAGGTTCATCCTGGCGTCGTCTCCCTCGCTCTGAAGGCTGTGCGAGAGCTTTATGAGGAAATTGTCCGCGCGGTCCGCGAAGCGGTCTATCCGTTCCTCGCGCGAGTTGATGGAGGCGGTGGCGGCGGCGTCGTAGCCGTGCAGCTGCTTGAGCGAGAGGTCTATGTTCTCCGAGGCGAGCGCGCCCATGCGGCCTATCGCCCCGGCGGCCTCTGCCATGGCCAGGGCCGGGGAGACGAGGAGTTTTTCGTCCAGCATGGCGAGCTCCGCGGCCTTCGTCTCCTCCTCCGCGTCCGCGGGGATTATCTTGATGGAGAGCTCCATGAGCAGGTTCACGAAAGGCAGCAGCACAATGGCCGTGGCAATGTTGAAGAAGCTCTGGAAGTTTGCTATGGAGCCGCTGTCCACCGTGTGCGACATGAGCTCCGTTATGACGCCTGTGCTCTCCAGTATGCCAATGACTATCATGAAGAGAATGGTGCCTATGACGTTGAAGAGGATGTGAGCCATACCCGTGCGCTTGGCGTCTCTCGAGGTGCCGAGCGAGCAGAGGAAGGCCGTGACGATGCAGGTGCCTATGTTGATGCCCATGATGAGCGGGTAGACGAGCTGGAAGGTCATCGCCCCGGTCACCGACAGGGCCTGCAGCATGCCGACGACCGCCGAGCTGCTCTGAACTATCACCGTCACCGCGATACCGACGATGATCTCCAGCACCGGCATCTCGGAAAAACGGGTCAGCAGGTCGATGAAGGTCTGGGACTCCGCCAGAGGCGCGACGGCGTTCGTCATGGTCATCATGCCCGTGAAGAGGATGCCGAAGCCGACGCAGATCTCTCCGGGACCTTTGACGCTGCTCTTTTTGATAAACATGACGAGAATGATGCCGATTATGAGCGCCGCGGGGGCGAGGGTAGAGGGCTTGAAGATCTCGAGGACTATGTTGCCGCCGGACTCTATGTCCATGAGGCGGATGATCTGGGCGGTGACCGTGGTGCCGATGTTGGCGCCCATGACGATGCTGATGGCCTGCCTGAGCGTCAGGATACCCGCGGCGAGAAGGCCGACGGTGAGGACGATGGTAGCCGAGGAGGCCTGGATTATGGCCGTGACCAGCATACCGGTCAGAAGGCCCGTGAACGTGTTTCGCGTGAGCTTTTGCAGCAGGACGCGGAGCGTGTCGCCGGAGCTTTTCTTGAGGCCCTCGCCCATGACCTCCATGCCGAAGAGGAACATGGCCAGGCCGCCGAACATGGTTATGACACCGAATATATCCACACATACACCCCATTACAATTCTATGTCGCAAGGAAATGATAGCACGTTTTCCCCCGCCTGGGGAGCGCCAGACCGAAATTATAACAGTTTTTTTACCTTCCGTTTACATTACTACTTGACAAATGGTGTTTTGAGGGTATAATGGGACACAATTTCATATGAAAGATAGAGGCGCGGCTGACAAGAGTAGCTCCCGTTTGCACGGCAGACACCGTGGGGGCGAAAGGGGATGCCGCCGAGGGACTGAATGGATGTCTGGCCTTTCAGCCACCGGGCCGTCGGAGAATATCCGCCGGACTGTCACTGTTGTGGAGAGCTATCGAATGAAACGTCTTTTGCATTGCCCCGAGCCTTCACACAGCGTTGGCTCAGGGCTTTTTGTTTTGCCCGAGCCGGAAATCCCAGCGCTGCCCCAGCACTCCCCGGCGAAATTCAAAAAAGAGAGGTAAAACAAAATGAGAAAGCTCCTGTCACTCGTCCTTGCACTGTGCATGGTGTTCGCCCTCGCCGCCTGCGGCAGCGGGCCCGCCGCCGAAAGCGAAGCCCCCGAGGTCGACCCCAAGGAGGCCGCCGAGGCCGTACTGAGTTCCATCACCCTGCCCGAAGGCATCGATGCCGCCGCCGTGCAGGGCGTTGAGGACGGCGTGCTGACCGTCGCCATGGAGTGCGCCTACGCGCCCTACAACTGGACGCAGATGGACGACTCAAACGGCGCCGTGCCCATCTCGAACGTCGAAGGCTCCTACGCCAACGGCTATGACATCATGATATCGAAGCTCATCTGCGAGACCTACGGCTGGGAGCTCGAGGTCGTCTCCAGCGTGTGGGACTCCCTCGTGCCCGGCGTGCAGAGCAGTACCTATGACGCCGTCATCGCGGGCCAGAGCATGACCGCCGACCGCATGGAGCAGGTCGACATGGCCGGCCCCTACTACTACGCCAACATCGTCGTCGTCACGACGAAGGACTCTGAGTACGCGGACGCGACGAGCATAGCCGACCTCGCCGGCGGCACCGCCACCGCGCAGAGCGGCACCATCTGGTATGACTCCTGCCTGCCCCAGATACCCGACGTCGACCTCATCGCCCCGGCCGAGACCGCGCCGAGCATGATAATGGCCCTCACCACCGGCCAGGTCGACTACATCTGCACCGACGTGCCCACCGCCACCGCCGCCGCCCAGAAGGACGACAGCCTCGTCATCCTGAACTTCACCGGCACGGACGGCGACTTCCAGTTCGCCACCGAGGAGGAGAGGGCTGAGAACGTCAACATCGGCATCTCCGTCCTGAAGGGCAACACCACGCTCATGGAGGCCATCGACGGCATACTCGGCCAGATGGACAGCGACGACTTTGACGCCATAATGGCCTACGCCATCTCCGTGCAGCCCGAAATCTGAGCCTCGCGGCTCAAGCTGAGGAAGGGAACACCGCCACATGGACAGATTTTCCGCGCTGATTTATGACATAGGGCGCCTGCTCGAGGTATACTGGAAGGCCTACCTGTCCGATTTGGGCAACACACTGCTGCTCGCCCTCGTCGCGACGGTCATAGGCTGCCTCATAGGCCTCGTCTGCGGCATCCTGAACACGATACCCTACACGAAGCGCGACCCGTTCATAAAGAGGTTCATACTGAAGCTCATCCGGGTCATCGTGCGCATATATGTGGAGGTCTTCCGCGGCACCCCCATGGTGCTGCAGGCGGTGTTCATCTTCTACGGTCTGCCCTACTTCACCGACGGCGCGGTGGCCTTCAAGGGAATGGGCGGCATCTGGGTGGCAGCCATCATCGTGGTGTCCATCAACACCGGCGCATACATGGCCGAATCCGTCCGGGGCGGCATTATTTCCATTGACCCCGGCCAGACCGAGGGCGCGAAAGCCATCGGTATGACCCATGTGCAGACCATGGTGAACGTCATCATGCCTCAGGCGCTGCGGAACATCATCCCCCAGATCGGCAACAACTTTATTATCAACATCAAGGACACCTCCGTGATGTTCGTTATCGGCTTCGTGGAGTTTTTTGCCACCCATCGGAACATTGTGGGCGTCAATCTGCTGTATTTTCCCTCAGCCGTGATCGAGATGGCGGGGTATCTGATGCTGACGCTGGCGGCGTCTTTCCTGCTGCGTTGGCTTGAAAAGCGGCTGGACGGCAGCGACAATTACGAGCTGGTCAGTACGGACTCTTTGGCCATGAGCGCCGGTACCTATTCCCACCCCAGCCGCAAGACGCCCTTCGACGAGCGCAGCGGCGAGTTTGATTCCGGAAGACCGAAAGGAGAATATTAATATGGAAGACGTGATTTTACAGGTCAACCACCTTTCCAAGTCCTTCGGAAGCCACGAGGTGCTCCGGGACATTGACTTTACCGTAGCCAAAGGCGACGTGACCTCCATCATCGGCGCTTCCGGCTCCGGAAAAAGCACGCTGCTTCGGTGCATCAACCTGCTGGAAACCCCTACCTCCGGCGAGGTCTGCTACCACGGCAAGAACGTGGCCGGGCGGGGCATCAACGCGCCGGCCTACCGCGCCCATGTGGGTATGGTGTTTCAGTCCTTCAATCTGTTCAACAATATGACGGTGCTGGAAAACTGCATGGTCGGTCAGGTGAAGGTGCTGAAGCGGAGCCGGGAGGAAGCCCGGGCGCATGCCATGACCTATCTGGAAAAGGTGGGCATGGCACCCTACATCAACGCAAAGCCCCGGCAGATCTCCGGCGGCCAGAAGCAGCGGGTAGCCATTGCCCGGGCGCTGGCTATGGATCCGGAGGTACTGCTGTTCGACGAACCCACCTCCGCGCTGGACCCGGAGATGGTGGGCGAGGTGCTGAACGTGATGCGGTCTCTTGCGCGGGAAGGGATGACCATGCTGGTGGTGACCCACGAGATGGCCTTCGCCCGGGACGTGAGCAATCATGTGGTGTTTATGAGTCAGGGCGTCATCTGTGAGGAAGGCGTACCCTCCGAAGTGTTTGGAAACCCGCAGAAGCAGGAAACAAAGGATTTCCTCGCCCGGTTCCGCAGCGCCTGATACTGAAAAGAGTTACCGCCGGGGCAATTGCCCCGGCGGTATTTTTTTGTCTTCTTGCGGCCGGATCACGATTACAGTACGCAATGTACGTTTTGCAGGTAGAAAACCGCGGAGTAGGTGGCGTTGCCCTGCACCATCGGGCAAGCAGTAATGGCATCAAAGTTCTTGTAACCGTCGAGTTTTATGTCAAAATATCCATTTGGCTCTGTGTAATTGATATCCTGTACAAATTCCCAGTTGCCGTTGTGCCTGACATAGATTTTCCACTTTCCATTCACCTTTGCACCATGCAAGCCGCCTGCCTCCAGATAGAACCGGAAGAAATCGCAGTCTTCTACTTCAAAGGATAATTCCAGAACAGAACTACGTCCGTTATTCCCGTAATGGTAGTACTCATCTGACCATTCTCCCCCAATTTCATCAATAGTAATTCCTTCTATTATACCATCGCGGCCTGCATGTAAAGTAGTCCCATAATAGTCCACGTCTTCATTCTCAGCCAGTGCGCCGTCTTCGTCGAAGTAGTACAGCGCGTTGTCGATTTCCTGAAGATCTACATACTTTTCACCATCCTGAATGTAATAGCGCTTTCCGTTTATGGTGTGCCAGCCGTCCGTGAGGGCCTCTGTTTCCGTCGGGGCGGGAGGCTCGGTGTATGTGACTTTTTCGGTGGGGGCGGCTTCGGTAGCGGCAGGTTCTGTAGTCGCGATCGCTTTCAGCTCGTTCTGCGCATCGGTGCGGTTATGGAACGCGCGCACTGCAAGCAGAACTACGACCACAAGGGCGACGGCTGCCAGAATGATGGGAAGTCTGGACTGCCAGGAATTGTTTTTTCCGCTGTTATTCGCCGCCGGAGGGTTCTGCCGCTGGGTGGGCTGCTGAGGGGCCTGCCATTGAGTGTCCTGCTGCTGGGGGTTCTGCCATTGGGCGGGTTGCTGCTGGATGGGCTGCGGTTGGGGTTCCTGCTGCTGGACGGGCTGCTGAGGCTGCTTCTGTTCTGCTCCGCAATAGGGGCAGAATTTCACGGTTTCCGCGATTTCTTTGCCGCAGTTGTAACAATACATGTTCCTCTCTCCTTTATTTTAGTTAGTATATAACAACTATAATGCTTTGCCGGGCAACATCAACGAATTTGCATCGTATGCCGTTTTTCATTTTGGTACGGCTCCACCGCTATTTCCGCAGAATTTTGCGGTCGGCGACAGCTCGTGGCCGCATTTTTTACAATGGTTCATGGTGTACTCCTTGGTTGTTTTTGGGGGTGGGGGCAATTAAGGTTTTGTAACACTGATAAGTTTGCCGCTGGCTGCGTCATATACCAGGTAACAAATGCTCGTAGCAACACTAGTTGTGGGTGTTTCAGGTACAAATGTGCATATATCAATAGTAAAGTTATTTTTGCCATCCCAATTATTATGTCCCCACTCAATAAGATAATCGCCATTCAACATTTGCAGGGAAACGTATGGCGTTTGTTCAATGCGCTGATTTAAAATATCATAGTTCACATATATATCTTCTCCCCACCCTTCCAGATAGGTGTACCAATGGAAATACATGGTCGGGAAACTGTTAGCTGCCAGTGCATCTGCAGAAGCTGTAACGATATATGTGCCATTTCCTACGGACTTGAATGCCGCACGCTGCCACTCGTCATTATTATCAAAATATCCCCAATATGGGTCTGATATACCGACGGGGAGAAGCTCGAGCAAATTCGTTTTCCAGGACAGTGTGGAATTCGCAATTTCTATCTCTGATTCTGCACCTTCAAGTGTGTCAAACAGTTCAAAAAGCGATTCCGGGAAAATGGGGAAATCCTTGATGTTTTGGGGCGCAGTCTCTTTTGTCCAGGATTCTGCGGCATCGAATAGCGGCATAACTTCTTGCTCAAACTCAGCGTCCGTCATGTTTAAGACGGGATACACAAGCTGAGAAGACGCTTCCTCCGCAACTGTGGCAGCCGTAGTCGGGGTGGCGGTACATGTAAAGACTGTAACATCCTGCAACCATGAACTATAGGAGAAGTTCCAGCCATTACCAAGAACATGGCACGGGCAAGCCCACGCATCAAAGGATATTGGTTCATCAAATTCAAAATGCGCTTCTACATAGTCTTCGGAAAGAGTGAATGTATCGGCCAGATGCCATGCTCCGTCCAAATCCCGAATGTAGAATCCCCATTCTCCTTTGATATTTCCATAGGAATATGTGTCAATCTGAAGACAGAGAGTGAGAGAGTAGCATTTTTCAATTTTTAAGGCCGGATCCCAAATCGTACACGTAACGCGTTTCCCGTTATCTAAGGTAAATTCAACATCCTGACCTGTCCAAAGCGCTTTATATGAACTCGGGTCCAGTAATTCCAAACTCCCGTTAGGCTCGTTACATCTTGAACAATATGACAATTCTTCCATGGTTGGCCAATCATGTCCCAGCGCACTGCCACTTGTTTCGCCACATCTCGTGCAAGTTCTGGGGGCGGTACATGTTGCTGACTGCCACGAATGTCCGAGGGTTTCGCATCCGGGCGCACTCGTGGGTTCACTGGTATCACTCACCAGCTTCGTGGCGTTTGCCCATACCAGCGCTCCGCACAGCACGACGGCAATGACCGCCGCCGCAGCAATCCAGAGCTTTTTCCCGGACTTCTTACCCGCTTCCGGCTTGGGTTCCGATTGGGCCTGAGGCGCGGGTTCCGGTGTCGGCTGAGATTTTGGCTTGGACCCCTGCTCTGGTTGAGATTCCGGCTGGGTTTCTGGTGCGGGCTGGGGTTCCGGCTGGGTTTCCTGCACCGCCTGAGGTGCTGGCGCGGGTTCCGGTTTTACCGTTGTGCTGTACAGTCCCTTTTCCAGTTCCTCCATGCTCTGCATCCGGTTTTTGGCGGATATCACCATGGCCTTTTGCAGCGCTTCCAGCGCCTGCGCCGACAACGCTTTCAGGCCGGGTTCCTCCCATGAGATGGTGTCCTCCACCACCCGGTCGGTGGCGACGGGCGGCAGTTTTCCGGTCAGGGTGTAATAGACCGTGGCGGCCATGGCATAGACGTCCGTCCATGGGCCGGAGCTGCCCCGCTGGGTATACTGCTCAAAGGGGCTGAAGCCGCCCTTGGCGACCTGCATGGAGGACGCGCCATTGTTGACGCTCAAGTCCTTCGCCGCGCCCAAGTCCAGAATCTTTACCTTGCCGTCCGGCGTCAGCATCAGGTTGTCCGGGCTGATGTCCCGGTGGACAAGCCCTGCCTGATGCACCTGCTCCATGGCCTGAATGGCGGGAAGGAAAATGCCTTTTGCCTGTTCCCAAGGCAGCGGGCCGGTCTTTTCCAGCCGCGCTTTCAGCGTTTCGCCTTCCACAAAGTCCATGACGATGTAGGCCGTCTCGTTTTCCTGAAAAAGATCCCGCACCCGTACCACGTTGGGGATATCATCCACTTTGGACATTTTCCGTGCCTCTTTCAGGAACATCTGCATACCGTTCTGCCTTGCCTGCCGGGACTGCTCGTTGGTATACCATGTCAAATCCCGGGAGCCGGGATTCCGGCTGACCTGACCGGAGGGGTAGTATTCCTTGATGGCGACCTTCCGTTCCAGCGCGATATCCCAGCCGACATAGGTGATGCCGAAGCCGCCCTGCCCCAGCACCCGGCCGACCAGATAGTTCCCCGCGAGGATCGTTCCCATGGGCAGGGCGTACTCGATTCCTTTGACGCTCCGCGGGTCGAAGCCGCAGTGGGGGCAGGGATAGCCCTGAATTTCCTCCATGCAGCCAAAGCATTTGTTCAGTTCCATCTTACTCTCATGCTCCTCTTTGTTCCAGATTTCTGCTTCCTGTTTTGCATGTTAACCGATAGATACCCATATGGCGGGACGGACACCGGCTTTCGGAGAGTTTACTGTACCGTCGTGATAGTCGATTATGGTGTCACTGTTTACACTGCACACGGCAAGGTTGTCATCTGCGGAGGTTCTGAGCCACCACCAGCATCCGCCGGTATCCTTGTTTTTGTATGTCCCCTGCTGTACCGCGTAATCCGTGGGATAGCAAAGCAGCGCGTCCTTATCGATATTCCCATTCGATTGAATGAACGCATCCACTTCTTCAAGACTCAAAAGAAATACATAGTCCGCTGTTTCCCTGCCGGAATCGCATTTGATATAGGGATTCCTGTCCGGCAGGAGGGTTGTCCGTTCCATAATTGTTTTTTCGTCCTCGGAAAAGGCGGAATTATAAAACGTGCCGTTCAGCCATTGCCGAATTGTGCTGGTGTCCCATGTGACATACTCATACTTCTTGTGAAAAGGCTGAGCATCCAGCGCATAACGGCTCAGCAGCAGCGCCCTGTCCTCCTGAACGTCCAGCACCAGCCATTCAATCGCCTCGGCGCCGTTGCTGCGATTGCCATCCTGCTCGTAATGGCCAAAGCTGACGATATCATTCACGTTCACGGCCGGTTTCTTTGCCTGAGTTTCTTCGGGCACGGTAGATGCCGTTGGCTTCGTCGGGTTGGAGCTTGGAGCGGTTGGTTTCGTATATGCTATAGTCGGTTCAACATGGCTTACGGTGGGTTCCGCCTGTACTACGGTTTTGGTAGGCGCAGGCTGCGGCTCAGGCTTTGCTTTTACAAAAAGAGTTACCAATACCGCCGTCATCGCGCAAAGGGCGACAGCCAGACCAATCACCACAGCATTTGCTTTTTTCTGCGAACCGGAATGGTTTGCCCCCGGCCTGGATGCATGGGCGGATTTGGACTGGCACTGGCTCAGAAGCTCTGCCATGGTCTGCGTTCTTTCTCTGGCGTTGAGCTTCATTGCATTTTGCAGGGCCGCAATTACATGATTCGGAACGCCGCCGGTTTCCAGCAATGCCCAGTTTACGGGTTCTCCCTGCATACGATCTACAGCGGTGGGGGGAACGATGCCGGTCAGGCTGTGGTTCATGGTTGCGGCCATGGCGTAAACATCCGTCCATGAGCCGGACCCGCCCTGCTGGGCGTACTGCTCCGGAGGGCTGAAGCCGCCTTTCACGACCATCGCCGAGGACGCACCTTTATTGATTGCCAGATCCTTTGCCGCGCCCAGATCGAGGATCATTACCCTGCCGTCCGGCGTCAGCATCAGATTGTCCGGGCTGATGTCACGGTGGACAAGACCGGCCTGATGTACCTGCTCCATGGCCTGA
>OMBA01001069.1_pt1 | contig 10637 bp, 9 predicted proteins | sample 1673441 | NCBI WGS metagenome assembly OMBA01 (sample SAMEA103958111, study PRJEB25191) | human gut metagenome | biome: human-associated habitat [ENVO:00009003]; feature: intestine environment [ENVO:2100002]; material: feces | place: Germany | collected 2013/2015
AGTCACGCAGGACGCAAAACCGCGTTACAGACCTGTTGCAATCGCGTCGCACAAAGCAAAACAACCTGCAAAAGCAGGTTGTTCTGGCAGGGGAGCGCGATTCGTAAGGAGCGGGAGCGACGGAAGAGCGTGTTTTGAGTCATCTGTTCTGCGTGCAGAGTCACGCAGGACGCAAAACCGCGTTACAGACCTGTTGCAATCGCGTCGCACAAATTAAAACAACCTGCAAAAGCAGGTTGTTCTGGCAGGGGAGACGCGATTCGAACACGCAACCGACGGTTTTGGAGACCGTTGCTCTACCGTTGAGCCACTCCCCTAAATTGCTCGTTTATTATAACAACTATGCCTTGCATAGTCAAACGAAACGGAGATTATATGGAAAAGAAATTCACTCTCGGCATCATAGGCGCAGGCAATATGGCATCCGCCATACTCGGCGGAGTGCTGCGCGGCGGACTGCTCCCTGCGGGCAGCATAATCATCAGCGACCGCGACGGCGAAAAACTCGCCGTTATGGCGCAGAACGGCGTCGCCGTGACCGCCGACAACAAGGAAGTCGCAGCTTCCTGCGAGTATCTTATGTTTGCCGTCAAGCCGCAGATTGCGCCCGCGGTATTCGCCGAAATCGCACCCGTGATTAAGGCGGGGACGGTGATTTCCATTATGGCGGGCATTCCCGTCGCGAAACTCCGCGCCGTGCTCGGCGAACGCAATTACGTCCGCGTGATGCCCAACACTCCCGCGCTTGTGGGAGAAGGTATGAGCGCCGTGGCGTTTGCGGACGGCGTGCGCTCGCAGTTCGTGCTGGACGTGTTCGCTTCCGTCGGCAAAGTGGCGGAGCTGGACGAGAGCAAATTCGATGCGGTTACTTCGCTTTCGGGGTCCGGTCCCGCATACGTCTATATGTTCCTCAAAGCGCTCATCGACGGCGGAGTGGAGGGAGGACTCGACCCCGAAACCGCCAAATTGCTCGCGGTGCAGACCGTGCGCGGGTCGGCGAAAATGGCGGGATTGTCCTCAAAACCTCTCGGAGAGCTTATAGACGCCGTTTGTTCCAAAGGCGGCACGACCATACAGGCCGTCGAAAGTTTCAGAGAGGACGACCTCGAAGGCATAGTCAGAAAGGGTATGGCGAAGTGCAAAAAGCGTTCGGAGGAATTGGCGAATGCCTAGAAAACGCGTTGACATTTACACCGACGGCGCGTGTTCGGGAAATCCGGGCGACGGCGGCTGGGCGGCGATACTGTTCTATAAAAGACACCGCCGCGAAGTGAGCGGCGGAGAGCACGCGACGACCAACAACCGTATGGAGCTGACCGCCGTCATAAAGGGGCTCGGTATGCTCAAAGAGCCCTGCGACGTCACGGTGTACAGCGACTCGCAGTACTGCGTGGACGCCTTCTTGCAGGGATGGGTGTATGGATGGCAGCGCAACGGCTGGCGTACGAGCGGAAAGGACGAGGTGAAAAACGTGGACTTGTGGCAGGCTCTGCTTGCCGCAATGAAACCGCACAACGTCACATTCGTCAAAGTCAAGGGGCACTCCGACAACGAGCATAACAACCGCTGCGACGAGCTGGCGCGGGCGGCGATAAAAGCTCTTCCGCCCGTTGTGACGGAAGCGCCGCGGCAGGAATGAGCGAAAGCACGACGACAAGCGCAAACAAAAACGGGATTTCACAATCCCGTTTTTATTATTCCGATTTGACCCGTAAACGTCTTGTTCCGCTTATGCGGTGTGATATTTTTTGGAGCGGTAGAGCAGCCAGTACACCAGAGAGCTTATGGGCAGATTGGTGAGGAGCACTATGGGCAGCACCATTGTTTCGAGTATAAGCGTGGTGTCGTTCACGCTCACGCCAACGCCGAAGAATGCGATGAGCACCAGTACGACCGCGAGTTCTATCATCAGCATTCCGCGGTTCAATACCGAAAGTTTCACATTGAAATCCGCACGCTTTCTTCTGGACGGATTTATCATCCATATCACGGTCGGGATGAGCATCAGCGCCGCGCCGCCAAGCATAAACGGCAGGAAGTAGACGTAGGAGATGCTTGACGCAAGGCACGCCCACATTATCGCGGTTTCCACCAGATATATCGCCAGCACGACGAGCCAGCTGTCGCGGTTCAGGCGGTTGGCGTTTATGAAATTGAAAGTGTAGTATTCCGACGTGTTGCCGCGGTCGTACGGACGCATCTTGAACCCTTCGGAATAAAGCCTCGTTTTGAGGTCTGTTTCGGGACGGGGCAGCGTGCGTTCCGCGGGCGGTTCGGCGGTCTTTTCTTCCTGCGTGTTGGCAATCGACGAGAAGAATTCGCGGTAATTCACGTTGTCCTTCTCGTAGTCGAACGCTTCCGTGCGTTTGCCGCGCACCGCCGACACGACGAATTCGCCCTTTTCCTCTTCGTCGACGGGGGTCGCGGAGGCGGCGGGAGCGGAGGTCTCCGCATAATCCGCTGCCGCGTCACGGTATTCGGGAGTTTCTTCTCCGTCCGTTTCCTTCCGCGAGTCTATTTCGGCCTCTTTTTCGTCCAGCATACGGAACACGTCGCTGAGAGTGGATTCGGGCGCCTTGCGGCTGCCGTATGCGCCGTCTGCGGAGAAGTAGTTGACTTCCTGCGTTTGTTCGGTGCGCGCCTCTTCGCGTGCGCGTTCTTCCTCTCTGCGCGTTTGGCGGTCGATGCGGTCGAAAATCGTTTCGCGTGTGCGTTCGACGGGACGTTCGGTCGCGTAAACGTAAGTGGGCGCGGCGTCGAGCTTTGCTTTGACCGCTTCGAGTTCGCGCGCTATGCGTTCGAGCTCCGCCTTGCGCTCCGCTTCCAGCCGGGCAAGCTCGGCAAGCCTGTCGTCTTCGACGCGTTCGGCTTCGTCGTCGACTTCCGCGGCGGCCGCCTGCGGTTCTTCCGTCGGGGTCTCTGCGGCTTCTTCTTGCAGAGACGGGGACGGTTCCTCTTCGCGGACGGGAGCGGGAGTGTGCCATTCGGCTTCCGCTATGTCGTATTCTTCTTCCGAAGATTTTTCCGCCGAATATTCCGACTTTGCGTCGAGAGTGCGGAATATTTCTTCAAGTGACGCGGTTTCTTTTTCCTCTTCTTTCGCCGTTTCCTCTTCGTCGGGGGCGGGCACTTCTTCCGGCTCTTCCTCTTTTTCAACCGCCGCTTCTTCTTCCGGCAGCTGTTCGGGGGCTTCCTCTTCGGCTTTCTCTTTCTCTTCCTCGACGACCTCGGCGGGCAGAGGCTCTTCGATGTGCCATTTGGCGTCTTCGACTATGAGCAGGTCCTCCGCTTCGGCGGGTTTGACGTACTCGGATTTGGAGTCGAGCTCCCTGAACACGTCGTCGAGGGACATCGTTGCCTGCGAACGCAGAGCCTCCTCGCGCTCGCGCGCTTCGCGTTCCGCCTTCTCACGCTTTTCTGCCTCGATGCGCTCGTATTCGGCGCGGCGAGCTTCCTCTTCCGCTTTTTCGGCGAGGAATTCCTCGCGCTCTTTCGCAAAGCGTTCCTCTGCGGCAATGCGCTCGGCTTCGATGCGTTCGAGTTCCTCTCTGCGCTCCGTTTCGATGCGTTCCGCTTCCAGACGGCGTTCTTCCTCGGCGCGCTTTTCTTCTTCGAATTTTTCGTACTCTTCGCGGAAACGGCGTTCGGCTTCGTCACGCTCCGCCGCTATGCGTTCCAGTTCTTCGATGCGGCGGGCGGAGTATTCCGCTTCGCGCGCGGCGTACGCTTCCTCGGCGGCGAGTTTTTCGGCACGCAACCTTTCCACTTCCTCCGCGTGTTCCGCTTCCAGCCGCTCGCGCTCCGCCTGCGCCTCTGCGGCAAGACGTTCGATTTCTTCGCGCTTCGCCTCTTCGGCGCGTTCGAGTTCCGCTTTCTTTTCTTCTTCTATGCGTTCGAGCTCTTCGCGCTTTTCGGCTTCGAGTTTTTCCAGTTCATCGCGCTTTTGGGCTTCCAGCTTTTCGAGTTCTTCGCGTTTTTCGGCTTCGATACGTTCGATTTCGGCCTGTTTTTCCGCCTGAATGCGGTCGAATTCCTCCTGCGAAATCCCCACCGCCTGTTTTCCGCCTTCCGCGGCGAGGCGCTGGGCTTCCTCCTCCGTTATCTCGTTGCCTTCGGCGTCTATGTAAATCTTCTTTTCGACGAGCACGACTTTCTCTTTTTCGCGGTAGACGACTTTCGCTTTGTCCGAGTTGTCCTTTTTGGTGTAGGGGCGCAGGTCGTCGGTGTTGAAAGGTGCGGGCGTGGTGTCGAAATCGAACTGACGGGCGGACACGAGCTTGTCGAGAATTGTACGGGAGTATTCGTACTCCGAACGCTCTTTTTCGAGGAAACTTCTGCCTTCCGCAGTGAGGGAATAGTAGCGGCGTCTTCCGCCGCCGGTATCGTCGGGGTCGCCGTCGTAGGAGGAAATCAACCCCTGTTTTTCGAGCCGTTTGAGCTGATTGTACAGAGTGGGCTGTTTGAGCTTGTACTGTCCTTCGCTCTTTGTTTCAATCTCTTTGAGGATGTCGTAACCGTAACGGTCTCTGTTCCAGAGCGAACCGAGAATTATGGTGGTCACGTTCCCGCGGATGAGGTCGCTGTTGACGGATGAAATGTCCATAATTTTGCTCCCGCTGTGATATATTAAATGATAGCAGACCACTATAATAAAGTCAATATTTTAGAATAGTTAAGAGGAAAAAACGACGTAAAAAGCCGACTTTTTTCAATTTTCGGCAGTCGGATAGGGTATGAGGGGCGAAGTCAGTCGTCTTCGCGCAGAGTGACCGCCTTTGCCGCGGCGCGGCGGTGGTCCTGTTCTATTGCGGCATAGTGCTTTTTGGTGGTGTTGACGTCGCGGTGTCCGAGCACGTCCGCAACCATATAAATGTCGCCCGTTGCGCGGTAGAGATTGGTGCCGTAGGTGCTGCGCAGTTTGTGCGGGGATATCTTTTTGAGAGGAGAAGCCACGGCGGCGTACTTTTTGACGAGGTTTTCCACCGCACGCACGCAGATGCGTTTCACTTGCAGGGACAGAAAGAGTGCGTCGGGGTCGGGGACGGAGAGTTTTTCGGTGCGGGAAAGCAGGGCTTTGCGCTCGCCGTCGACATAGTAGCGCAGGGCTTCTTTCACGTCGTCGTTGAAATAGAGTATCGCACGGCTGCCGCCTTTGCGGGTCACCGTGAAGGCGTTGGTGTCGAAGTCGACGTCCGTCACGTTCAGTCCGACGCACTCGCTGACGCGGATGCCCGTGCCGAGAAGCAGGGAGAGTATCGCGACGTCGCGCGCGCGGGTGTTGAGCAGAATTTTCCGCTGGTGCGCGCTCATACCTTCGCCGTCTTCGGCGGCATTGAGGATTTTTTCTATCTCGTGCCGTTCAAGACGGATGATTTCCTTGTCGTGCTGCTTGGGCAGAGAGATTTTGGCGGCGACGTTTGCCGACAGCTCGTTTTTGTTGAAATAGTACTTGAAAAAACTGCGTACCGTGGAAATCTTTCTCGCTTTTCCGCGCTCTCCGTTGGTGAATTCCTTCCCGTCGAACTCGTAGAGAGTGAGATATTCCATAAAGTTTTCGAGGTGCGTGGACGTGATTTTCTCCATATCGGCAAGCGTCAGGTCGCGGGGGTCGGTGTCGCGGAATGCGCGCACGCGCTTGACGAGATAGTCGAAAAATATGCGCAGGTCGTAAGCGTAATTGAGCCTGGTGAGGGATGTGGTCTGAGGCTCTATACCCACAAAAAACTCCTCGCAGAATTCCGGCAGAGTGTCGCGTATCTCCCTCAGCCGCATATTCACGTTCTTTTCGCGTTCCTTGAAATAGTTTGCCATAAGCACCTCGCCGGATTGTCGCGGACTGTAATCAGTTTAGCAAACTATTCGCAAAAAATCAAGAACGGGAAGCAAACAATGCTTTCCTCAAGGCAGGGAAGCGGCAGACGATTGCCTTTCGCTTTGCCGTGTGTTATGATATTCGGCGAAAACGCGGAGGTGTTTATGCGGCTGATAAAAACGGACGAAGTCGTGAAAGTGAGCAGATTGCTCACGGACATTTTTGCCGATTACGAGGCATACAGGCTCTTTTTCCCCGAAGAAAAGAAGATGGCAAAAGGGATGGAGATGTTTTTCCGTTACGAGATATATGCGTCGCAGCCTTACACGCGCGTCGACGAGGATTTCCTCGCAGTCGCCGCGGTCAAGCGTCCCGGCGACAGCGACCGCAACCCGAAGACGTTGTTTCTCAACCCCTTCTTTGCGTGTTCCTTTTTGTCCGCGACGGGCATAAAGGCGGTGCGTCTTGCGGGCGAGTATATCGCTTTTGCCGAAAAGATTGCGGAAAAGTATTACAATCCCGCCGTCGATTGCTACATCAAAAACATCGGAGTCGCGCGAGAGGCGCGCGGACAGGGCAGACTGCGCCGTATGATTGACGAGCTTTGCGGAGAATTCCCCGTGTATCTGGAAACCCACGACGAAAACAACGTGGCGATATACGAACATCTCGGCTTCCGAGTGTGCGAAAAGGCGGATTTCCACGGATACACCCACTACGCAATGCGCCGCGACTGAAAGCGGATTTCCGCACGAAAGCGCGGAATCGCCGCAAACGGTGCGCTGTCGTGAAAAATGCCGCTTCGAGCGGCATTTTGTTTTATCTTTTCGATTTGCACAGGGGCTTATTATACAGGGTCGTCCGCGGGAGTGCGGATGAGATTTACCGTGCGCGGAAACGTTCGTATTCTTCCCGCGTCACGGACCATACCGTGTGGGGCATATCTATGCCGTAATAGTGCTTGACGATGGCGCCGCGCGGGGTCATTCCGTTGCGTTTCGCTACGTTTGCGGAGGGCAGATTGTTGTCGCGGATTATCGAAAACAGTTCTTGCGCGCCCATAACCCCGAAACCGTATTCCATACATCCCGCGGCGGCTTCCGTCGCATATCCGCGCCCCCAGAAACGTCTGTCGAACACATAGCCTATTTCGGGGACGGTCCCGCCTTCCAGCGGCTGCATCGTTATTCCGCATTGTCCGATGAACGCACCCGTGTCTTTCAGCACGACTCCCCAAAGCCCGCAGCCGTCCTTTTCGTAGCGTACGAGCTGCCGTTGCAGCCAATCTGCCGCCTCCTCGTCCGAAAAACCGTGTTCGTACGCATACATAGTTTCGGGGTCGCAAAGGCTGAGTTTGAGAAGGGGATGGTCTGCGCTCGTAAGCCGGCGAAGAATAAGACGTTTTGTCGTCAGCACCGCGTTGTGTTCCATATCCCGATTATAGCCCCGTGACGCGCTGCGTTCAAGCCCTCGGAAAAATTTGCGCAATGCGAAAATTACGCTTCCGTTTTATTGCCTTGAATTGTCTTAAATGTTATCTTATTGCAGAGGTGTAGAAATGCGCGCTGTCACGCTGAAAAGCTACAATTCCACGCTCGGAGCGTGTTTTACGGGATATATCTGTCAGGCGATAGTCAACAACTTCGCCCCCTTGCTTTTTCTGACGTTTCAGAGCAGCTTCGGCATACCTCTTTCCCAGATAACCCTGCTTGTGACGATAAACTTCGGCGTGCAGCTGCTCGTCGACCTCCTCAGCGCCAAACTCGTGGACAGGATAGGCTACCGCGCCGCGGCGGTAGGGGCGCACTTGCTTATGGGTACGGGGTTCATATTGATGGGAACTCTGCCGTTTGCGGTGAGCCGTCCTTTTTACGGCTTGCTTGCGGCGGTCGTCATATATTCCGTCGGCGGCGGCGTGGTGGAAGTTATGCTCAGCCCGCTTGTCGAAAGCTGTCCGACACGCAACAAGTCGGGCACTATGAACCTGCTGCATTCCTTTTACTGCTGGGGCTGCGTCATAGTCATAGGACTCTCCACGCTGGTGTTTGCGGTCGCGGGGATGGAATTCTGGAACAAACTTTCAATGATATGGGCGGCAATACCTTTCCTTAACGCCGTGTTTTTCCTGTTTGTGCCCATTCCGCGCAAGGAAGGGGAGGAAACGCGCTCGCGAATACTTCCCCTTTTCGGCAAGCCTATGTTCTGGGTGCTTATGGTGATGATGTTCTGCGCGGGAGCGGGAGAACTTGCCGTGGCGCAGTGGGCTTCCGCCTTTGCCGAAAGCGGACTCGGAGTGTCCAAAGCGCTCGGCGACCTTATAGGTCCGTGCCTGTTCGCCGTAATGATGGGAGCGGTAAGGATAGCCTGCATTCCTCTCGGCAAGCGCGTGAACCTGACTGCGATTATCGGGTTTTCGGGCGTGATAGGAGTGGCGAGTTATCTTCTCATAACGCTCGTGCCGAATGCGGGCGTTGCGCTTGCGGGCGTCGCGTTGTGCGGAGTGGCGAGCGCGTCTATGTGGCCGGGTACGTTCAGCGTGGCGGCAAAAAATATCCCGACGGGAGGGACCGCGATGTTCGCGCTGCTCGCGCTGGCGGGCGACCTGGGGTGCACCGCGGGTCCGACTCTGGTCGGAATGGTGTCGGACTCATTCGGCGGCGAACTCAAAACGGGCATACTTGTCGCGGTTATATTCCCGGCGCTGATGATTGTCGCCTGCATAGTCTGCGCCTTAATGGAGAAAAAACGCGCGGCAGCGCTTCCGCCTATTGCCGACGGCGGAGCGGGAATGTAAGACAGGCGGCGTGTCGTCGAAGTGCGGAGGGCGAAAATGATTATAAGAAGAGCGGAAGAAAAGGATATTCCGGACATTGCGGAACTGCTTCTGCAAGTCGCGGGAGTGCACGCCGCGGGCAGACCGGATTTGTTCAAAAGCGGCGCAAGAAAATATACCGATGCGGAGCTTGCCGAAATACTCCGTGACCCAGAAAGACCCGTCTTCGTCGCGGATGACGAGGGGCGCGTCGTTGGATACGCGTTTTGCGTGAATGCCACCCGTGCGGACGACAACATACTCACTCCCGTGCGCACTCTTTATGTGGACGACATTTGCGTGGACGAAAGGGAGCGCGGCAAGGGCATAGGGAAAGCGATTTACGCTTATGTGCGCAACTATGCAAAGGAAGAGGGGTTTTACAACCTGACTCTCAACGTGTGGAGCTGCAATCCTGCCGCAATGAAGTTTTACATTGCCATGGGGCTTGTGCCGTACAAAGTCGGTATGGAAACGATTTTGCAGGAGAAATGAACAAATTCGTCTTACGGATATTCGCATTAAAGAGCGTGGATTTCGGCAGCCTTTCCGATTACGGCTTCGAGGACGACGGAAAGGGCGGATACCGCTATTCCTGCCTGATTGCGGACGGAAAAATGCGCCTTGAAGTCACCGTTGACGCCCGCGGCGGCGTTTCGACAGAGGTCACGGACCTCGACACCGAAGAGCCGTATACGCTGTTTTTGGTGGAAGAGGCGGTCGGCGGCTTCGTCGGAAGCGTAAGAGCGGATTACGAACGCGTGCTCTCTGACATTGCCGAAAAGTGCTGTTACAGAGAGGTTTTCAAGTCCGCGCAGGCAAAGACCTTGCTTGCGTACGCGAAAGAAAAATACGGGGACAACCCCGAATATCTTTGGGAAAAGTTCCCCGACAACGCGGTGCTTCGCCGCCGCGACAACCGCAAATGGTATGCCGCGCTTCTGACCGTCCGGAAAACCAAACTCGGAATGCAGGGGGAGGGAAGTACGGAAGTGGTCGATTTGCGCGGCGACCCGGCTTTCGTCGCCGGGAACGCGGACGGAAGAAAGTTTTATCCCGGCTATCATATGAACAAGATGCATTGGTTCACCGTCCCGCTCGACGGGTCCGTCCCCACGGACGAAATTCTCCGTCTTCTCGACGAAAGCTACATTCTCGCGCTCGGCACTTCCAGACCGAAAAAATTCTGACCGATAACCGATAATCCGCGCACACTTTGTGTGGGAACCGCCGTATTCAAAGTCACGCAGGCAGAAAAAGCGCGTCAGCGACGGGTAAGAATCCGCCTCCGTTTACAAAGAGAAAACCGCACTTGACAGTGCGGTTTTTTCGGTGGAGGTATGTGTTCGTCATAAGAACGGAGCATTGAGAAGAGTAGTATTTCGACAGGTATTACGTCATATAACGAGCGTTCGGAAAAGGCAAAAGCGTCCACTGTTCCTCGCGCAAATAAAAACTTTAACCGATTGTTCGATTGAGTTATTTGTTGATGGGAGGAGATGGATTCGTAAGGAGGAAGCGCTGCTTCCGACGGAATAGCGGTTTTTCTGCATCTGTTCTGCGTGCAAAGTCACGCAGGCAGAAAAAGCGCGTCAGCGACGGGTAAGAATCCGTCTCCGTTTACAAAGAGAAAACCGCACTTGACAGTGCGGTTTTCCTGGTGGGAGGAGGTGGATTCGAACCACCGAAGTCACTGACAACAGATTTACAGTCTGCTCCCTTTGGCCACTCGGGAATCCTCCCATGTGATACCCCACATAATTTCCTTCGGAAATTCCGCGGGGACCCCGATTTTTCGCCCCATTAATTTCGTTCCGAAATTTGATGGGGACCCTATTTTGGAGCTGGTGACCGGAATCGAACCAGCAACCTGCTGATTACAAATCAGCTGCTCTGCCTATTGAGCTACACCAGCAGGTGAATGGTGCCTCGGGGCGGACTTGAACCACCGACACAGGGATTTTCAGTCCCTTGCTCTACCAGCTGAGCTACCGAGGCGTGCGGTCTAGGGAA
>OMBA01001071.1_pt1 | contig 10634 bp, 9 predicted proteins | sample 1673441 | NCBI WGS metagenome assembly OMBA01 (sample SAMEA103958111, study PRJEB25191) | human gut metagenome | biome: human-associated habitat [ENVO:00009003]; feature: intestine environment [ENVO:2100002]; material: feces | place: Germany | collected 2013/2015
CGGAATTGCGGCGGCACAAGCTGGATATCGTCTCCAAGCACCTGGGCCTGCCCGAGTTCAACCACCACCGCGCGTATGACGACGCGGAGGTGGTGGCGCGCATGATGGGCCGCTTCATCCCCATGCTCAGGGAGCAGGGCGTGCAGCGCGTCTGCGACATCGACGGCGCGCTCAGCCGCCTGCGCGGGGGAGAGCTTTGCTGACGTGTTCATCATCCTGGCGGTGGTGCTCATCAACGCGCTGCTGGGGGTCTATCAGGAGAGCAAGGCGGAAAAGGCCATCGAGGCGCTGCAGGCGATGTCGGCGGCGACGAGCCGTGTGCTGCGCGGCGGCAAGGTCACTGTGGTGCCTTCGGCGGAGCTCGTTGTGGGCGACGTTGTGCTGCTCGAGGCAGGCGACGCGGTTCCGGCCGACGGCAGGCTGCTTGAGAGCGCCAGCCTCAAGATAGAGGAAGCTGCGCTCACGGGCGAGAGCGTACCGGTGACGAAGTTCATAGATATCCTGGACCCCGGTTCCGCGCCAGACGTGCCGCTGGGCGACAGAAAGAACATGATGTACATGGGCAGCACCGTCGTCTACGGACGCGGCACGGCCGTCGTCACGGCCACAGGCATGGACACGGAGATGGGCCGGATAGCGGACGCGCTTTCAAAGGCGGAGCAGGGTCAGACCCCGCTGCAGATAAAGCTCAGTCAGCTCTCGAAGATACTCACCTGGCTGGTGCTGGGCATATGCGTCGTCATCTTCGGCGTACAGGTGCTGCGCGCCGGGGGCTTTTCCGGCGACGTCATCCTCGACTCCTTCCTGGTGGCGGTCTCGCTCGCGGTCGCCGCAATACCGGAGGGACTTGCGGCAGTCGTGACCGTCGTGCTGTCTATAGGCGTCACGAATATGTCGAAGCGCAACGCCATAATACGCAGGCTGACGGCGGTCGAGACTCTGGGCTGCGCACAGATAATCTGTTCGGATAAGACCGGTACTCTGACGCAGAACAAGATGACCGTCGTGGACCACTACGGTGGGGACACCCAGCTGCTGGCCACGGCGATGAGCCTGTGTTCGGACGCCGAGGAGGACGAGAACGGCGAGGCGGTGGGCGAGCCGACAGAGTGCGCGCTGGTGAACTGGGCGCACGGCCTGGGGCTTGACAAGGACGACCTCAAGGCCTGCGCGCCGCGCACGGGCGAGGCCCCCTTCGACAGCATGAGAAAGATGATGAGCACCGTCCACGTCTCGGGTGGCAGCGTCGTGCAGTACACGAAGGGCGCGCCGGACGAGGTGCTCAAGAAATGCGTCTCCTACCTTGACCACGGCAAGGTATGTCCGATGACCGAGGAGAAGATGCAGGAGATACTAGCGGCGAACAAGGAGATGGCGGATAAGGCCCTGCGCGTGCTCGCGGCGGCGGCACGCTGGTGGGAGACCGAGCCGACGGACTTCTCGCCCGAGGCTCTTGAGAACGAGCTGTGCTTCATCGGCCTCACGGGCATGATAGATCCGGTGCGGCCCGAGGTCAAGGCGGCGATCGAGGAGTGCCGCAGCGCGGGCATCAGGCCCATCATGATAACCGGCGACCATATAGACACCGCCGTTGCCATAGCGAAGGAGCTGGGCATTCTCAAGGACGCCTCCGAGGCCGTCACCGGCAGCCAGCTCGACGCGATGGATGACGAGGAGTTTGAGCGCAGGTTCCGCGACATTTCGGTCTACGCCCGGGTGCAGCCCGAGCACAAGACCAGGATAGTTACCGCGTGGAAGCGCGCGGGCTACGTCACTGCGATGACCGGCGACGGCGTCAACGACGCGCCGAGCATAAAGAGCGCGGACATCGGCGTGGGCATGGGCATCACCGGTACGGACGTTACGAAGAACGTCGCGGACATGGTGCTGGCGGACGACAACTTCGCCACAATCGTGGGCGCGGTGGAGGAAGGCCGCCGGATCTATGACAACATCCGCAAGGCCATCCAGTTCCTGCTGGGCTCGAACATGTCGGAGGTCATCAGCATCTTTGTGGCGACGCTTCTGGGCTTCACGATACTCGAGCCGGTGCATCTCTTGTGGATAAACCTCGTGACGGACTGCTTCCCGGCGCTTGCGCTGGGCATGGAGAAGGCGGAGCGGGACATCATGCGCCGCCAGCCGCGCGACGCGAAGGCGGGCGTTTTCGCCGGAGGCATGGGCGCGGACATAGCGTACCAGGGCATAGTGGTGTCGCTGCTGACTCTGGCGAGCTATTTCGTGGGTCACTTCATGGAGTCCGGCGTTTGGGAGATAGCGAACAGTGCCGATGGCACGACGATGGCCTTCTTGACGATGAGCATGGCGGAGATCTGCCACAGCTTCAATATGCGCAGCCAGCGCGGCAGCCTGTTCTCGATAAGGGGCATGAACAAAACGCTCAACTGGGCCGCCCTGGGCAGTCTGGCGGCGACGACGCTGGTCTGCGAGGTGCCCTTCCTGGCAAACGCATTCGAGTTTGCCCCGGTGGACTTCAGCGAATATGTCGTGGCGCTCTGCTTCGCCGTGAGCATAATCCCGATCGTCGAGCTGGTCAAACTGATCCAGCGCAAGCTCACTGCGCGGCGCTGAGTGGAATAAAAAAGATCGCGGACCGCAAAGGTCCGCGATTTTTTTCTCTCCTGTTTTCAGAAATCGAGCGAGTCCACGCACTCGAGCAGTTCGGCTATCCTGGCCTGGCAGCGCTCTATAGTGGCGCGGCCGAAGTCCGTTTCCATGCCCTTGCGTTTGAGCGTGCGGCGCATGAGCCGCGTATAGCCGATGAGCTTCGCCTTGTCCTCCACGGCGCGGACGTAGCTTTCGTCCTCCGAGCCGAGGTAGAGCCTCAATGTCTTGCCCCAGAAACGCTTGAGCAGCTCTGCGGGCAGCTTGAAGAAGTTCGAGCACACGGCGGGGTCCAGCTCACCGAAGCCGACGAAGGCCAGCCACATGAAGGCCAGCTCAAAGACGGGGTGGCCCACGCAGAGCGTGTCCATGTCTATGAGGAGGACCTCGTCGTTCTGGACGACGATATTGTTAGTGTGGTAGTCCCCGTGCAGGAGGGTGTTCCTGTCCGGGACGGCGGAGATGAGCGCGAGCAGCCGCTCCGCCTGCGTCTCCGGCAGGCCGGCGCGGATATAGTCCTCCCAGCCAAGGGCAATCTCCTTCATCTCCGGCATGAGCCCTGGCTGGATCTCTGTAGAGTGCAGCTTGCGCATGATGTCCACATAGAGCGCGACGTATTCGTCCATCTTTTCCGGCTCGGCGCCTATGAGCTTGGAGAAGGACTTGGAGTTGAGCAGCTCGAACACGGAGCCGTAGCTTTCGCCCACGCGGACGACGTCGTAGGGTATGGCTGTGGGTATTCCGAGGACGAAGGCGCGGCGCGCCAGCTCGCGCTCCCGCTGCACCTCCGGCAGGCAATCGGGGTTACGGTAGACCTTGACGACGGTGTCCTTGTCTATACGATAGACCGTGCCGTTCGCGCCGCGGCCGATCTCCTCGCAGCCGTCTATGGAGAGGCGGCGGTAGGCCCGCTCGACGGGCATCATCTCCGTGAAGCCGGTCATGGAGAGGATCTCATACACCTCGGGCGAGACGTTGGTTAGTCTCAGCTCTGGCTCCTGCTTACGCAGCCTGAGCACCACTCGCAGGCCCGCGCTGGATATGTAGTCCAGGGTCTCGCAGTCCAGGGTGAGCGAGCTGTGGGGTTTGGCGCCGAGCGCCTGCATGAGCTCTGCCTCGACTGCGGCGGCGTTTGCGGAGTCCACGCGGCCGGAGAGGGGCAGCGTCAACTGCGGATTGTTCATTCTAATGAGACCCCCTGTTCTTCTTCAAATACCTGCCTGATGAGCCGGTCGTACTCCTGCCAGGCGGGAGTGTCGGCAAGCGGAGCGAGCGCATTCGCTATCGTGCGGTAATACCAATGGTGTTGTTCCGGGTCGCGCTGATTAAAAAATTTCCAGAGATCATCTCCATATGCCAACTTGTGACGGTAGAAAGAACGCATGTTGGAGAGTTTGTCGCTCAGGAAAACTATGGCGACGTCTCTGTCGTCCGATTCCAGCAGGGAGCGCATATTCTGCTCCTTGCGCCTGCGCCAGGTCTCCGAAGCGGGGCGGTCTCTCAGTTTGTCCTCGGTCTCGGCGGCGACCAGCTCCGCGACCCGGTCCCCGAAGCGTTCACGTATTTCATCCGGGAGGACCCCGGCGTCCTCGACCGTGTCGTGGAGGACGGCGGCGGCGAGCACGCGCTCGTCCGTTGTCAGCGTGGCGGCGATGGACGCCGCCTCCGTTGCATGGAGGATGGCGGGAGCGCCGTCCCCTTTTCTTCTGGCGTCGCCGTGCGCGTCTACGGCAAAATGAAGGGCGTCAGTAAACAAACCCAAAGTATGCGACACCTCCAAAATTCAGAGATTAAATTCCAATTAATAATTCTAACACGTCCGTCGCCGCACTGTCAACCGCGGCGCTTTGGACTGAGCCTAGTTTAAAAAGCTGAGGGCGGGAAGCAATTAGCTTCCCGCCCTCTTTGTATGGAGGAAGGAGTGGATGGGAGGTCATTTCCCTGTGTGGGAGCCGTGGCAGGTCCCCGAGCAGGCGCAGGAACCGCAGGCGTCGCCGCAGCTGCAGGAGCCCTTGCCGCGCTTTTTGTCTCTGACTATCTTGAACAGCACCGCCGCTACTATGCACAGCACGACCAGCCCGACGATGACGCTGCCGATGTTTGCAGCCAGCCAATCAAACATTTACCTTCACGTCCTTTTTTGCCGCATTCACGCTCAGCTCTCCGCCATATTCGGAGTAGCGGTTCTTGCGGAAGAGCATATACAGCAGGCCGGCCAGAACAACTATCGCCGCAACGGTGCCGAGGCCGAAGCTGAGCTCGCCCGTTATGAGCCCGCCGAACTGGTAGATCATGAGGCTCACGAGGTAGGCGAAGCCGCACATGTAGCCTATCGCCCCTACCGTCCACTTGGGGCTGTTCATCTCGCGCTTTATCGCGCCCATGGCCGCAAAGCAGGGGGCGCACAGGAGGTTGAAGACCATGAAGCTGTAGCCGGCGATGGGAGTGAAGGTGGTGTTCAGTATGCCCCAGATCTCCTCGCCCGTCTCGCCGACCTCGGCAAAGCCGTAGCAGACCGCCATGATGGTGACGAGGTTCTCCTTCGCCACAAGGCCGCCCACGACGCCCACCGTCGCCTGCCAGATGCCGAAGCCCAGGGGCGCGAAGATGAAGGCCACAGCCCCGCCGATGGCCGCGAGCAGGGAGTCGTTGTTGTCCTCCACCATGCCGAAGCCCGCAGAGGTGACGCCGAAGGCCTGCAGGAACCAGATGACCACGGCGCTCAGCAGGATGACCGTGCCCGCGCGCTTTATGAAGCTCCAGCCGCGCTCCCAGGTCGAGCGGAAGATGTTCGAGGGCGCGGGCGCGTGGTAGGGCGGCAGCTCCATGACGAAGGGCGCCGCGTCACCCGCAAAGGCCTTTATCTTCTTGAGGATGATGCCCGAGACGATGATCGCCGCCACGCCGACAAAGTAGGCGCTCGTCGCCACCCACCAGGCGTTGTCGAAAAACGCGCCCGAGATCATGCCGATTATCGGCAGCTTCGCGCCGCAGGGGATGAAGCAGGTCGTCATGACCGTCATGCGCCTGTCGCGCTCGTTTTCGATGGTGCGGCTCGCCATGACGCCCGGCACGCCGCAGCCGGAGCCTATGAGCATCGGGATGAAGCTCTTGCCCGAAAGCCCGAACTTGCGGAAGATGCGGTCCATGATGAAGGCCACGCGGGCCATGTAGCCTATGTCCTCAAGTATCGACAGCAGCAGGAACAGTATGAGCATCTGCGGCACGAAGCCGAGCACCGCGCCCACGCCGCCGACTATGCCCTCGATGACAAGGCCCGAGAGCCAGGGCGCGACGTTCCAGCCCTCAAAGAGCGTCGTGAGGCCGCCCGTTATCCACTCGCCGAAGAGCGTGTCGTTCATGAATCCGACCGTCCAGTCGCCCACGCTGCCGATGGAGATGTAGTACACCGCCGCCATCACCGCGACGAAGATGGGCAGGGCCAGGATACGGTTTGTCACGATGCGGTCTATCCTGTCGGAGACGTTCATCTTGTGCCCCGTGTGCTTTTTCTTCACCGCCTGGGAGACGACCTTCGCTATGTAGGCGTAGCGCTGGTTCGTGATGATGCTCTCCGCGTCGTCGTCCAGCTCGGCCTCGCAGTCGGAGATATGCTCCTCGATGTGCTCTGCGAGAGCGCGGTCCAGGTGCAGCTCCTCCATGACCTTGCCGTCGCGCTCAAAGAGCTTGATGGCATACCAGCGCAGGAAGCGCGGCTCCACCATGCCCTCGATGCTCTCCTCGATATGCGCAATGGCGTGCTCCACGCTGCCCTCGAAGACCGAGGGGGCCGAGACGGCGCGCTTCTCCTCAGCCAGCGACGCCGCCCTCGACGCAGCTTCCTTCGAACCTTCGCCTTTGAGCGCAGAGGTCGCCACGACCTCGCAGCCCAGCGCCGCGCCCAGCTTTTTCAGGTCGATGACGTCGCCGTTTTTCCGCACCACGTCTATCATGTTCACCGCCACGACCGTGGGGATGCCCAGCTCTATGAGCTGAGTCGTGAGGTAGAGGTTGCGCTCTATGTTCGTGCCGTCCACGATGTTTATGATGGCGTCGGGCTTTTCCCCGACCAGATAGCTCCTCGCCACGACCTCCTCGAGCGTGTAGGGCGAGAGCGAATATATGCCCGGCAGGTCCTGTATGACCACGTCGGGGCGGCCCTTCAGCCTGCCCTCCTTCTTCTCAACCGTGACGCCCGGCCAGTTGCCGACCCGCTGGTTCGAGCCGGTAAGGTCGTTGAACATCGTCGTCTTGCCGGAGTTGGGATTTCCGGCAAGCGCAATTTTCACACTCATCGTTTATCTCCTCTCTCAATGCAGATAGCCGCGACTAACTCGGCTGCTCAAAACGACCGGCCTCACAGGGCCGGCGCGGGATATTATTCGACCTCTATCATCTCGGCGTCGGCGCGGCGGATGGAGAGTTCGTAGCCGCGGACGGTGGTTTCGATAGGGTCTCCAAGAGGCGCGACCTTGCGGATGTAGATATCAACGCCCTTGGTGATACCCATGTCCATGATGCGGCGCTTCAAGGGGCCGGCGCCGTTGAGTCTGACGACCTTCGCCCACCTTTGCGTCCTTAAGTGTTTTCACTTTTGACCCCCCTTAGTTAAACGATCATTATTCGCTGCGCGAGCCCGGAGTCGAGCGCGATGCGGCTGTCTTTGACCTGGAGGATGATATTGCCTCCGAGCTGGTTGACGACCTGTACCTGCTCGCCCACGACAAGGCCGAGCTCGGCCAGGTGACGCCTCACCTCGTCTTTACCGCCTATTTTGAAGATCGTGTGCGGCTCGCCCCTGTCGGCCATGGAAAGCGGCAGCATAGCGTTCACTCCCGTTGCTGGATTGTAGGCGCGCCTAACATGAGTTAGCATCGCCTAACGCCATAGAGTTTAATACAACTAACTTGCTTTGTCAAGGGCCTGGCGAGATTTTTCCGCCTCTACGCGAAATGCTCAAAAGCGCAGGGGTAAAATCTGTATAAGTCGCCAAAAAAATGCGAATGAGGCATGGTTGATGTTGACAATTAGCACAAATGTGTTAAAGTTGTCTCAAAGAGTTGGTAACGTTACCGGGAACGTTTTCGAAAGCAGCCCGGGGAGAGTGTGGAAAATGACTATCAAGGACATAGCAAGGCAGTGCGGCGTCTCGGTGAGCACGGTCTCGCGGGTGCTGAACGATAGGCCGGACGTGAGCCCGGCGGTGAGGGCGGCGGTGCTCGAGGCGGTGCGCAGCAGCAATTATGTGCCGAATAACAGCGCACGGGACCTGGTCAAGCTGAGCTCGGACGCGGTGGGCCTGGTAGTAAAGGGAGTGTCGAACCCCTTTTATTCAGACATCATAAAGGCCGTGGAGCGCGAAATAGACGCGGCGGGCTGCACGATGGTCATGCAGCAGATAGATATCTCGGAGGACGAAGTCGCCAGAGGGGCGAGCATGGAGCGCGAGAAGAAGCTGCGCGGGCTCATCCTGCTCGGCGGGCGCTCGGACTATTCGGCGGAGGACCTTGGCACCATAACGGTCCCCTTCGTGTGCTGTTCGTTCACGAACAGCTTCGGAACGCTTTCGAGGAGCGAGTATTCCTCGGTATCCGTGGAGGACGCGGAGACGGCGGCGAGGGCGGTTCGGGAACTGCACAGGCTGGGGCATCGCAGGATAGCGGCGCTGGTCTCCGAGACGGACGACCGCTCGATAAGCGAGCTGCGCTATCGCGGCTATGCCAAGGCGCTGCGGGAATTCGGCCTGGAGCCGGACCCGGCGCTGGTGGCCTGTGCGGGCAGCTTCGGCATGAGGGACGCATATGAAGCGACGATGCGTCTGCTGGACTCCGGGGCGGAGTTCACGGCGATATTCTGCATATCGGACATGATGGCGATAGCGGCCATCAAGGCTCTCGAGGACCGGGGCCGGAGCGTGCCGGGGGACTGCTCGGTGATAGGCATAGACGGGCTGGAGTTTTCCGAGTACACCCGGCCGACGCTCACGACGCTGGTGCAGCCGAGGGAGCGCATGGGCGCGGAGAGCGTCCGCATACTATTGGATATGATAGAGGGCCGCGGCGGCAACAGGCAGGTCATGCTTGAGACCGAACTTAGGCCCGGGGCTTCGGTAAGAGCCGTTTGATCAGTATTTTCCGGCGAAGCGCCGAGGAAATAAATAAAAATTAGGAGATGTCAAAAGAATGAAGAAGTTTCTTGCACTGCTTCTCGCTCTCGTGATGGTATTCGCGCTGGCGGCCTGCGGCGAGCCCGCGACTGACCCGAGCGACGCTCCGAGCGGCGGGGACGACACCCAGACCAGCGACGCTCCCGAGGGCGGCGACAGCACCGCGACCGGCAGCGTCTATTACCTGAACTTCAAGCCCGAGGCTGACGCCGCCTGGCAGGAGCTCGCCGCTCTCTATACCGAGCAGACCGGCGTGACCGTCAAGGTCGTCACCGCGGCTTCCGGCGAGTACAGCTCCACGCTGACCGCCGAGATGGACAAGAGCGACATGCCCACCCTGTTCCAGTGCGGCAACCAGGCCGGCCTGGACACCTGGGGCGACTACTGCTATGACCTGACCGACACCGCCGTCTACAAGGAGATGACCACCGACGACTTCAACCTCTTCGGTGAGAACGGCGAAGTCTACTGCATCGGCTACTGCTACGAGGCCTTCGGCATCATCGTGAACACCGCGCTTCTGGCCGAGGCCGGCTACGAGCTCTCCGACATCACGAATTTCGAGAGCCTCAAGTCCATTGCCGAGGACATCACTGCGCGTCACGCCACCGGCGAGCTGGCCTTCGCGGCCTTCTCCTCCTCCGGCCTTGACAGCTCCTCCAGCTGGCGCTTCTCCGGCCACCTGGCCAACATGCCGCTTTTCTACGAGTTCCGTGACGACGGCGTGACCAGCCAGCCCGCCACCATCACCGGCGCCTACCTCGACAACTTCAAGATGATCTGGGACCTCTACGTTGCCAACAGCGACACCGCCCCGGCTCAGCTCACCACCGCCACCAGCGACCAGTCCAAGGCCGAGTTCGGCGAGGGCAAGGCCGTGTTCTATCAGAACGGCTCCTGGGAATACGATTCTCTCGTCAATGACTTCGGCATGGACCCCGCCAACCTCGCCATGATCCCCATCTACTGCGGCGTTGAGGGCGAGGAGGACGCCGGCCTCTGCTGCGGCACTGAGAACTGCTGGGCGGTCAATGCCAAGGCTTCCGAGGAAGACATCCAGGCCACTCTTGACTTCATGTACTGGGTCGTGACCTCCGAGGAGGGCACCACGATGATGGCCGAGCAGTTCGGCCCCATCCCCTTCAAGAACGCCAAGGAGAGCTCCAACGTGTTCTTCAACAACGCCAACGAGTACATAGCCGATGGCAAGTACACCGTGACCTGGGCCTTCAACTACACCCCGAACGTTGACACCTGGCGTGCGGCCGTCGTTGCGGCTCTCACCCAGTACACCGTCGGCGGCGGCTCCTGGGACGACGTCGTCACCGCCTTCGTCCAGGGCTGGGCCACTCAGTACGCAAATCAGTAAGCCTCTCCCCTGAAAGGGAAAGCAAGCTCATACCAGGGGCGAGCGGCAGCCGCCGCTCGCCCCTTTCCAAAAGAGGGGATGGACAATGGAAACTAAAAAGAGGAAAAGGCACAGCCTTGCGGTAAACGGCAACATGCTCAGCGGCAGCATACGCAAGTGGTTCCCGGTTTTCCTCCTGCCCACGCTGGCGGCCTTTCTGATAGGCTTCGTCTACCCGTTTGCAAAGGGCTTTTATCTGTCGTTCTGCACCTTCAGGACGACTTCTGACGCCGAGTTCATCGGTCTCGGCAACTATATCAAGGCGCTGACGGACAGCTCCTTCATGTACTCCTTCTGGTACACGGCGCTCTTTGCCGTCGTGTCGCTTGTTGTGATAAACGTCCTGGCCTTTGCGGTGGCCTACGCGCTGACCCGGGGCATAAAGGGCTCGAATCTGTTCCGTACCGTGTTCTTCATGCCGAACCTCATAGGCGG
>OMBA01001074.1_pt1 | contig 10603 bp, 10 predicted proteins | sample 1673441 | NCBI WGS metagenome assembly OMBA01 (sample SAMEA103958111, study PRJEB25191) | human gut metagenome | biome: human-associated habitat [ENVO:00009003]; feature: intestine environment [ENVO:2100002]; material: feces | place: Germany | collected 2013/2015
GCCGCCGCCAGTGGAGCCGCCGGTGCCAGCCACATCCAGTGTGAAACTTGCATCCATTATACCACCAGTTATGCACTGATAACCATAGTACACTACTTTTGTGCCTTCATTGACCGTCAGAATGTTCCCTTTGACTGTGCCATTGAACCATTCAGTAACCCGGCTTATATCAAAGTTCCCGGGCAGAGAGCTCAGGTCAAACGTACGGTCAGGGTTCAGGGTAACGGTGTAAACATTATTAAAATCGGAATGGTAAACATCCGTAATACTGAAATCGAGATGCGGATTGTTGTCCAGATTCAGGCTGGTAAGCTGGTTATTCTTAAGCACCAATGTAGTCAAGTTTGGACTGCTGCTGACGTCCAACGCGGTCAGCTGGTTGTTTTGGCACTTCAGCTCCTTCAAGGAAATCATATTGTTCAAATTCAGCTGGGTCAGCTGGTTGTTGGCGCAATTCAGTTTCTCCAGCATTTGGTTCTCGCCCAGAATCAGCGATGTCAGCTTGTTGTTTTGGCATTCTACCCTTACCAGATTGGGTTTATGAGCCACATCTAAATCCAGCGCTGTCAACCGATTATTCTTGGAACAGTCGAGTTCTTTCAGCCACTTACTATTTTTGACATCCAGTTGCTCCAGATCATTGTGCGAGCAATAGAGATACTTCAACTGCAGATGCGACACGTCCAGCTGTTCCAACTGGTTCTCGGAACAATACAGATAGTTGATAGCCGGGTTCTTGCTCAGTTCCAGCTGGGTCAGTTGATTCTTATTGCATTTCAACGTTTCCAGCTTTGGATTCTGTCTCAGGTCCAATTTCTGGATAGAATTGTTTCCGCAATTCAACACTTTCAGGTTGGGGAACGCCTCAATGCCTTCTAACCTGCTGATGTTCTTTCCTTCGACTTCGATTGTTTCGACTTTGCTTCGTTCTTCCACCGTGAGGACATCTCTGCCACCTGCTATGTTGCCCTCGATGTACTTTCTAAAGTTAGCGTCGGGAAAATTTTTCTCATTGATGGGCAGACTGGTTTCAAAGATGAATGTGCGGTTTACTCCATCGCCGCAATTGTATTGGTAGCTCACCTCGTCTGCGCCCGCATTCACCCTTAGAGTTGTGCCAGAAACAGAGCCGCCGTTCAAGAAGGTTGCCTTGCTCACGTCAAAGCCGGGCAGCGAGGTCAATTCAAACGTTCCGTCTGTACGGACAGCAATGGGACGCCTGTTACCATCAGCTGTTATCGTACCGCCGATTCCAGTAACGTTCAAACAAGCCAGCCGATTATTTGCACAATTCAGATTACTCAAACTGTTGTTTTTGCTCAGGTCCAGCGTTGTCAGCTGATTATCCATTCTGTTTCACGTTCAGTTCCGTCAATTTATTATTGCTACAATTCAGCTGTGTCAGTAGCGTCTGGTTCCCGACATTCAACTCCATCAATTGATTTCCAGAGCAATTCAACTGTTGCAGCTTGGAGCATTGGCTGACATCCAACGTCATCAGGTCGTTGTTGGAACAATCAAATTTGACCAGTTCCCCTACGTTCCACATTACGATATTCGTTATGTTGTTATTGGAGCAATTCACCTCCTCAAGATTCAGCCCATAGAGAATGCCCAGATTCATGTAGGTCAGTTTATTATTGGAGCAATCCAGTTTTTTCAGTCCGCTTGAAAGAATATAAAGATAATCTTTCAGGTAATTGTCGGAACAATTCAGCTCCTTCAGATTGAAATTCTTGGTAACATTAAGTGTTGTCAAGCCGATACCGTGGCAATCCAGCGTTTCGAGATCTTCAAAGAAACTGATTCCTTCAAGACTTTTGATTGCATAACTGGTTGGAATCTTCATACTCTTGATATCCACATCGAGCTTGCCATCGTTGTTTGTGTCACAATATCCTTTGAGAAAATTCCGAAATTCCGCATCCGGGAAATTAAGCTTAAACTCCGGCGAATTAAGATCAATTTCTGTGTTCGCCGCAAAGGCGCTGAAGGGCAGGAAGGTAAATACCATGGCCAGCGTCAACAGGGCGCTGACAAGACGCGTTCGTTTTGAGAATCGCTGTTTCATGGGGCGCTCCTTTCTGTTGTAAAAAATATTTCTTTCAGGGACCCATTCGGGAGAAGCGTCAGCTTCTGCCGAAAAAGGGTACCCTTTTTCGTGCTGTTTCCTTTTTGGGGAAAAGGCGTTTTGCCCGGCGGGGCGTTCAGCCTGCCGGAGCGGCCGGGGGCAGAATGGTCATTCTGCCGTCCACGGCGGCATCCAGCATCTCGTGCTCCCGGAAGTATTCCATCAGGATATCCTGACAGGAGGTTGCCACGCTGCGGGGCTTCTGCAGCTTGCAGATGGTATCGTAGGAGATGTTGAAAAAGCTCTCGATGTTTTTGAAGTGGTAGTTCTGCAGCCCCACGGTGAACAAGGCATCGTCGCCGATCTCCTTGCCCACCTCCTTGCCGCAGTAGGTAAAGTAATCAAAGTCGCCCTTGGCGCGGTCGTAGCGCAGCCGCAGGGTGGAGGGCAGCTGGTAGAACTCGGTGTGGCCGGTGTAGGCCTCCTCCCGCAGCATGTAGTGGAGCATCTGGCGCAGCTGCCGGCCTGTCACCTTGAACATAAACACGCCGTCATCGTAGGGGAAGCCCTCGATGAGGTCGCCGTAGGTGACAATGGGGCCCAGCTTTTCGGCCCGGATACTGCCGGAGCCGATGAGCATAATATCGATACCAAGGCTGCGGGTGAAGATGTCCGCAAACAGGTTGCCCAGCTCGGTCTCCCGGGTGCGCTCCGGGTGGGTCAGCTCCCGGCGGAAGCGCGCCACGATGTGGCTGTACTTTTCGTCCACCTGACTGGTGAAGCGGTGCAGCACCTGCTCCATGGCGGGGTTGCGGGGGCAGGTGTCGGCGCAGATGGGCACGGTGTGCCATGTGTAGGAATCGATGCAGTTGTTGTCCGTGTCCACAATGATGTCAAAGCGCCCGATCTGGTCGGTGCCGGTGCCCGCCTGCGCAATGACCACGCCGTTTTCCTCCACCGCGTGCTCCGGCAGGGTGTGGCTGTGCCCGCCGATGATCAGGTCCACCCCCCAGGCCGGGTCCAGCTGGCGGGCCAGATGGCGGTCCTCCTCAAAGCCGATGTGGGTCAGCAGCACGGTAAAATCGATGTCGATGCTGTTGTGGGCGTTGCAGATCTTGCCCACCTCGGCGGCAGCTGCGGCGGTGTCCACAAATGACCCCACCAGAGATTCGGACTTGGTCTGATTGATGACGTCCTGGGTGATGATGCCGATGAACAGGATGTTCATGCCGTCCACCCGCAGGATCTTGTAGGGGGTGAACAGCCGTGTGGGGGTGTTTTTGATGTAGAGGTTGGCGTTGATGATGGGGAACCGGGCACATTTTTCGATGAACAGCAGGTGTGCGATGCCGTAATCCACCTCGTGGTTGCCGATGGTGACGATGTCCGGGGCAAGAGCGTTCATGATCTCGATGGTGGAAAGCCCCTTGTATTCGGAATCAATGACCGAGCCCCGGAACATATCACCTGCAATGGCGTAGATGGTGTTGGGCTCTTCGGCCCGCACCTTTTCGATGTAGCCGGACAGCATGGAAACGCCGCCCACCAGTTTTTCGTCCACCTGCTCTGCCAGAAAGTCTCCGTGCAGATCATTGGAGTGGAGGATGGTGATCTTTTTGGTGTGTTTCATGGTGCATTCCTCCCGGTGTTGGTGTGCGCGCCGGTCAGCCCATGGCCTCCTGCCGTGCAAAATAGACGGTGTTGACAAGGCTCATGTAGCTCTCTTCGCCGTCCAGATAGAACTTCAGGGCAAGGGTGTCCTCGTCCTCCAGCGTGACGGCGTAGCGGGAGCCGTCCTCCCCGGTAAAGGTAGCGTACCACTCCTGATTGGAGCGGAAGGGTACCTCCGGGGTGCCCTCCTGATAGAACAGGTCGGCTTCCTCCACGTTCAGCTCCGGATAGGGGGTGATGTAGCTGGCGGTGAAGGGCAGCTGGCTGCCCTCGGTGTCGGCGTCTGTGGGCAGGAAACACATCCGGTCAGCGTCCTCCGGGGCGGTGTCAAAAACGCCCTCGTCGGTGTCGCGGTAGATCTCCAGCCAGTTGCCTTCCAGCGACCAGGGGCTGGTGTCGGTCTCCCAGTCGTCCCCTTCCGGGTAGATGGTAAAGTCGCACACGCCCTCGGCTTCCACCACATGGCCGTTCTTGCCGGAAAGGAAGGGGCTGAATACCAGCTCTTCGCCGGTGCTGGGGTACAGCTCCACCTCGGTGTTGGGGACGATATCGCTGATGTTGCACAGCAGCAGGATGGGCTGACCGTCCTCACTGTAATAGAGCTGTTTACCGCGCTGGAGCGGTTTTTCGGCATCGTCTGTCAGGCTCGTCTCGTAGACGAACAGGGTGGCATCCGGGTCCTGCGGGAAGATGCAGTACAAATCGCACCCGCCATCCGGTGCCACGACCCAGTGATCCTGCGGGATGTCGTAGACGAAGCCCCACAGCTCCCGCAGGCCCTGCTGGCTGTCCAGCACCTGCTGCACATCGGTAGTGATCTCATAGGAGCCGCCCAGATACAGCACACAGGCGCGGTATTCGTCCTCCCCTGCCAGAAGGCGCATATAGGCCACGTCCTCCGGCTCTTCGTATTCCTGCTCTTGGGTGCTGGGTGCGGTCATATTGTCGCCGTCCAGCTTATTTTTGGACGCTGAGCTGGCGGGTCTGCTGCCGCCCTTGGACGACCCGCCGCAGCCTGCAAGGCCGATGGTCAGCGCCAGCAGGGCTGCCAAAAGTTTGATCTTTTTCATAGGTTCTCCTTTCTCATGCCCTGCCGGGGCGCACCTCAGGGGGCAGCGCCGGGCGTTGGGTGTTGGGAAAAATCGTCTACGCCCTCCACCGGCACAGGGCGGCCGGTCTCGGCGGAAAGCTGCGGGTTCCAGTCCAGCGGGCGTCCGGTGCTGCAATAGACCGTTACCATGGTGTCGGTGTCCTCCCTGCTGCCGTTGCACAGCAGCAGAATGGGCTGGCCACCCTGCCTGCCGTAAAGTTCTTTCCCCAGCTGCGCGGGATATGCGGGGTCCTGTTTTTCATAGACAAAAAGCGTATCCTCCCTGCGCACGGCAAAGATGCAGTATAGCTCCCGCCCGCCGCCCGGTGCTGTGACCCGGTGGTCTGCCGGGATGTCCGCAACAAACTGCCACGGCTGTTCCTGCAGGCTGTCCAGCGCAGCGTCCACATCGGCGGTGCGCTCCGGGACGCTGCCCAGATAGAGCACTGCGGCAAGGCTGCCGTTCTGTTCGGCCTGCTGCCGCAGCTGCTCCACGGTCACAGCGTCCGGCCGGGAAGCGCTGTCCGAAGCTGCCGCGCCGGAGCGGATGGGGTCGCCGTCCACCGGCCCGCAGCCCGCAAGACCCAGTGTCAACGCCAGCACGGCGGCAAACAGTTTCATGGCTTTCATGTCAGCCCCTTTGTTTTATGCCCACGGGTCGGCAGACGCCGGGATGCGGATGCCGGTCATCAGGTACTGCTCCCACAAGAACCACTGCCCGTCGCCCTTGCGGCGCAGCTTGATGGGCCGGGGGGCATCGGCACCGCCGCAGGGGATGAACAGCTTGCAATAGCCCTCCTCGGTGTTGGAGGTGTGGTTGCTGCCCACCAGCAGGGTGAAGGGCTGGCGGGGGGTATAGCCGTTTTCCGGCGATGCACCCACAAAGTAGGAGAACGGGATATAGCTCTTACCGTCCCGGAAGCGGTCGTTCAGGAAGGAGATCTCCTGCCCGTTCAGCGGGCGGGGACCCCGCAGCCAGTTGAGCATCTCCAGCCCGATGTTTTTATCGGCACCGTAAGCGCACAGTGCGCAGACGGTGAGGGCTGCGGTCTTAAAGGGGGTGTCCAGACTGGCCTCCGGCAGTGCCTGCATCTGGGCAAGGCTTTCCGGCAGAGCCTGAAAGGTAAAGGTGACGGTCTGGTTGCCGGAAACATTTGCGGCGGCCTGCTTCATCTTATCAAAAAGTCCCATGAAAATACTCCTTTCTGTTTCAGCTGCGAGGGTTCAGCCCCGGTTCGGGTCATGGCGGGGCACGGTCCGCCTGCGGACGATCTTCTGGTTCAGATCCAGACTGAGGTTTACAAAATAACCGTTTTCAAAATACCATGCAAGGTCCTTTGTGTCCATGCCAACGCTGTTGCACAGCCACCGCAAGGGCACCTCCGGCCCGGAGTAGCTCTCCACCCTGCGGGCGATGGTTCTTGCATGGTAGCGGCGTTTTTCGTTGCGTGCGAACAGAACAAGGGGCACTGCGCCCACCACGATCCAGAACACATACCCGACAACGTGGGAGGTGTCCTTGGCCTGCAGGCTCAGGCAGAGGGTATACAGCCCGCCGACAGAGCAGAACACGCAGAAGGCAAGCCCTGCGTTCCGCAGCCATTTGAGGAAACGAGGGATCTCGCCGCGGGCTTTTTCCGAAAGATAAGGGTTCATAAACATGCTCCTTTCAGAACGAACCGCCTCCGCCGCCGTGGGTGGTGCCGCTGGAAGAGGTGTGGGTGGAGCTGCCGCCGGAATCGCTGGAGCTGGACTCCTTCGGCCGCTCGGTGCGGTGCACGTCACGGTACAGGAACAGATCCCGCTGGTTGGTCAGCTTCATGCTGCCCTCCCGCACATAGCTGGCGGCATTCTCCTGAAACGCCACGCTGCGCAGCTGGCTTTTCATCACATGGACGACGACCCATGCCAGCGCAAGGCCGATGCCCAGCGCAAGGAACAGGTACATGAGAGACAGCGGCTCCCGGGGCAGGTTATTCACATCGTAGGGGTGGCCCGCCCGGGCAGCATCGATGTAAGTATCCGACCATTGGACAAAGGTGCGGAAGGCACCGGCGTAGTCTCCATCGGCCATGAAGGGGGTCATCTGCTCGCCAAGGTACTGGATGCCGGCATCCGTAAAGGCGGTGATGCCGTAGCCGCAGGTGGAGATATGCCACTTGCGGTCGCCTACGCTCACCAGCAGCAGCACGCCGTCCATATCGGGGCCGTAGCCGTACTGGCAGTAGTCATACAGATCATCGGCAAACTGCTCCATGCTGTCGGCACCAACGCTTTCCATCGACTCGATGGTGGCAATGGTCACATCGAAGCTCTGGCGCAGGCTCAGCTCTTCCAGTGCGTCCTCCAGCTCGTTGTCCTCGTCCTCGGTCAGCACCTCAGCGTCGTCGAACATGCGGTAGTACAGGTCGGCAAAGCCGCCCTCTACCGCAAAGGCCGGAACAGCCAGCGCCGCCGCAAGAATCAGTGCTGCCAGCGCCGCAAAGAGGGAGTGCAGTCGGTTGGAAGTCTTTTTCATCGTTCGTCCCTCCTTTACAGGATCCGTGCCAGCCACAGCAGCCACATCACGCCGTAGGACGCGGCGGAAAGGGCAGCCGTAAGGCCCAGCATCCACTTGCGGGCAGCGCCCTTGTCCACGGGCAGGTCACCCACGAATTTGCCGGTCTGACCATTCATGGCAAACAGATAGTTTTCGCCCCGCCAGCTGGTGCTCAGCAGCCAGACCGGGAACAGCGCATACTTTGCCTTGCCGCCGTGCAGCTGGATGCTGCTGTTATCCACCTTGACCGAATCGTAGCCGGTAACGGTCTGCTGGAACGTCTCCTCGGTGGAGCGGCGGATGCGCTTGTTGGCCCGCTCGATGCTGTCCTCGGCGCTCACATCGTATTTGTCCGCCACATAGCCCGCCAGATAGGCGGTCTGGAACGGGATGGCGTCCTGCATGGCAAAGGGCTCGATGGATTCCATCAGGTCGTCCTCGATCTTGGACGAGCCGTCCACCGGCACTGCATCAAAGCCCAGTGTGCCGTCCCGCCGGACGGAGTAGTAGTTGGTCTCGGTATAATCGTAGTCGTCATCCGACCAGCAGCGGGTGCGGGTGGCGGTGAACCGCAGCTGAGCGTCGGCATCGCTGTCAAAGAGCCAGAAGGGCACATACACGCCCTTGATCTCGTCGATGTGGTTCTGGCTGCGGAACACCCGGGGCAGCAGGGTCTTGCCCTTGAGGTGCTCCTGCAGCTTTTCCTTTGCGGCCTTTTTGTCCAGTTTGAAGGGGATGATGAGGTCGGGGCGCAGGTCTCCGGCAAACTGTCCGGTGAGGACGATGGGGTTGCCGCAGAAGGGGCAGGCGGACGCACCCATGGTGTCGTCGCCCACGATCTCGCCGCCGCAGCTCTTGCAGCTGTAAGTATGCAGACCGGCGGTCTCCCCTTCTGCCCAGCTGCCGCCGGGGGTGGCCCACTCCATCTCGCTGGGCTTTTCGTCCTTCAGCTCCTCGTCATAGCCCTTGAGGGTATCCACGTCGAACTCGGTGTCGCAGTAGGGGCATTTCATCTTCTGGGTGGCGCTGTCAAACTGGATGGCGCCATCGCAGCAGGGGCACTTGTATTCCAGCATTCCTGCCATAGCGTTTCCTCCTGTTGTTCCAAAGGGGGCCGGGGGCTCTTCCCCGGCCCCGCTGTTTTTGTGTTGGTCTCCCCGCCGAAGCGGTCGGCTCAGAAGTCCGTGGTGATGCGGAACACCACCGGCTCATCCGGCTCGGTGGCTTTGCCGTAGTGACCCACTGCCAGGAAAGCGTTTTCCTCCAGCGGCAGGAAAACATCAAAGGTGCAGAAGTCGCCGCACAGCTGGCACAGGGTCTCGCGCTCACCCACGGGAAGGGACTTTTCCAAAAAAGTGCCGTCCGGCGCGTACAGCTCCCATACATAGCCCGTGTCCAGCAGATAGCCGTTGGGGCGCTTCATCATCACGGCGTCAAAGCTGCCCACCGGCTGCGAGCTGCGGGCCAGCTCATTGCCGTCCAGATCAAAGGCGGCAAGGTAGTAATCGCCGCTGGAATCCAGCTCGCCCACCGTCAGCAGCTCGTCCCCGCTGAGGTTCAGGGAGGGCATGCTGCAGAAGGGGCCGATCTCGTTATCGCCCTCCAGCGTCAGCTCGGTGTACTCGCCGTCCTGCACCAGCACCGGTGCGGAGTCGGTCCAGTAGATCACGGTCAGGTCCCGGTCCTTGGAGGAATAGCAGCTGCCCATGTAGTCCAGTGCGTCGCCGGGCTCTTCCGGGTCGCTGCTGTTCAGATCGTAGCAGTAGACATCAAAGGGATCCATGGCGTACAGGATGCCATTGCGGTCGATGCTGAGGGCGTTGCTGCCGTCAATGTTGTACTCTGCCACCGGGGTCAGTCGGTCGTCCTTGATGGCATACTCGAAGATCTTGGCAGATTGCTCTTCATCGTCCTCGTTGTAGAAGCTGAAGAAGTAATTGCCCCGGTAGCTGTCCGCTTTGATCAAATGATAGGCACCACATACCTCGCGGCGGACGTCAAAGGGAATGTACTGTGCCTTGAAGGTGTAGTCGCCGATGGTCAGTTCCCCGGTCTGGAACTGGGTCACAGGGGGCCCTGCAGGGGCGGCTTTGGTCTCTGCTGATTCCGGCGGTGCCGAAGCGGACGAGGCACTGCTGCTGGAAGCCGGTGCGCTGGAAACGCTGGATGCGCTGGCAGCACCGGAGCCGCCGCAGGCGGTCAGCCCGAGGGCGGCGGTGGCAAGGCCCATGGCCTTGAGGAAATCTCTGCGCTGGATCTTTTTCATATCCGTTCCTCCTTTTGGGGTCACTGCACCTTTGCAAAAGCTTCGTCAGCACGGCGGCTGTACAATGCCATGCCGCCGGTCTGGGCATCGTTTGCCAGATTGATGTTCTCCACAAAGCGGGCCTTTTCCTGCTCAGAGAGCTGCCCGCCCTTCATGGCGGCGGATGCCACGGCACCCATGGCACCGATCATGCCCATCTGGCCCTTCAGCTCCCGTTCCTCGGCCTTGGACATCCGGCGGCCGAACAGGCTCGTCTCGTTGTCGTGGACTCCGAAGATGTGATCCAGATGCTGCCGTGCGATGTGGGCATAGCCGATCTCCCGCCGGTCCCGCTTGCTGAAGCAGATCACCAGCTCCTGCTTGATGTAGGGGTGGGGATGCATGCCCCGCTGGGTCTGGGCCTCGGTGATGCTGCGGGGCTGCACCAGCTTCAGCTTCAGGCCGCCGCCGTTGAGGGTGGGTTCCTGGCCCGGCTCCTTGGCGGGGGTCTCGTCCAGATACTCCTCATAGCTGGCGATCTGGTCGTAGCGGATCAGCTCCGGCATCTTGCCCCGTCCGCCGGTGCGGTCGTCGATGTACAGCATTCCAAGCTCATCGCAGAACACCAGCCCCATTTGCGTCGGGGTGGAGGGGTATGCGTTGACCCGGAACTCGGTCTTGTTGAATACCTCGTCGAACACCCGCTTCATCCGGGCCATATACTCCATGTGCTCCTTGGCCTCGTCCAGCGTCAGCTCGCTGAGCCGGATATATTTGGAGCACTTGTTGCCGCAGTCGTCACAGAGGAACTGTCCGTCCCGGAGCTTGGAGCGGTGCAGGGTGCCGCACTCCTTACCGCAGACGGCACAGTTCTGTTTTGCGAACAGGTTGGAAAAGAATCCCATCATGGTATGCTCCTTTCATTGCTCTGTATTTGTCAGGTCAGGTCGCTGTCGTCAAAGGGGTCGCCGCACTCCGGGCAGAACT
>OMBA01001084.1_pt1 | contig 10473 bp, 10 predicted proteins | sample 1673441 | NCBI WGS metagenome assembly OMBA01 (sample SAMEA103958111, study PRJEB25191) | human gut metagenome | biome: human-associated habitat [ENVO:00009003]; feature: intestine environment [ENVO:2100002]; material: feces | place: Germany | collected 2013/2015
ATTACAGGGCTTCTGAGAGAACTTTCCAGCTTCTTACACAGGCGGCTGGAAGGGCAGGAAGAGCAGAAAAAAGCGGCAATGTAGTTATACAGACTTATACGCCGGAGCATTTTAGTATTGTTAGTGCGGCTAATCAGGATTATAATGCTTTCTATGAGCAGGAAATTGCTTACAGAAAGCTGTGTGGATATCCGCCGGCGGATAATCTTATGAAGATTATGTTATCTTCACCAGATGAGATGTTATTGACAAAGAGTGCAGCGTGGGTTAAAGCATTTGTGGATAACAACTGTAAGTATAAAGGACTTATGTGTATAGGTCCGGCAGATGCACCTATATATAGGATTAAAGATGTGTATAGTAAGATAATCTATGTAAAACATAAAGACAGGGAAGTTCTTAACAGTATACATGAAAAGCTTGATGTTAATATTGTTGGAAATCAGGCTTTTAAGAATATTAATGTACAATACGATATTAATGGATGATTGCGAGGAGGAATATATGGCAATAAGAAATATTAGAACACTTGGAGATGATATACTAAGAGCCAAGGCAAAAGAGATTACAGAGATGACACCAAGAATTGAAGAGCTTATTGATGATATGTTTGATACAATGTATGAGGCTAACGGTGTAGGTCTTGCAGCACCTCAGGTTGGAATCAGAAAGAGACTTGTTGTTATTGACTGTGGAGATGATCCTATTGTTCTTATCAATCCTGTTGTATTAGAGACAAGCGGAAGTCAGACAGGACTTGAAGGATGCCTAAGTGTACCTGGAAAGACAGGTGAGGTTACAAGACCTAATTATGCCAAGGTTAAGGCTCTTAATGAGAATATGGAAGAGATTATAGTAGAAGGAGAGGAGCTTCTTGCAAGATGCCTTCTTCATGAGATTGATCATCTTGATGGTATAATGTATGTTGATAAGGTAGAAGGAGAACTTCTATCTACAGATGATGTTGAAGAATAATTAATGAAAAGGGGAACAGAATGCGAGTAGTATTTATGGGTACACCCGATTTTGCTGTAGGGACACTTAAAGCAATAATCGAAGCAGGACATGATGTGGCAGCAGTTGTTACACAGCCTGATAAGCCAAAGGGAAGAAGTAAGTCACTTGTTTTCTCACCGGTTAAGGAGGAAGCTGTGGCACACGGAATCACAGTTTTGCAGCCGGAGAGAGCAAGAGATGAAGCATTTGTAGAAGAATTAAGAACATATAATGCAGATGTAATCGTTGTTGTTGCATTTGGACAGATATTGCCGGCAAGTATTATTAATATGCCAAAATTTGGCTGTATCAATGTTCATGCCTCACTTCTTCCTAAGTACAGAGGTGCATCACCAATCCAGTGGGCAGTTATTGATGGCTGTGAGTATTCAGGTGTTACAACAATGAAGATGGATGAAGGTCTTGATACCGGAGATATCCTGATGGTTGAGAAGGTGAAGCTTGATGCTAAAGAGACGGGTGGAAGCCTTTTTGACAGATTAAGTGATGTCGGTGCGCAGCTTTTGGTAAAGACACTTGAAGGACTTGAAGCAGGAACTATTACTCCTGTTAAGCAGGATGATTCAGAAAGCACTTATGTTAAGATGCTTCATAAGTCATTCGGTAAGATGGATTTCAATAAGAGTGCAGCTGAACTTGAGAGACTTATAAGAGGACTTAATCCATGGCCTAGCGCATTTACTTATATAGATGGTAAGATGTTAAAGATATGGGATGCGGATGTTGCAGATAATATCAGTGAAGTACAGACAGACGAAGTTAATCCGGGACAGGTTGTCACTGTAGGAAAGAACACATTTACAATAGCCTGTGGACAAGGGTACTTAGTTGTTAATGAGGTTCAGTTAGAAGGCAAGAAGAGAATGGACAGCGGTTCGTTCTTAAGAGGCAGCCAGTTAGAAGCAGGTGTAATGTTAGGAGAATAAGCAGAACCTTAAATGGTTCAGAAAAGAGGTATTATGGTAGCTTTATATGGTTATTATGGATATGGATATTACTATGATCCAATGTACATTCTGATAATAATATCATGCGTTATTGCACTGATAGCACAGGTAAAGGTAAAAAGCACATTTAACAGGTATTCCAAGGTGTCATCTTCAAAAGGAATGACAGGCGCAATGGTTGCAGAGCAGCTTTTAAGAAGCCAGGGAATATATGATGTATCTATTCAGAGAGTATCAGGAAGCCTGACAGATAATTATAACCCAAGAAATAAGACACTTAACCTGTCAGATTCTGTATATAATTCAACATCTGTTGCGGCTATCGGAGTAGCAGCCCATGAAACAGGACATGCCATACAGCATGCTTATGGATATGGTCCATTAAGTTTCAGGACAGCGTTGTTTCCGTTAGCCAGCGTTGGTTCACAGGTATCATGGATACTTATTGTGCTTGGACTTATATTTGGCTCAACTAATATACTTATAGATATTGGTATTCTTATGTTCAGTCTGGCAGTACTTTTCCAGCTTGTAACATTACCGGTTGAGTTTAATGCTTCGGCAAGAGCATTACAGCTTCTTGAATCAGAAGGATTCCTATATGGAGATGAGAACAGACAGGCAAGAAAAGTGCTTTCAGCAGCGGCCATGACATATGTTGCGGCAGCAGCCACAGCAATTTTACAGCTTTTAAGACTGATTTATTTATTTGGAGGAAGACGCCGTGACTGATTCGGTGAATTTAAGGGCAGTTGTACTGGATATACTTATGGAAATCAATGAGAAGGGTGAATTTTCACACCTTCTCATTAATAATGCACTGACAAAGTACCAGTATCTTGATAAGAATAAGAGAGCATTTATAAGCAGATTATCACTAGGAACGATTGAGAACAGAATTGAACTTGACTATATAATAGACCAGTTTTCAAAGACTCCTGTAAGAAAGATGAAACCACTTATAAGAAATATATGTGAAATGTCTGTATACCAGATAATATATATGGATAATATTCCGGATTCAGCAGTGTGCAATGAGGCTGTAAAGCTGGCTGCAAAACGTGGATTCACAGGACTTAAGGGCTTTGTGAACGGAGTCTTAAGAAACATTGCAAGAAATAAAGACAATATTACATATCCTGACAGTAATAAGGATATTGAACAGTACCTTTCTGTAAAATACTCAATGCCATTATGGATAGTTAAAATGTGGCATAGTCAGCTAGGTATTGATAAGACTGAGAAAATTCTTGCAGGCTTTAAGCAGGAAAAAAAGACTTATGTAAGATGTAATACAGCAAAGGCACCGGTTGAAGAGATAAAGAGGATTCTTTCACAGGAAAATGTATCTGTGGCAGATGTTGAAGGTATACCATATGCTTTAGAGATTAAGGACTATGATTATATAGCCGGTCTTAAGAGTTTCAGGGATGGTCTGTACCAGATACAGGATATAAGCTCCATGACAGCAGGATATATGACTGGATTTAAGGCTGGGGACACAGTAATTGATGTGTGTGCAGCACCAGGAGGCAAGAGTGTTAATGCTGCAATAAGTGTTGGCACTGATGGTAAAGTATATTCAAGGGATGTATCAGATTATAAGGCAGGACTTATTGAAGAAAATATATCAAGGCTAGGACTTAATAATATAGAAGTTCAGGTAAAAGATGCACTCGTAATGGATGAATCTATGAGAGAGAAGGCAGATGTTGTTATAGCAGACCTTCCATGCTCAGGACTCGGCGTTATGGGAAGAAAGCCTGATATCAGATATAATATAACAGAGGACAAGCTTGTTTCATTAAAAGAGCTTCAGCAGAGCATACTTTCTGTTGTACAGGCATATGTTAAGCAGGGTGGTATAATGATGTACAGTACATGTACAATTAATTCAGAAGAGAATGAAGCCAATGCTGACTGGTTATGTAAAGAATATGGCTTTAAGAAGATAGAATACAGACAGATTCTGCCGGGAAAGAATGGCGGAACAGATGGGTTCTTTGTTGCAAAACTTAGGAGAGAATAGACATGACAGATATTAAGTCACTTAATTATGACGAACTTGTAACATATATGGCTGGACTTGGTGAGAAGAAGTTCAGGGCTTCGCAGCTATATCAGTGGATGCATGAAAAGCTGGCAGACAGCTTTGATGAATGTACCAACCTTTCTAATGCATTAAGACAGAAGTTAAAGGAAACATCAGAATATGTATGCTTAGAGCCTGTCAGGGTACAGCATTCAAAGCTTGACGGAACAGAAAAATATCTGTTCAGATTATCGGATGGTAATTATGTTGAAAGTGTACTCATGAAATATCATCATGGTAATTCAGTATGTATATCTTCACAGGTTGGATGCCGTATGGGATGCCGTTTCTGTGCATCTACACTTAACGGCAAAGTCAGGGATTTAAGACCATCTGAAATGCTTGACCAGATATACAGAATACAGAAGATTACAGGGGAGCGAGTAAGCAATGTTGTAGTTATGGGTTCTGGAGAGCCAATGGATAACTATGATAATCTTATTAAGTTTATAGAACTTCTCAATGATGAGAGGGGGCTTAATATAAGCCAGCGAAATATTACTGTATCATCATGTGGAATAGTACCTAAGTTAAAGGAACTTGCTGACCTTAAGTTACAGATTACACTTGCTATTTCACTTCATGCGCCTAATGATGAACTAAGAAAAACAATGATGCCTATAGCTAATAAGTATTCAATTGAGGAGATAATGGATGTATGCAGGTATTACATAGAATGTACAGGCAGAAGAATCTCATTTGAATACAGTCTTGTTAAAGGTGTCAATGATTCAATGGAATGTGCAAAGCAGCTGATTGAACTTGTTAAGGGCATGAACTGCCATATTAATCTTATACCTGTTAATCCTATCAAGGAGCGTGATTATAAGCAGACTGGTAAGGATGAAGTGTACGCATTTAAAAATAAACTTGAAAAGAACGGAATAAATGTTACAATTAGAAGGGAAATGGGCAGAGATATTGATGGTGCCTGTGGACAGTTAAGGAATAAGTATATGGAGGATGTTGATGAAAGCAACGGCGATTACTGATATAGGCAAGACGCGTGCCGTTAATCAGGATTATATATATACATCTGTTGACAGGGTTGGATGCCTGCCTAATCTGTTTATTGTAGCAGATGGAATGGGCGGTCATAAAGCTGGTGATATAGCTTCACGTTTTACAGTTGAAACTATTAAAACTCTTATTGAACAGTCACAGGGAAAAGATGCGATATCCATTATTAATGATTCGGTTAAGATGGTTAATGGTCTGCTTTTACAGAAGGCATCTGAATCAGAGGATTACTATGGTATGGGAACAACGCTTGTTATCGCAACCATATTTGATAATGTATTAAGAGTTGCTAATGTAGGAGACAGCAGATTATATGTAATAGATGACAATGACATAACTCAGATAACAAGAGATCATTCACTTGTTGAAGAGATGGTTCTTGCAGGACAGTTAAGTAAAAGCGAGGCAAGAACACATGCCAGAAAGAATGTCATAACAAGGGCAATCGGAGTAGAGGAACAAGTCGAACCAGAGATGTTTTCAATTGATCTTAAAGAAAACAGTAAGGTTCTTATGTGTTCTGATGGTCTTACTAATATGCTTGAAGATGCAGAGATATTAAGCATTGTAAGGAACAATGCCGATATAGAAGATGCAGCGAGAATGCTTATTGACAGAGCGAATGAGAATGGCGGTAAGGATAATATTTCAGTTATAATTGTAGAACTGTAAGTGAAAGGGATAGGTTATGTTAAGAAAAGGAATGTTTTTAGCTGACAGATACGAGATAATCGAGCAGATTGGCACAGGCGGAATGTCAGATGTTTACAAAGCAAAGTGCCATAAACTCAACAGATATGTTGCTATTAAGGTAATGAAGTCTGAGTTTAGTGAAGACAAGACATTTGTATCTAAGTTCAGGGCAGAGGCACAGTCTGTAGCAGGATTTACACATCCTAATGTAGTTAATGTATATGATGTCGGTGATGAGAACGGAGTATATTACATTGTAATGGAGCTTGTAGAGGGTATAACTCTTAAGAAATACATAGAAAAGCGTGGCAAAATACCTTTTAAGGAAGCTGTAAGCATTGCAATTCAGGTTGCTAACGGACTTGATGCAGCACATAAGCATAATATTGTCCACAGGGATATTAAGCCACAGAACATTATTATATCTAAGGAAGGCAAGGTCAAGGTAACAGACTTTGGAATTGCCAAGGTTGCTTCATCAAGTACAATTAATTCGTCATCAACAATGGGTTCGGTTCATTATATTTCACCTGAACAGGCAAGAGGCGGATATTCTGATGCGAGAAGTGATATATACTCTCTTGGTATAACAATATTTGAGATGCTGACAGGTACAGTACCGTTTGATGGTGACTCTACAGTTGCAGTAGCAGTACAGCATATTCAGGATGAGATACCTGCACCATCTACGGTTGCAGCGGATATACCATTAAGTATAGACAGAATTGTTATTAAATGTACACAGAAGAAACCGGACAGAAGATATCAGACAGCAGCAGAACTTATAACAGATCTTAAAAAAGCTCTTGTAATGCCAGATGAAGATTTTGTTAAGATGGCTCCGGTTTATGCAGCAGCAGGAGTGGCAGCTACAGCTTCATCTGATACAGAAGAAGTTAATGCTGGTGAGAATGATGATGCATTATCAGATGATGATATTTTTCTGGAAGATGATGAAAATGAAGATTCAGATAATGAATTACAGGAAGACGATGAGGATGTAGATATTGATGATGAGGATAATGACAAGCTGGATTTAATTATGAAAATAATTGGAATAGGAATAGCTGTTATTATACTTATTGTTACAATATTTGTTATTGTTAAGCTTGTTGGAAGCACTAAGTCACCTAAGAATGAAAATACAGAAACTGTATCAACTACAGAAGAGACGGTATCAACAGCAAATGCCAAGGATACAGTTACAGTTCCTAAGGTTGAGGGTATGACTAAGGATGAAGCTGTTAAGGCACTTAATGATGTCGGACTTGGATATAAGCAGGTTGTACAGAGCTCTAAGACAGTGGCTAAGGATACTGTAATTTCACAGGGAACTAAGGTAGGTGCCAAGGTGGCTAAGAATACACAGATTATTCTTACTATAAGCGGTGGAGAAGAAGTTGTTAATACAACAGTTCCATCTGTTACAGGGGAATCAGAATCTGACGCAAGAGAAAAACTGGAATCAGCAGGATTTAAGGTTTCGGTTGATTATGATTACAGCAGCACTGTTGATGAAGGCAAAGTAATTAAGGCTTCTCCATCAGGAAGTGTGGCACAGGGAACAACAGTTACAATTACGGTAAGTCATAAGCAGGAAGAAGTAAAGAAAACAGTAACAATGATTAACTTGGTTGGCAAGACTGAACAGGATGCTATTAAATGGATAAAAGATAATGGCCTTAATTATACAACTAAGAATGATACAACTGTATCAGAGGATAAAGTTGGTCTGGTAACAGCGTGTGATAAGAGCTCTGGAAGTACAGTGAATGAGGGAACTACGATTACAATTACAGTTGGTGCTAAGTCAGATGCAGCACAGAATTAATCAGGTATAATTATTTATATGCAGGGAAAGATAATTAAGGGTATCGCTGGTTTCTACTATATACATGTAGAAACCAGCGGTATTTATGAATGTAAGGCAAAAGGGATATTCAGAAACCGACACATTAAACCACTGGTTGGTGATAATGTGGAGATAGAAGTTATTGATAAGGATAATTTCAAAGGAAATGTGGTGGACATCCTTCCAAGAAAGAACGAACTTATAAGACCGGCTTCTGCTAATATTGACCAGGCAATGGTTATATTTGCAGTAAAGACGCCAGAACCTAATTTTAATCTGCTTGATAAATTCATTCTTATGATGAATTATCAGGATGTTCCTACCGTTGTATGCTTTAATAAGGAAGAACTGGCGGATGATGAATATAAGAATGAATTAAAGAAGAAATACGAAGGCTGTGGCTGTGAGTGCATATTCATAAGTGCAAAGAATAATATTGGCATTGACAGGGTAATGGAAGTGCTGAAAGGAAAGACTACAGTGCTTGCAGGTCCATCAGGAGTTGGAAAGTCGACACTTACCAATCTGCTTATACCGGACATGGAAGAGCAGGGAGAAGTCAGCCAGACAGGAGAAGTAAGCAGGATAGGCCGAGGAAGGCATACTACAAGACATTCCGAGATATACAATGTATGTAAGCAAACATATATATGTGATACTCCGGGATTTACGTCACTTAATCTTCCAGATGTTGAGAAAGAAGATTTAAGATTTTACTTTGAGGAGTTTGTACCATTCGAAGGAAAGTGCAGATTCAATGGCTGTATGCATGTAAGCGAACCTGGATGTGCGGTAAAACAGGCAGTTGAAGACGGAATTATCAATTATGACAGATATAAGTCATATACAGATATATTTGAAGAAATAAAGAACAAGAAGAAGTACTAGAAGTACTTGCAAACAGAAAGGTTGTTAATTATGAGTGGTTTAAAGAAAATTTTGTCACCATCAATATTATCGGCAGACTTCAAGAAATTAGGAGAAGAGCTTGAAACAATTGATAAGGCAGGAGCTGAATATGTTCATGTAGATGTTATGGATGGACTTTTTGTAAAGAGTATTTCATTCGGAATGCCGGTTATTAAGTCAGCAAGAAGTGCGACTGACAAGGTTTTTGATGTACATCTTATGATTGAAGAGCCTATAAGATATATAGAAGACTTTGTTAAGGCAGGCGCTGATATAATTACAGTACATGTTGAAGCGTGTAAGGATGTTGTTGCTACATTAGAAAAGATTAAGGAATGTGGTGTAAAAGCAGCTATAACACTTAATCCTCCGACACCGGTATCAGCAATTGAGCCTTATCTTGATAAGGTAGATATGGTTCTTGTAATGAGCGTTAATCCGGGATTCGGGGGACAGAAGTTTATACCGGAATCACTTGATAAAGTAAAAGAAATAAGAACTTTATTAGATGCTAAAGGACTTGATACAGATATTGAGATAGATGGTGGAGTGAATGCCGGAAATCTTGCATCAGTTCTTGAGGCAGGTGCTAATGTAATAGTAGCAGGTTCAGCAATCTTTTCTGGAGATGTAGCTGATAATGTTAAGAAGTTTAAAGAAATAATGGGCGCGTGGTAAAACCACACGCCCATTAATATTATACATTGAATCTGAAAAGGATTACATCACCATCTTTAACGACATATTCTTTTCCTTCCATTCTTACAAGACCTTTCTCTTTGGCTCCGTTATATGAACCACAGTCAAGTAAATCCTGATAGTAAACAACTTCTGCTTTAATAAAGCCTCTTTCGAAATCGCTGTGAATCTTTCCGGCAGCCTGCGGAGCTTTGGTTCCCTTAGTGATTGTCCATGCTCTGGTTTCGGTCTCGCCTGCTGTTAAGTAGCTGATGAGACCAAGAATACGGTAGCTTGCTGCAATAAGCTTATCAAGACCTGATGAACTTATACCAAGATCTTCAAGGAACATCTTCTTCTCATCATCATCTAATTCTGAGATTTCCTGTTCAATCTGTGCGCAGATAACGAATACTTCACAGTTATCCTTCTTAGAGTATTCTCTTACTCTTGCAACATATTCATTGTCAGCACCATCATTGGCAAGGTCGTCCTCTGATACGTTAGCTGCAAAGATTACAGGTTTAGCGGTAAGAAGGTTGTATTCCTTTAAAAATGCTTCTTCATCTTCGTCCTGACATTCAAAATTCTTAGCTAAATTACCTTCTTCAAGGAAAGCCTTAAGTCTTTCGAGAAGGTCACATTCTTTAGCAATATCTTTATTGTTATAAGAAGCACGCTTCTGCTTAGCGAGTCTTCTGTCTAATACTTCAATATCTGAGAATATAAGCTCAAGATTGATAGTTTCAATATCTCTTATTGGGTCAATAGAACCATCAACATGAACGATGTTAGAATCTTCAAAACATCTTACAACATGAACGATAGCATCAACCTCACGGATGTTGGCAAGGAACTGGTTTCCAAGACCTTCACCCTTAGATGCACCTTTAACAAGACCTGCAATATCTACGAATTCAATAACAGCAGGTGTTATCTTTGCTGAATTATATAAAGCGGCAAGCTTGTCAAGTCTGTCATCCGGAACTGCAACAACACCGACATTAGGGTCAATTGTACAGAAAGGATAGTTAGCTGACTCTGCTCCTGCCTTAGTAAGTGAATTAAAAAGGGTACTTTTGCCGACATTAGGCAGACCCACGATACCAAGCTTCATAATAGAATCTCCTCATTAATTATTCTTATGATTATTCGTTCCAGAGTTCTTAAAATGTAAAAAAGAATCCAGTACAAAATCATATTATACAAAAATTTTTCTTTAAAAACAACATATAATTTACCTATTAAAATAATTTATATAAAAG
>OMBA01001087.1_pt1 | contig 10457 bp, 9 predicted proteins | sample 1673441 | NCBI WGS metagenome assembly OMBA01 (sample SAMEA103958111, study PRJEB25191) | human gut metagenome | biome: human-associated habitat [ENVO:00009003]; feature: intestine environment [ENVO:2100002]; material: feces | place: Germany | collected 2013/2015
ACATAACGGTAATGCCATGGTTCATTACTAATTCCTGTTATATCCGTTTTATCTTCCGGATAACGTTTTACAAACCCATATTTATATGCATTTTCGTCTAACCATTGATATACTTTTTCAGAAGAACATTTGTCGGTATCCGCATTAATATCAACACTCAGTCCTAATTGGTGTTCGCTTGTATCGGGAATTGCAACATATTTCTCGGCTCTTTTTTTTGCTTCTTTCGCAGAATATCCTTGTTTTTCATATTCATTGATTTTCTCGTCCATAATTTTTTGTTGTTCTTCTGTTGTTCGATATCCTTCTCTAACAAACAGTGCCAGCCCCTCAGCTCTTGCATCATTAAACATTTGTTGTAATTCTGGATAAATCCGTGAATCTACTTTTTTACCATTCGATAATTCTGTCAATTCTACTTGATAATTATCTGGAATATAATGATTTCGATCGACCAAAATAAGATTCCATTCACCCGAAGTGTCTGCAAAGGACTTTTCTGACTGCAAAATTTTCGGTAATGTTAATTCTCCAACCTGCTCCACGATTTTTCCCTGCCGCATGACAATCACACGGCTGCAGAGTTCCCGCACCAGCGCAAGGTCGTGGCCGATCCACAGCATCGCAAGTCCTTCTTCCCGCTGCAGTTTTTTCAGCAGTTGAACGATCTGCGCCTGTACCGCCGCATCGAGCGCACTCGTTGCCTCGTCGCAGATCAGAAGAGACGACTGCACAGCAAGAGCCCGCGCAATTGCGGCTCTCTGGCACTCTCCGCCGCTCGTCTCGCGGGGATAGCGCATCGCCGTTTCCGAACTAAGTTCCACTTTTTTCAGCAGCTCCGGCAGATGAAGACACGCCTCTTTCCGGCTCATTCCCTGATTCCGAAAAGCTTCCAGAATCCCGGTTTCGAGCGTCTGCATTGGATCGAAGGAATCCTGCGGGGTCTGGAAGACCATCTGTATTTTCCGGTAAACTTCGCGCTGCCGCCTGCCTTTTCTTCCGAGGATTTCCTCGCCTTCCAACAGAACGCTGCCTGCATCCGCCTGGACCAATCCGGTGATCAGACGGGCCGTCGTGCTTTTTCCGCATCCGCTCTCCCCGATCAGGCCAAGACATTCCCCCGCATCCAGTGTGAAGCTGATGCCGTCCACGGCGGCAAATTCCGTTTCCCGGCCGGTTCCAGCAAAGTTTTTGCTTAAGTTGTTTACTTCCAGCATGTTATGATTATGCATCGTTCTTCCCTCTTCCCGGCACAGCCGCAAGGAGATTTTTTGTATATTCGTCCTTTGGGTGATCGAAAACCGTCCTTGTCTCCCCCTGCTCCACGATGTTTCCATCCTTCAAAACAGCAACCCGGTCTGCCATCTGCTCGAGAACCGCAAGATTGTGCGTCACCAGCACCATCCCCGTCTGCTCTTTCTGCTGCAACGCCTGAAGCTCCCGCAGCACCTGCGCCTGCGAAACCACATCGAGTGCACTCGTCGGCTCGTCCGCCAGAAGAAGCGACGGATGCAGCAGCATTGCGAGCGCAATCCCGACGCGCTGGTTCATGCCGCCGGAGAGCGACGATGGATAGCTGTTCCAGATCGTCCCGCCATCCGAAAGCCCCATATCCGCAAATCGCTGGAGCGTCATATCTTTGATTTCTCTGCGGCTTTTTCTGCCAGACATTCCCCCAGAAATCGGGGTGATGAATCCGCAGCGTTTCTCATGTGCGCACGCTTTCACAGATCTGTGCTCCGATTTTCCGGGTCGGACAGAGTGATGCCCCTGTATTCTGGAAAATCATACCAATTTCTGAACCGCACAGACTCCGCAGCTTCTTTTCGGACATGCCCGTCAGCTCCTCTCCGCGAAATGTGATCTGCCCGCCGGTGATGGAACCATTCTTTCCCATCAGCCGCAGGATCGCTCGCAGCAAGGTACTTTTTCCACTGCCCGACTCCCCGGCGATGCCGACGGTTTCTCCTTTTTCGACGGAAAAACAGATGTTATTTAAAATTTGCTCCCCCTCATAACAGACAGAAAGGCCGCTGATTTCCAGCAGTTTTTCGCTCATGTTTTTGCTCCCTTTGTTTCCATTTTCGTTTGCCCCTTATCCCTGATCCACCGTTTTCCGTACCGCCTCACCAAGCAGATTGCAGACAAGAACGGTCAGAAAAATCGCCAGTCCCGGCGCCAGAATGACCCAGGGCGCGGTCTGCAGCATACTTCTTCCGTTGCTCATCATCGCTCCCCACTCCGCCGACGGCGCTTCCGCACCAAGGCCGAGGAAGGACAGACCCGCGATTTCCAGCATCATCGTTCCGATATCAAGCACCGCTGTGACAATCGTCTGCCCCGCAAGATTCGGCAGAATATGGCGTCCGATCATCTTCCATGTTCCGTTTCCTGTAAGGCGCGCCGCCGCGATGAACGGCATGTGTTTCAATGCCAGCACACGGTTCCGTGCAAGCCGTGCATATTTTGGCCAGGAAACAAGGATCAGCGACACAACGGCTCCCGTCATGCCGCTCTGCAGAACGCCGGAAAATGCGATTGCAAATACCATACCCGGAAAGGCCAGAAAAATATCGGAGATCTGCATCAGAACCGTATCCGTTTTACCTTCCAGCCAGCCGCTGAAAATTCCGGCGAGTGTTCCGATCAGAGCGCTTGCCGCGACGACAAGAAGTGCTGAAAAAATGCTGACCCGCGCGCCGGAGAGAATCCTTGAAAACAGATCTCTTCCATAGCGGTCCGTCCCCATCCAGTGCGCCGCGGACGGCGGAAGAAGGGACAGTTCCAGATTCTGCTCATACGGATCGTACGGTGCCAGATGGGCCGCACACGCGGCAAACAGCAGCATTGCACCGGCGAGGATGCAATAAAAAAGGATCTTTCTTTTCTGTTCTTTTTTCATCGCATTCCCTCCAGCTTCGCCCGCGGGTCCAGTGCACCCATCAGCAGATCAGCAATGAGATGCAGCAGCAGATAGATCGCCGCCATCCACACCAGATATGCCTGAATCACGGGAATATCGTGCATGGAAACGGCATCCACGGCCATTTTTCCGACACCATTCCACATGAAAATCGTCTCAACGATGGCGGTTCCTCCAAGCAGCGAACCGGCAGATAAGAATAGCAGCGTGCCCATCCGAAGCAGCACGGATTTTAATACATTTCCAAACAGAATCCGGTTTTCACTTAACCCACGTGCCCGTGCACCCGCCACGTACTCCTGCTCCAGCTCTGCAAGCACGGCAGAACGCACCTGACGGGTGTATTTTGCCGTCATCGAAACCGCAAGCGTCGCCGCCGGAAGCACACAGCTTTTCCATCCCTTTCCCATACTGAGAACCGGAAAAAGATTCCATTTCAGCGAAAAGAAATACAAGAGAAGAAGTGCAGTGAAAAACCCCGGAAACGAATTACCTGCAAAGCAGAACAGGCTGATACTGCGGTCCGCCCACGTATTCTGATATTTTGCACTTAAGATACCGAGCGGAAACGAAAGACAGACCGTCATGGCAAGCGCCAGCGCCGCAAGTGCAATCGTTGCGGGCAGTTTTTCGCAGAAGCTTGCAAGCACCGGTTTGCCGGAAACGTACGACTCCCCGAAGTCACCGCGCAGGGCGTTTTTCAGCCATTGCAGGTACTGGACAGCTTTCGGCTCATTCAGTCCCAGCTCCTCCCGCATCGCTTCTTTTTCCGCCTCCGACATCACGCCGCCGCTGCTGCTCTCTTTTAAATCCACCGCATCGACCGAGGAAAGTCCCGTCAGCAGAAAAGCGAGAATCGTCACGCCGAGGAATACCGGAATCAGGCGAAGCAGTCGTTTTAACAGATATTTTTTCACAAATACTCCTTTACTGCTTCACGGCACAAATCGAAAACATCGGTGCCGGGTTATAGAACTCGTCTTTTTCCAGATAAATGCGTTTTCCAAGGCTCGTATCAATGCGGATTTCTCCCGCTGTGTTTTCGCACAGCACCGCCACATCGTACGCCGGCCGGTTTTTGCGGCTGATCGGGAGCTGTAATTTGATCCGTTCGCACTCTTCGAGCATCTCGTTTCCAACCTTGAAATGGGCATGCGCCTCCGGAAGTCCCTTCGTATCGGCAACATCTTCTTTTCCGTAATTGGCATCGAAGTTCAGCAGCACACCGCCCGTTTTCAGCACACGCATCCACTCGCCGTAAGCATGCTCCGCATTCGGCAGCGTCCACGTCAGGTTTCGGGAAATGACAACATCGAACGTTTCATCCGCAAACATCGGATTTTCCGCGTCCATGACCTGGAAGCAGCAGTCGGCATTCTCTTCTTCGGCAAGCTGGATTGCATTCTCAATCATCTCCGGTGTCAGGTCGATGCCGAAGACCTCGTGGCCCTCTTTTGCCAGCAGGATCGAGAAAAATCCGGCTCCGCAGCCCACATCAAGGATCTTTAACCGTCTTCCCGCCGGGATCTGTTTTTCAATCTCTTTCATCCAGCGCTTCGCAATCGGGTTTGCAAGTTCGGAGCGTCTCTGCTCTAAAAAGCTCTCGCTCCGTTTCTCCCAGTAATGGACAATCTGCTCTTTGCGGTCGTTGTACTCCGGCTCGCGCACAATTCTTCCGTAAGCAACGACAGGGCCCCCTTCTGTTACCATATCGCCCGGTTTTGCCGCCGGATACCAGAGGCCATCTTCGGAAGCCGCCTGATATTTTTCGCCGCGGCGGACGGTCACATCACCAAGCTGGAAGGACTGCTCTGCGTTTTTTTCCGCGCGCACCAGAAACATCGGTGTCGATGCATAGTTCAGTCTCTCTTCCTCGCTCCAGACGCGCTTCCAGATTTCGGAATCGGTCTGGATGGAACAGACGCCGAGGGATTCGAGCACCTTCGTATCCCACGCCGGCCGTTCCATCGCAGAGAGCGGCACCTGGCGCGCAATGTTTTCCATGCGGTCAATGTCCGTGCACAGATAATGGTCGTCGAGCTGCTGCTCTTCCACTTTCTTCCGGTCTGCCTCGTACGCTTCTTTTTTCTCCTCGTCATAGAGATAACCGTACCAGTTCGCATCAAAATTGAGCAACACGCCGCCAGGTTTCAGAACACGCATCCACTCTTGGTATGCCTGCTCCGGCTTTTCCAGATTCCAGGTCAGATTTCTGGAAATGACAACATCAAAGGTCTCATCCGCAAACTCCAGATTCTGTGCATCCATCCGCTGCAGCGTCACGCGCTCCAGACCGTATTTCGTATACTTTCCCAGATTCTCTTTCGCCTTTTCCAGCATCTCCTCCGTGTAGTCAACAGCCGTCACCGTATAACCTGCCTCCGACAAAATCATCGGGAAGAATCCCGGGCCGGTTCCGATATCGAGAATCTTCATCTCTTCTTTCTTTTTCTCTGGAAACTGCTCCTCTAATACATGCAGCCACGCTTCTCTCTGGCTTCCCGCCAGTTCTTTTTCATTGACCTCAGAATACCCCTCCGCACGGGTTCCCCAGTAGGAGGCAATTTCCTGTAATAATTCCTGTTCCATATCTTCCGCTTCTTTCTTTTTTCTTCCATTTTCCGGTTTTCATCCGCAGACCGGCGCGGCCGTTTTCCAACCGCTCAAATATTCCTTTACTCTACCAAAAATCGGCCGTTTTCACAAGCCCCCACGGGGGATATTCTTAACGCCGGCGCAGGTTCCTGTCCCTTTTCCTTTGGCATTTTGTCCAATCCCGGGTTTCTTTCTTTCCTCTCTATCGGCAAATTTGATATTTTTTCTCGACATTCCTATACTTTCGTGCTATAACAACACAGTGTTTTAACGCGTCAAAGTCAAAAAGTACAAGTGGAAAAAGAAATGAAGATAATTGTATGTATGAAACAGGTGCCGGCCGGCACGAAAGTGGATATCGATCCGGAAACCGGCGCCATGAAGCGGATGTCCGGCGATACACGGACGAATCCATATGATCTTTTTGCACTCGAAACCGCAATTTCTCTCCGTGAAAAACTTGGCGGAACCGTGACCGTGCTGACCATGGGGCCTCCGCAGGCGGAAACCATGATGCGCGATGCCTACGCATGCGGTGCCGATGATGCCGTCATTCACTCGGTTCTCCTTTATATTGCCAGAATACCATCAGCTTTCTTGTCGCCGTATCCTCGCTGTATGTATATTTTACGGACCCGAGTCCGTAATAGCTGCAAAGATAGCCGGAAGCCTTATCGAGAAGCTCCGGTCGGGCTTCCATGACCTGTGCCATCAGATCATCGGTGGCAAATTTAAATTCGGAATACTCTTTCGTCTCTTCAATATCCGTCTCCATTTCCCACAGAATCTGCGTCGCATCAAATGTATCCATGTACCGGCCGATCTGGCGGTAATACTCGAGGTCATCTGCATTGCACGCCGGAAGCGGCAGATTCGCATCCGCCTGATGCGTGTCCGAAAATTCCGCATCGGAAACGCAGAGAAAATCGTAGTAGATCAGGTCGTCCGGCAGATTGTACTCGCCGCTCTCGCCCTCTGCGAATACCGGGTCGCCCCAGGTTACATCGACGTTATAATAATTGTCTCCGCACTTTACGATATTCCAGCCGTGCGCCTCGCCGGTGTCTGTCGTTCCCGTCACATAAATGACCGGGATGTCCAGGCGGTTCATCAGATACTGGAACGTTCTGGCATAGCCTGCGCAGACCGTCTGTCCGTTCACAAGTCCACTGTAGAGTGTCTGATTCTCCGGCGCATCTTTCACATAATCAATCTGCCGGATACATTTTTCAAAGACAGCCTTGATCTTCCCATAGTCATCCATCGAACGGTCGATATCACTTAAGAAATCATTTCCCGCCCCTTTGATCTGGGTCTGGCGGCCTGTGATCTCCTCCGCAGAAATCGTGTATTCCGGAACTACCTCACAGTAGTTTTTCGGCTCACCGTATCCCGTGACATGTGATGCTCCGTTGATCCAGCAGTACTCCGGGTAATCCATATAGACCCATCCGTAAACCTCCGCCGTCACATCGGGATCGCCGCCTTTTGTGATGATGGTTTCCTGGTGTTCCGCGATTCCCTGCACCAGTTCGCGGTAAATCATCTGTCTGTTTTCATCGAGCTGGCTGTAATAATACCGCTTCGCCAGCTCCTCCTCATCTGTATTTTCCGCCTGAAACTGTGTTGCGCCATTCTCTGACAGACCATTGTTTTCGTCTGCCGTCTGTGAAGCAGTGCTGCTGTCCGCTCCGCTTCCGTTCTGCGCGGGATCGCTCTCATCAAATTCTCCGAATACCAGATAAGCCGCCAGCAGGGCAAGCATAAGCGGAAGCAGCGCCCGCAGCGGTCTCTTCCGTCTTCGTCTGTGTCTTCTCTTTGCCATTCTTCTTTTCTCCCAGATACGTTAAAACGCCGTCACACAGTGCATCCGCCACCTTTTTCTGGTACTCCTTTGTGTTCAGGAGCGCTTCCTCCTCCGGATTTGAGAGGAATCCGCACTCGCAGATCACCAGCACTGCGTCTGTCTTCTTCAGCATGTAATACGTTTTGTTTCCCTTGGCTTTCCTGTGATTCGCCGGATCGAGCCCCGCAACCAGTGCAGCCTGCATGCAGAGCGCCAGTTTTTCGCCTTCTTTTGAATCCGTATAATAAAACACCTGCGCCCCTTTGACCGCCGCATCCGGGTAGCTGTTCTGGTGAATGCTGATCACACAGTCCGGCTTTTTTTCATGAATCAGCTGCACGCGCCGCTGCAGATCCTGCACTTTCGCATTCACGGCTCCCGGATCGGAGAGATCATCCTCCCCTTCCCGCGTCATCACCACAAGGATTCCCTGCTTTTCCAGCTTCTTTTTCAGCAGACGGGCAATCGCAAGGTTGATGTCCTTTTCTTTGACACCGTTTGCCCCGATTTTGCCGGGATCGTCGCCGCCGTGGCCGCTGTCCAGCACCACTACTTTTGTGGCTGCCTTCTGCGCTGCCACCAGCCGTGCGCCCTCGCGGGACAGAACATACGCCGCCGAAAGCAGAATCACCGCCATCAGCCATTCCAGTTTTTTCCCTTTTTCCAAATGAAAAGCCCCCTGCTGCAAATTTCCTTTCTTGGTCATTTTATGCAGCAGCGGGGCAGGTTACAACTCTTATTGCTTCCGGTTACTCTTCCTCATCTTCTTCATCATGCGCGCGATTCGGGATTTCATCCTCTTCTTCGTCGTTGTCATCATCGAGATAATCCGGCTCATTTTCGAGATTGATGACTGCGGAATTTTCGACGATTTCGTCTTCTTCCTCTGCTTCTTCTGCGGTATCTTCACGGTCTGGCTCTGCGGCTGTTTCTTTTGCCTCTCCGGGAAAGATACTTTTTACCGGATCTTTCATGAAGGTTTCCACTTCCGATGCAGAACGTTTCATCTCCTCACGCATTTTTTCGATGCCGGCAAAAGTCTCCTCAAAAATTCTGCGGTTCTTCTCGAGTACACTTGTCATGGTTTCCATCTCGGCGTAAATCTTCTGGTATCTGGTGTTGGCTTTCTGCAGCTCCGCGTCCATATGGCTCTGGATTTCTTCTGCTTCGGCCTGCAGTTTTTCTTCATAAACAGCAGCCAGTTCCTCGCCCTTCTGACGTGCGCTCTCTACCATGTATTCGCACTGTTCCTTCGTCTCGCGGCGCTGCTTTGCACAAGATTCCTTTGTCTCCTCCCTCTGTTTCCGGCAGGACTCGTTTGTCTCCTCTCTCTTTTTGCAGCACGCCTCATCCGTTTCCTCCGTTTTCCCGCGGCAGGACTCGTCCGTTTCTTCGGTTTTCCGGCGGCAGGCTTCCTCGGTCTCTTCTTTTAGCTTTCTGCAGCTCTCCTCCGTTTCCTCCGTCAGCTTTCTGCACGCTGCATCGGTCTCTTCGGTTTTCTCGCGGCAGGCATCTTCTGTTTCCTGTGTCAGTTTTTTCGCTTTCACCTGTGCCTCAAACACAAGGCCGCTGATGCTGTCATAATTGTCGATATAGCTCTGGTATTTCTCATGAATATTTTTTTCGAGCTCCTCGATTTTATCCTCACGCTCGCGGATCTTGCGGTTCAGCTTCTCGATTTCCTGCTCTTTTTCCTCGATCTTCGCTTCCAGTTTCTTCTGAGCGGCATACGCCTGATCTTTCAGGTTCTGCACTTTCGTCATAACATCGTCCTTATCGAAACCGCCCATCAGCGTTGTTTTAAATAATTCTTCGTGATTGTTTTCTGACATGTATACTCCTCCTTCGTGCCCGGGCTTTTATCATTCCCCTTATCCTTCCCGGACTCCTCGTCAACTGTTTGTTTCAATATATTTTGAAATCAGACTCCAGACGTCTGCGCACTCGAATCCGAGCTTCCACTCTGCCACTCCGGCGAGATCGGCACTTTGGATCACTTTCAGTTTTTCCTCCATGGACTGCTCATCCTCCATCCAGATCGTGTATCTGGCATCGGAAGTTTCTACCGTTGCCACATTCTGGCCAAGGGATGCATCCCAGGTTTCTGTCATCTGATTCTCTTTGGCATAGTTTTTGGCGCCATCCATGCCCAGCACCTCGCTGGTAATGGCGCTCTGTCCGAACTTTTCCGTCCAGACACGGGTATAAAACGGGATTCCGCAGATCACCTGATCGGCAGGCATCACCCGCGTCATCTCCTCCACGGCCTGCTGTACGAACGGGAGGGATGAAACAGAGCCTGCCTCCTCGCTTCCCGCGAAATGCTCGTCATAGGCCATGACAATCATATAGTCCACAAATCTTGCCTGCTCGCCGCGCTGATAATACATCGTGTAAGCCTGCGGTACCGGCGTATCGACCGACACCACAAGATTCTGTGCATGCGCCGCGCTCGTCAGTTCCCGCAGAAACTGCAGGTAATGCGGGATTCCGGCCTCTTTCAGATTCTCGAAATCCACGTTGATGCCGTCCATGCCGCACGATGCTGCCTCGGCGAGCAGCTGCTCAATGATTCTACTGCGCACGGATGCGTAGGCAAGATCGGTTGTTTCGTCAAATGCTTCATTAAAGTTATCAATCAATCCCCAGACTTCCCGTCCCGCTTCATGCGCCAGTTTCACGTAATCGGCGCTCGCAAGGCTGGAAATCGTACCGGTTTCGTCTGTCACGGAAAACCAGGTCGGTGAAATCACGTTCACGCCGGTCATTTCTGCTGTCATCTCTGCCATCGCGTCGTTCGACTCGGTCGATGTGCTCTGATGCCAGACCAGATTGATTTTGTGATCCCGTGTAATTCTTTCATAGGAATCTTTCTTTGCCGTCCGCGCTTCGATGGCCTCCGGCTCGGAGATATCCTCTGTCTGGATGTAGCCGGTATAGCCGTCCGCCGTCATGACTTTGCACCAGTTGTCCAGATTTTCCAGATACAGCAGGGTGTCTCCTTTCTGTACATCCGCAAGAATCAGACTCTTGATGCCGCCTTTCTGGCGCACCTGCGCGGTGCCTGACTGTACCATCGCCTGCTCCACGCCG
>OMBA01001092.1_pt1 | contig 10401 bp, 12 predicted proteins | sample 1673441 | NCBI WGS metagenome assembly OMBA01 (sample SAMEA103958111, study PRJEB25191) | human gut metagenome | biome: human-associated habitat [ENVO:00009003]; feature: intestine environment [ENVO:2100002]; material: feces | place: Germany | collected 2013/2015
CCCCCCCCCCCCGGATAGGATTTTGTTTCCATTTATTTCGCCAATAAAATTGATTTTATAGAAGAAATTATGCAGGAGCAAAAAGAACAAGCTATATGCCTCAAACGGGATATATAATTTTTCTATCTTTTTTACGATGAATATTCTAACTTTTTGAAAATTCAAGCTATATTCTTCTTTGTACACTATACCCGACAGAAACGCAAAAAGCGGCATGTGCATTTGCCACATCATATTTTTAAAATACCCGTCCGGACATGCATGATATGCCAAAACAATGATAATACCAATAGCCTTAGCAACATCGATCCACTCTATCCTTTTATCCTTCATTGAACTTAATTCTCTCTTCCTTTGCATTTAATCAAGCAATATATCCGATCTGAAAACATCAATGCCGCAAGTTTCATCTTTCCATATCCACTATATTCTTTCCAATAATAGCGTCTGCTGCTTCGAAACCTGCGCAAACGATTAACTTGATTTCCTTTTTCGCTATCATGATGCATATGATATGCCGTTATTTCTCGAACGTATAGTTCTTTGTAACCATATTTTTTCACCCTACTTGCTAAAATGGGTTCTTCACAGTACAAGAATACGCTTTCGTCCAAATAACCCATTTTCTCAGCAAAGGACATCCGTATAAAAAAGCAACAACCTGAAACCTTTTCACAATAGCCTGTTTGATCAGCACCAAGATAGCTATTGTTTTTTCTAATTTTCCTGGTAACGCTTTCAATGGGCCAGAGAAGCTCCTCCCAATATTTCGGCTCAATCATTGGATTTTGTCGTTGCCCATTTGGAAGTATCACATTGCTTGCTGCTACCGCAACCTTATGTGTTTCGCTTATCGCGCTTATCATTTTAGTGATATAGCTTTTGTCTCTTAGTTCAACATCCGGATTGATAACAAGTGACCACTCTGCATCCTTTTCTTTTGCACGGCGTAGCCCGATATTATTTCCTGCAGAGAAGCCAGAATTAATTTCATTCCTAATCAGTTCAATTCTGTTGCTTTGAAGGGTATCAATATCAGATTCGAGTTTTTGATAGTCATTCATTGGAGAATTATTATCAACAACCACAATTTCAAAATCCGCATAATCTTGTTTTAAAAGATATTCTAGACACTTTTTACTATCTTTCGCCGTGTTATAATTTAATACAACCGCAACCACTTTATTCATGTGATTTTCCCTCTAAATCATCAAATAATTTATCCATGAATCTCCCTTTTGTATCCCAATTATACACATTCAAGATTCGTTCCCTTGCATGAACACCATACGCCACTCTCTTTTCTGGATTGTTTATTAAATCCTCTACTGCATCTGCAAAACAATCCACATCTTGTTTCATCGACGTCGGCTTAATTCGATTTGCACATAAATCATCGGTTATAACTCCTGTCCCTGTCCAGTCAAAACACACAACAGGAAGTTCTGCTGCCATAGCTTCCATCAACGCCCATGACCCGCCTTCACGTAAGCTTGGAAACAAGTACATGTCTGCCATCTTAAGATATTCCATGACTGTTTCACGTGGCACTTCTCCAACTAATTTTATATTTTCTGCAAGATGATAATTTTTTACCATCTCTTCAATCTGCTTTTTTTCTGGTCCTTTTCCCACAATAGTGTAGTGGAAGGAATATCCGTCATCACGAATCCTTTTTAAGATCTCGATTGCCATACGTATATTTTTGAACGGCACCAATCTTCCTGTTGATATAATTTCCACGCACCCTTTTTCCTGAATGCTTTTTCTCTCATTTAATAAGTTACCGTTCTCCATTGCTGTTTCCAAAATCACATGGCACTTTTTCCTGTACCTTTGTGGTATTGCTTCCACATTATTTTGTGTCCGACCTATGATTGCAACAGCCGCTTTGCTTGGAAAATACACAAGCGGATTTATCGGAGCCGTTTTTATCAATATGTATCGCATTGATTGTACTACCCGTTGTTTAAACGGAAGCTCTTTCAAATAGGCTTTGGGAACACCGTCTGCGCCTCCCAACGGCCCCCAAATAAATGGCACTTTAAAAAAAGGCAAAAAAGTCGGCATCCAAAGGCTACCAAATGTCAAATGCATCGTGTAGTCCGGGTGTTCTTTTTTGATAATTTTTTTAACAAGTGGAATTATTCCAATTTGCCAAAGCCAATAATATAAATACAGTCCTTTCTCTCTTTTCTTTAATTTCATCAAAACGGGATGTGTGTCATAGTAATAGAAATGTAATACGTTTTTATATTCTTCCGGAATGTTGTCCTCTATTTTATTTTTGTCATTTTTTCTCGCTATAACATACATTTCATTATGCCTTGCCATTTGCAGAATCCAATTCCACCCTACACCAGCTTCAGATCCTCTAAATGGCTCACAGCCATATGCACTCACCAATATTTTTCGCAACGTATTGTCCTCACTTTTGAATCTTTAAGCAAAATTTATCAAGAATGATTTTCTTTGCATCTAGAACCATTTTTTCGGGCGTCTGATTTGCATTTATTTTATAAAAATTGTCGCCCAAATTACTCAGTTTATCAAACTCTTCTAACTGCCTTTGGATTTCATCAAGCGTCAGTTCTTTTTTTCTTGAATATATAACATCGGCTGGTGCATCAAGTACAAAAACAATCCTCGGCTGCTGTACCATTTTTGAAAATGCTGTTCGCATACATCTCGGCAAGTTAATGCGCGAACGTAAAGGGTCAATGATGAAATCATAAATATATCTGTCAAAAATCGTTATCTTATCAAACTGAACATCCTTCCGAATGCAAATTGCGCCTCCAATAAGATAATCCAGCCAATAGTACCCCATTCTTACGAAGGAACTTAAAGGATTCGCTGCTTTATTTCTATGTGGGTTTTCAAAATTTGTATCTTGCTTCATGACGCCAGCTTTTTCACCCACTGCACCCAAATTAGGCAACACTGAAGGTCTAAAATGATACACATGCATTTTTTCAATATCACATACAAAGGTTTCTGCAAGCATTACTGTTAATGCATCAATAAATGTAGTCTTCCCTGTACCATCAGGCGCTTCCAACGCTATCATCTTCCGATACTTCTTGGGACATATTCCAATACGATACACCTTTTCATTCAAGAAGCGCATAACATTAACAACCGTACTAATCGGATGCTTTTTGAATGCAATTTTTTTCGAGGTTCTGGAAATAACCTTCGAATGATCTACTATCCACTCATATTCGTCAGCTTCCACCTTGCTGCATACTTTCTGAGCCAAATCACTTCCTAATACTTCAACAAGTATATCCCTGATTTCATTTTTGCACGACTTGTACCCTGCTGAAATTTTATCTCTATATCTTTGCTTGAGTTCTTTTGCTCCTATTACCTTGTACAAAAGCAACATCGCAATATCATAGGGCTGATTCAGCACACGATATTCTTTATATGCCGCCGTATTACCATACAATTTATCGAATTCAAAAATTTCAAATCCTTTATTAACGTATCCCTCAATTAAATCGATATGAATTGCAAAGTCACTCGTTGAATTCATTCCAAACCAGCAACGTACACGTTCGTATTTCACTACATAGTAATACTCAACGCCATGGCATCTAAAAGTATTTAAAAGCAACTGTGCCGCACTTTTATATTTACCAGGTTCAATAATCAAATCAATATCCTTTGATTCGTTATACTCAGGAAGTCCTTCGTAATTTCTTAAAATGAAATATCGAATTCCTGTGCCATCCAACGCATGGATATAACTATCAAAAATGGCAGCATGTTGATTGCCCCAATCATATATTGGCTTTTTCACCTTAATCCTCCTGTCTCTCACATATATTATCAAGATAATACTCTGTCGCATTTTCCTTGTTGAAAATCCTTGCTGGGTTGCCCAGACATACACTGTGTGATGGCACATCCATATTTACATAGCTATTGGGAGCTATTAAAACATCATCACCTATAGCAATTTTTCCAACTATCGAAGCATTAGAGCCTATCCAAACTTTATTCCCAATTGTTGGCGAACCTTTTAGTTTTCCCCTTCTTGTAGATCCGATTGTCACGCCATGGAATATTGTAACATTTTCCCCAAGCACAGCTGCTGGGTTAATGCACACCCCACCACGATGAACCAACCTTAACCCTGGACCAATAACGCACTCCGGCGCTATTTCATATCCATATTTTATTGATGCCCTTTTAAGTAAGACTCTCCATATTACTTTCTTAAATTTGTTTCCATATATTGCAGAATGTGCACATCTATAAAGAGCCACATATTTAAACTCAGGATCAAAGAGGATATGTTTTATACTGTTTTTTTTCCCCCCCCCACTCACTCTGAACAAATCACTTTTTATTGTCTCAATTGTATTCATATCAATCGTCCTTTTCTTACCTTAGTAGATTTCTTATTGTTGCCTCTATTCTTTTAGCCGTTTGATTTCCAAACACCTGTATAATTGCTGCTCGTATTTTCTTCAAAATCGGACGCATCACATTACGCCAAAGTAAATTTGTTCCTCGCTTTTTTTCCCTCTCTGTAAGCCAACTTCCAGAAAATCTATGAATCGTTACAGATCGATCCGTTACCGCAAATGTTCCGTCATCCATCTTTTTAGGGCAAAAAACATCCCTCTCGTAAATATGTATATCCGACAAAATTTGTTCTGAATTTCTCGGTTCAAATTTCTGTTCCATCAACAGTTTCGAAATAATTTGAACATTTGTTGTTGTGTCAATATTTCCATTGTCATCCACAAAATTATGGTTACTGTAATAATTAAGCATCTCTTCAAACAGAGCAGAATGCTTCTCAGCTCCAATAATTCCTGTGCCAATCATTGTTCTATTCTCAAAACCTATAAATGCTTTATCCTCAAGAAATTTATCAAGCGGTTTTAAGACTTCAACATCCGTATCAAAGTAAACTCCACCATAGTTATATAAGGCATACATTCTTACATAATCGCTGACAAACGCGTACTTTCCTTTTTCATACGCCTCTCTCACATAAGGCACACTATTAACATCAAAGTTTTGCTCATTCCAAAACATTATTTTGTAATCAGGCAGGACTTTTTTCCATGAGGCAATACATTTTTGCTCCATCTCTGGTATTTCTTTAGGTCCAAACCAGCAATAGTGTATAATTTTAGGCACACTCATATTATTTTTCCCTCTGTGTTTCTCTAATAATGTCTTTTACTAACTCTTTGGGTGAAAACTCATTGTTATAATGGTAATCAACCTTAACGCTTCTCTTTACCCACTCCAAATCAATATCTTCTGGATCACAAAACACAAACATATAATCAGGATTATAAAAAGGCAATTTCTTTACCATTTCATTGTTGGTTATCAATTTTTTGTTATAGGTAATTGCCTCATAGTATCTTAATGTCACTCCAACTTGTCCTGGTTGTACCACTTCTAACACAGTATCAAATTTTTGTAATTCATCTTATATTTGGTTGTAGTCTATAAGTTGGATATATATAATACCTTTTCTTTGTTCGGCGGCTAATACATTGTTCACTCTAAACATACAATCGATTCCACCGCATGTAAAGATATCATATATTTTATGAATTAAGACAATATTTTATTTTTCATATACTTCTAAAATTTCCCTCTCATGCGCTAGTTCTGTTTTTATAATTGTTTCCGAGTCCATTATTTTACTGTTGATGCTTCTTAAATCAAGTTTCTTCAGACCAAATTTATCTCCAGAGAGAACCAATTCTGGTGAAATATTACAGACAATATCCTTCGCACCAACACTATCAGTGACCATGACTGGCACCCCGTAGCTCAGCGCCTCTAACACCGTAAATCCGAATGTCTCATACCACTGGCTCGGAGCAATTAACAAATCTGTATTATCGAAAATTTCTTCCAGTTGGCTGTACGGATACCCCTCTTGTTTATGCGTAATGTACTCTCTTTCTACATTTGTATTTGTGTAGATGTGCAATTCAAACTTACCAGGAGTCTCCCTCCAAATATCATCCAGCACTCCAATTAGAAATTGAAAGCCCTTGAAAGGTTTTGCCGGTCCCAAATACGTTATGCGTAAAACATCGTGGTCAAAGTTCTTTCTTTTTCGATGATCCTTTATATCCCTATGTGTAATCGAAATCACTGCACTATTTTTGGGGTGAAAATAACGATTATATACCATTTCCGTTACTGAACTATTGAAATGAATGAAATCTATCATTTTTAACATTGATACGTAATATTCACGCAGTTTTTCATAATTTTGATTTTGCGCCACATTGGTATTTTCTGCACTAGCTACCGTTTCTGTTTCAGTCTCTTCAAAAAAGCTCTTCCTATGTCGGCTTCGAAGCAGTTTTACTACATGGGTATTTTTCAGTTTTCTATAAACAGGTGACTGTAATACCACAATTTTCTTCAAACTCAAAGCAGATTGATTGCACTTTACGCAATCCATGCAATTATGATCATTGTCGCAGGGCTTTCCATTATGAAATAGCGTTACCTTAGGACAAAGCCCAAAATAGTCGTGTGTTGTAAATACCGTCCTGATTCCCAGTTCGTTCGCTGCATGGATAAATTCTTTATGTAGTCCCATCAATGTGTGGATATGAATAACATCTGGGGAATAATCCTGCAAGAATTTGGAATAAACTGTTTCGTCACCTTTTTTTATGTAGGCGTCAACATCCAAAATTCCCTCATCAAGCGGAACGGGCAATGGATTGATGATTTCAAATGACCCTATTCCATTCCAGTTTCTTCCCTTATGAATTTCAGGCTTCTTTTTTACCATTGTTATTCGACCCGGCCAAAGCAATGCCACTTCATGTCCTTGCTCCGCTTGTGTCAACATCAAATCTATGCAGTACTTCGTCAATCCCCCTGTTCTGTATGGAGGAAATCCCAAAGCATAATGTAATATTTTCATATTTATTTAAACCTATACTGTATTTTTTATATATTTTTCTGTTGCATTTTCTTTCGCCACAATTTTAGCCGGATTACCTAAAACAATACTATGGGACGGGACATCAAAGTTCACATACGCTCCTGGTGCAATTAAGACATCGCTCCCAATCTGAATACGTCCTACTACAACTGCATTTGCTCCTATCCACACTTCATCTGCTATTGTCGGACAACCTTCACGAATGCCTCTCTTTTCTTTTCCAATAGTTACTCCGTTATAAATATTACAATTTTTCCCTATTACAACATCAGGATTTACAACTATGCCATTAAGATGTTCTATCTTAAATCCTGGGCCAATTTTTGTGCTGGCCGGTAAATCAACACCATACTTGATCTGCAATTTACGGTAAATCATCCATAAGAACCCGTAAAGCAATTTGATATTTTTATATTTCTCGCATCGTCTTTTCCACTTTAGCAAGCGATATTGTGGGCAGGTTGTGTCCCCCCCCCCAGCGTTTTTTATCTGCTTCTTGTACTGTCATTTTACAATTTCCTCCGTAAACACGCTTTCGTATTGTTTACAAATCTTATCCCATGTGTACTCTTCAGCCACACGTTTCTTGGCTCTCCGCCCCATCTCTGCAATTTCATCTGCACTCATTTTGTCTGCCTTATCAATCAGTTTCGCAAGGCTGCCCGGCTTGCGACTCCAGTACAAGGCGCAATCTTCTGCGACCTCTTTGTTAAAACCAACATCTACGAGCAAGTTCAAATCTGTACTGCCGAGTGCTTCGATCAGCGAAGGATTTGTGCCTCCAACCGTGTGTCCATGGAAATATGCGTAGGCATTCTCTCGAATCTTTTTCAAGAGTTCCTAATCATATACTGTGCCAACAAACTTAATCCTCTTGTCGCTCTTGAAATGAAGTTTTTCTTCCAACTCATTCAGAAATTTATCGTTCACATTTGTGATAAGCGCAAAATCTTTTTTGCTTCCGCTTTTCATAAACTCACGAATCATAACCTCAAACGAGTTTTCCGGCACAAAACGGCCAACAACAAGGTAGTAATCCTTTTTCGTCAGACCTTTTTCCTTGTACCAGTTCACCAGCTTTTCATCGTCATCAGCCAGTTTGCTGAGTGTCAAATCTGCACCATAAGCAATGAATGTAGTTTTGGGATTTCTGCCCTTGATTCCTTTTCCGTCATAACAATCGTGGATATATTTCTCAATGTTGACAGAATCACAAATTGCAAGGTCACAGTACTTGACCATCATCTGCTCAGAAATCTTCCAGTATTTACGAATCGGGGCAGACCACTTGGCTCTCATCCATTCATGGCCATCTGGATTCAAATAAACTGTACCGCCAAGTTTATGGATTTCGTGATAGAAATGACCTGCAAATGGTCCAATGCGGCAAGCCATTATGTAAACAATTGGATGTTTGATTTTATGTTCCTTTATGTACTTACAGCAAGCATTCAATGCCGCAACATCATAATAAATCGCCTGTGCTGCTCCAATTTGAGGAATATCGATTTTGAAACAGTGTGCATTGTGGAATTCAAACTCATGGTCATTAATTCTCGTTACGCCTTCCACTTTTGTTTCATCCATGCAGCCGTCACCGTTCGCCTTACACGCCACATGATATTTGATATTTTTCTGATTCTGATGGTATTCCGTCAGCTTATACACAAAGGTTTCATAACCACCATATGCTCCTAAGCTTTTAGCTCCTACCAGAAATACGTGTTGTACTTTGCTTTCCCGCTGCATTCTTCTACCCCTGTGTTCTCAAAATTTAAATGTATTTTTCAGCCCAAGCCACTTCTGATCTTTATCGCTTAGATTCAATGCAGTGCCATCCGCTAACTCATACCCCTCTGCACTTGCACTGCCCTTGTACTCACCCTTCAGTTCCGGCCATTCAATGCCGATTTCCGGGTCGTTCCAAGCCATACCACCCTCATCGTTCGGATGCCAGAAGTCATTGACCTTATAGCAGAACTCCGCTTCATCGCTCAAAACTAAAAATCCATGTGCGAAGCCTTCCGGGATGAGGAACTGCTTCTTATTCTCGGCCGACAGGGTCACACCATACCACTTTCCATAGGTTTCGGAATTGCTTCTGAGATCAACAGCGACATCAAACACAGTACCTCGCACAGCACGCACTAGCTTGCACTGCGGATACTGCTTCTGGAAATGCAGGCCGCGCAGCACACCCTTTGTGGACATAGACTGGTTATCCTGCACGAAGTGGATGTCGATGCCTGCTTCCTTCATATCTTTTTCATTGTAGGTTTCCATGAAATATCCACGGGCATCACCGTGAACAGCAGGCTCAATAACACAGAGGCCTTCGATGCCGCCTACATTTTTCTCAATTTTAATCTGTCCCATTTCTTCTATTTCCTCTATTACTGCTCGATCTCTTTCAGATAACGACTCAATGCATCCTGCCAAGTCGGAAGCGGAGTAAAGCCCGCCTCCACCAGCTTGCTCTTATCCAAACGACTGTTGAACGGACGAGCCGCCTTGCTCAGACCATACTCCTCGGTACTTACCGGGAGCACCTCCGTCTTGTACCCAGCCTGACGGTAGATTTCTTTTGTGAAATCGTACCAGCTAATGTAACCTCCCTCATTGGTGGCATGGTAATAGCCGTATTTCTCAGTCTCATTCATATCGACAAGCAGTCGAGCTAAATCATATGTGTAGGTCGGTGTGCCGATCTGGTCGTTGACCACACGAACAGTGTTATGGGTCTTGCCGACATTCAGCATAGTCTTTATGAAATTCTTACCGTTCAGACCGAACACCCAAGCAATGCGAACGATGAAATACTTCTCCAGTGTCTGGCTGACTGCCAATTCACCTTCCAGCTTCGTCTGACCATACACATTCAAAGGCTTATAATCCTTGCAGTCCGGTTGCCAAGGCTCTGTGCCCTGCCCATCAAACACATAGTCCGTGCTAATATAGGTCATCTTGCAATCCAGTTTCTTGCAAATGTCCGCAATGTTCTGGGTACCACCAGCATTGATTGCACGAACTTTTGCTACTTTATCGTCATCCTCTGCCATATCCACGGCAGTCCACGCTGCACAGTGAATCACAGCATCTGGATTTATTTCTGTAATTACTTTCTCTACAGCGTCCTTATCAGTAATATCCAGGGCCATATACCGTGCTTTTGTTACTGCAGAACCATCTGCCACGCCGCTGTAGTTTTCCTGAATATCCGAACCGACACCTTCATGACCACGCTTCAGCAGTTCATTCATCACGTCATGGCCCAACTGACCGCCAACGCCTGTTACAAAAAGCCTCATGTTCTTTCCTCCTCGTTAGCGATTACTGTACATTTTCTCGTAGTAGTTCTGATACTCGCCACTGATGATTGTCTCCCACCACTCACGGTTATCGAGATACCACTGGATTGTCTTCTTGATTCCATCTTCAAACTTTGT
>OMBA01001094.1_pt1 | contig 10386 bp, 9 predicted proteins | sample 1673441 | NCBI WGS metagenome assembly OMBA01 (sample SAMEA103958111, study PRJEB25191) | human gut metagenome | biome: human-associated habitat [ENVO:00009003]; feature: intestine environment [ENVO:2100002]; material: feces | place: Germany | collected 2013/2015
CACCCTGTAATACATGGATTTCAACTGAGGGCTGGTTGTCGACAGCCGTCGAGAAGACTTCCGATTTACGGGTAGGAATAGTCGTGTTGGCGTCAATCAATTTGGTCATTACGCCACCCAGTGTTTCGATACCCAATGAAAGGGGAGTTACATCGAGTAATAATACATCTTTCACATCACCAGTCAATACCGCACCTTGAATGGCAGCACCTACCGCAACTACCTCATCGGGGTTAACACCCTTTGAAGGAGTTTTTCCGAAGAATTTTTCTACAATCGCTTGTATAGCAGGGATACGAGTAGAACCACCCACGAGAATTACTTCGTCTATGTCAGAGGCACTTAAACCCGCATCTTGCAAAGCCTTGCGACACGGTTCGATAGTAGCCTGAATCAATCGGTCGCTCAATTGCTCGAATTTGGCACGAGTCAATGTTTTAACCAAGTGTTTGGGTACACCGTTCACCGGCATAATGTAAGGTAAATTAATCTCGGTCGATGTCGAGCTCGACAATTCTATTTTAGCTTTTTCGGCTGCTTCTTTCAAACGTTGCAAAGCCATCGGGTCTTTACGCAAATCAACGCCTTCGTCTTTCAAAAACTCGTCAGCCAACCAATCAATTATCACATGGTCGAAATCATCTCCTCCCAGATGTGTATCACCGTTAGTAGATTTTACTTCGAAAACGCCATCACCCAATTCCAGGATTGAAATATCAAATGTTCCACCTCCCAAATCAAATACGGCAATTTTCATATCTTTATTCGCTTTATCCAAGCCATAAGCCAAAGATGCAGCAGTCGGTTCGTTGACTATACGACGAACATTCAAACCGGCAATTTCGCCCGCTTCTTTTGTTGCCTGACGCTGTGCATCGTTGAAGTAAGCCGGAACTGTGATAACTGCTTCTGTTACTTTCTCACCAAGGTAGTTCTCTGCATCGCCTTTCAGTTTCTGAAGAATCATAGCGGAGATCTCCTGCGGAGAGTATTTCTTTCCTTCGATATCTACTTTATAGTCAGTACCCATCTCACGTTTGATGGAACGGATGGTTCTGTCTGCGTTTGTTACAGCCTGACGTTTTGCCGGCTCGCCGACCAGACGGTCACCTGTTTTTGTGAATGCTACGATAGAAGGAGTTGTTCTTTCACCCTCTGCGTTTGCGATAACGGTTGGTTTTCCACCTTCCATAACGGCTACACAGCTGTTTGTTGTTCCTAAGTCAATACCAATAATTTTGCCCATTGTTGTTTCCTCCTCAATGAATTATGCTAAAAAATGGTTTAATTTCTATTTATTTATCTTCAAGGCTTAATTAGCCACCTTGACCATACTGTGACGGACTACGGAACCTTTGTACATGTAGCCCTTCAGGAACTCTTCTACGACGATGTTCTCGCCGGCTTCCTCATCCTCCACATGCATCACTGCGTTGTGCAGGTTCGGATCGAATTCCTTTCCAACGGCCTCGATCACGGTTACACCGAGTTCATCGAGTGCTGTGGTAAACTGTTTGTATACTTTATTCATGCCGTCTGCGAACGGATCTTCCTCCGGGTTTTCCACCGTTGCAAGTCCGCGCTCGAAGCTGTCAACAACCGGAAGAATCTTCTCGATGATGTCTTTTGCTCCAATGGCATACATATTTGCTTTTTCTTTTTCGGTGCGTTTGCGGAAGTTATCGAACTCTGCCATCTGACGGGTCAGGCGGTCAGTCAGATCTTCGATTTTCTCATCTTTTTTATCTTTTTTCTTTTTGAAGAACTTTCGTTCTTTGCCATCCTCAGCAGTTTCTTCTGCAGCTTCCGCTTCTTTTGCCTCTGCTGCTTTCTTTGCTTCTTCCTGCTCCGCAGCCGGTTCGGTTTCCGGCAGATCGGTCTCTGCTCCGGTTTCTTTTTCCATCTCGCGTGTAGGTTCTTCCATGGTTTCCTCTTTCTTTCTATTTTCTTCGCTCACTGATCATTCCACCTTTCTACTCACCTGTGTCCGGCTTTTTGAAGACGGCGTCCAGTTGAACTTTTAATGTTTTCAGGTTATCTACCACATTTTCGTAATCCATCCGCTTTGGTCCCACGATACCGATTGTTCCGCGCATACCGTTTCCCATATCGTATGTGGTGGTGACCACGCTGCAGTCCCGTAAGGGTTCCATCGAAGATTCATTTCCGATGTATACCTGAATACCGGTATTTTCCTCTCCGTCCTGCTCCTCGGCAGCTCCTTTGATCATATCGACCAGTTTCTGCCGTTCCTCGAATGTGGAGATCAGCTGGCTGGCTTTGCTGCTGTCGGAAAGCTCAGGGTACTTGAAAATGTTGGTTGCGCCGCTGGTGTACACCGGCACATCTTCTTCGCTGACTGCGATGGCTTCCGCTACGGTATCGACCACTTTGCTGATGATGCCGGAGTGGATGCCTGCCTGCTCTTTCATCTTCTTGATCATGCCAAGATTGATTTCTTCAATGGTCAGGCCATTGAGCTGTGTGTTCAGAAGCAGGTTCAGCTTTAATATCTGTTCATCGTTGATGGTCTCGTCGAGGTCGATCATCTGGTTTTTCACCAGGTTGCCTTCTACGACGATGACGGCCAGGAGCTGCTCTTCATTGACTTTTGAGAGCTGGATGAATTTCACTTTATTTCTGTGATATTCCGGTCCTGTAATCAACGTTGCATAGTTGGTAGATGAAGCGAGGACTTTGACAACCTGCTGCAGAACTTTTTCCATTCGGTCTGTTTTTTCAATGACCATGTTTTTGATGTCTGCAACTTCCTGTTCTTTTTCCCGCATCAGCTCATCTACATAGAGGCGGTAGCCTTTATCGGAAGGAATGCGTCCTGCGGAAGTGTGGGGCTGTAAGATGTAACCCATCTCTTCCAGATCGGACATTTCATTCCGGATTGTGGCGGAGCTTAAATTCAAATCCGTGTATTTGGAAATCGTTCTTGAGCCGACCGGCTCGCCCGTTTCCAGATACGTCTGGATGATCGCTTTTAATATTTTTCTTTTTCTTTCATCCAATTCTGTATCCACTAAGATAAGCTCCTTCCTGTTGTATAGTCCTGTTAGCACTCGTTTCAGTGGAGTGCTAACATCTATGCTCTTAAGATAGCACTCTGCCTTTTGTTTGTCAACACCTTTTCCCAGTTTTTCTATGAAGAAATTGTGAAAAAAGTATAAACCGTTTTCTTTCTGAAAAGGAATCTGACTTTTCTTTTTTATTGCATTCTACTGTTTCAAAGGCGCTATAGCCGTATGGTAGGATTCTGCCATTTTGATACGACCATTTAGTAGCATTTTTCTCAGAGGTGATGAATCATGAACTATCAGAGACTGGAGGATCTGCGCACGGACCACGATCTGACGATCCGCCAGGTTGCCGACTATCTCGGCTGCAACCGCGATGTGTATACCCGATATGAAAAAGGCGTCCGGCAGCTGCCGATCTCCATTGCCATCCGTCTGGCGGAGCTGTATCAGGTCAGTCTGGATTATCTGGTCGGCATCAGCGATGAGAAGCGGCCGTATGGATCCTGACTTTCCGGTGTCTCCGCCGCAGCAAAAGCAGGAGGACAGTTTTTCTTTTCCCTGTCCTCCCTGTTTTGCTTTTTCGTTTACAGATTCTGCAGATATTCCATCATCCGCGTTTCGCTGAGTTTCCATCCGTCCGGCTCACCGCAGAGATACAGCGTAAAATGCCCGCACGGGACTCCGTTTTCCAGGTGGATGCCGGTATACAGTTCTACAATGAGGAGTTCTTCTGCTTTTTCTTCATATATATTAGTAATCTGATAGATGCGCTCTCCCTTTTCGTCCACCGGCCATTCTTTCTTCAGCACATCCCTCAGACGGCTCTCCTGCCCCTGCGCTTCGCATTCTTCCTCCCGGCTGATCATTTTTTCAAACGCTTCCGGCGTCTCCATCCGTTCCACTATATTCTGGACAAAATCTTCTATTTCTATTCTTTCTGCTTTTCCCATTCGTTCCCCCATTTCTGCCGTACATATTTTTCTGTTTTCTGCACAGGCTGTCTTCACCCGCCGTTTCTCTCTCCCGCCCCATTCTTCAATTTGCGACCATATGATCTGATTTAACTTTGTCCATCCAACCGTTTGGTAGTATGGGTTTGAATCTGAAAGGATGGTACAACGTATGAAATACCAGAGAATTGAAGATATGCGGATCGATCAGGATCTCACCATCAAAGAGATTTCTGCCCTGCTCGAATGCAACCGCGACGTCTATTCCCGCTACGAAAAAGGAATCCGCGACATCCCGATCGACTATGTGATCCGGCTTGCACGGTTCTATGACTGCTCGGTCGACTATCTGCTGAGTGTCTCCAGTAAAAAGAGAAAATTCGGCGATTAATTTTTTTATTGTTGTCTTTTTTATTTTTGTGTTTTGCGTTTTGATACGACCGTTTGGTCGTATTTTATATTATAATGGTATTCTTATTTTGCGTCAATTCTGAACAAGAAGGAATCAAAATCGGACGTAAAAAAAGCGTGCCGGAAAGTTTTCTGTCGCTTTTCCGGCACGCTTTTTTTCATGCTCTTTTCTTCTTTTTTATTTCTGATTTTTTATTCTTCCATGTCATCCAGGCTCTTCTTCAGTGTGATCATTTTGTCACGCAGCTCGGCGGCCATTTCGAAGTTGAGTTCGGCGGCAGCGGCTTTCATCTGTTTCTGTACCTGGCCGATCAGTTTTTCCAGTTCTTCGCGGCTCATGGACTCCGGGTCTTTTTCCATCTTTTCTTCTGTCTTTGCCACTTCTTTCGAAATGCTGATGAGATCGCGGACGGCTTTTTTGATGGTGGTCGGAGTGATGCCGTGTTCTTTGTTGTAGGCTTCCTGCAGGGCACGGCGGCGCTTCGTCTCGTCGATCGCGAGGCGCATGGAATCGGTCATCACATCGGCGTACATGATAACATGGCCCTCGCTGTTTCGCGCGGCACGGCCGATGGTCTGGATCAGGGAGGTTTCGGAACGCAGAAAACCTTCTTTATCGGCATCCAGGATCGCCACGAGTGTGATTTCCGGGATGTCGAGACCCTCACGCAGAAGGTTGATGCCGACGAGCACATCGAAGACATCGAGACGCATATCACGGATGATCTCGGTCCGTTCCAGGGTGTCGATATCGGAGTGCAGGTAACGCACGCGGATGCCGGCCTCTTTCATATAGTCGGTCAGATCCTCTGCCATACGCTTCGTCAGCGTCGTCACGAGAACTTTGTTGTGTTTTTCAGTTTCTTTCTTTACTTCCGAAATCAGATCGTCGATCTGTCCCTCCACCGGGCGCACCTCGACATCCGGGTCGAGAAGGCCGGTCGGGCGGATGATCTGTTCGGCGCGCAGCAGCTCGTGGTCTGCCTCGTAGTCGCCCGGCGTGGCAGATACGAAGAGGATCTGATCGATCCGGTCCTCGAACTCGCCGAAGTTCAACGGGCGGTTGTCTTTTGCGGACGGCAGACGGAATCCATAGTCCACCAGCGTCGATTTCCGCGACTGGTCGCCGGCATACATGCTGCGGATCTGCGGAACAGTCTTATGCGACTCATCCACAATGATGAGGAAATCATCTCCGAAATAGTCCATCAGTGTGTAGGGCGGCTCGCCTGGCTTTAATCCGGAGAGGTAACGCGAATAGTTTTCGATGCCGGAACAGATGCCGGTTTCTTTGAGCATCTCAATATCGAAATTGGTCCGCTCCTCGATGCGCTGGGCCTCGATCAGTTTTCCCTCGTGCTTGAAGAACTTCACCTGCTCTTCCATATCCTTTTCAATCTCGCCTGTTGCTTTCAGGATCGTGTCCATCGGCACAACGTAGTGGGAGGCAGGAAAGATTGCGATGTGGTTCAGTTCACATAAGATTTCACCCGTCAGCGTATCGATCTGCACCAGACGGTCAATCTCATCCCCGAAGAACTCGACGCGCACCGCCTTGTCCGTCTCCTCCGCCGGAAAAATCTCCAATACATCACCGCGCACGCGGAACGTACCGCGGTGGAAATCCATATCATTCCGGTCATACTGAATATCAATCAACTGCCGGATCACATCGTCCCGGTCCTTTTCCATTCCCGGGCGGAGCGAAATAATCATCTCCATGTAATCCTTCGGGCTTCCGATTCCATAGATACACGAAACACTGGAAACCACAATGACATCGTTCCGCTCACTCAGTGCAGAAGTCGCGGAAAGCCGCAGCTTATCAATCTCATCGTTCCGCGCAGAGTCCTTCGCAATATACGTATCCGAAGACGGCACGTAAGCCTCCGGCTGGTAGTAGTCGTAGTAGGAGACAAAGTATTCCACCGCATTATTGGGAAAAAATTCCTTCATTTCCGAATAAAGCTGGGCTGCCAGCGTCTTATTATGTGCAATAATTAACGTCGGCTTATTCAGCTTCTGAATCACATTTGCCATCGTAAAAGTTTTTCCAGAACCCGTAACCCCTAGTAAAGTCTGGCATTGATTGCCTTCCTTGAACCCTTTCACAAGCTCTGCAATCGCCTGTGGCTGGTCTCCGGTTGGCTCATATGGGGCTTTTAATTTGAACTCATTCATGGTAAATCCCTCCATTTGTGACTTTTACTATGATCATTATCAGCCAAAAATTCGTATCCAGATTCGTAACGAAAAGCTTATTTTATGGTGAATAGATATCCTTTTCACCTCGTTACGAATAAAAGTCACAAAACTGATTTTTGCGGATAAAACAGCACTCGGAAATACCTGATGATACCAGGCTCCGGTTCTGTCATATTTTTACTGTTTGTTCTTGTAACAGTCCCTATTATATCAGACATTTTTTTGAAAGTATATAGATGAAGGTAAGAAAAAGTACAAATGTTCGATTTTTATTTGTACTTTTCTCTCTTACTACTATTCTATTTTTTATCATGCTGCGTTGAAATATTCCTCCAGGATTAAGTCTATTTCAATCACTTCTGAATAATCATAATACTGATCTTTCCGCTCTTTTGGAATAACTTCTTCAATAAATGGTTCCAATACATCCAGACAGTCTTCTATGATTTCCTGCGTATCTCCATAGATATCTACTGATATGATTTTCTTGGCATGTCCCAATAAATGCGAAATACCTTTTGAATTAAAGCTATTCTTCAGCAAAATAGTTGCATAGGTATTTCTCAACTGGTGAAAATGAATATCAGGCAAATCCAAGGATTTCAACAAGTCTTTATAGTATTTCTGATGAAAACCTTTACTCCTTCCCCTCCAATTTCTGCAATGTTGCATAAGATAGCAGATCAATGGCTGACTCAAACAGATGCACCGTATCATTGGGTTTTTCTGTAAAAATGGAAAAAGAGTAATTCTTATCGCTTCCATTTGTTTCTCCGATAAAACGTAAGCGTCCAATAAGAGGGTGTATCGAAATTTCTGGCTGTTGCATGTAAACTATTGATTAGAGTTTTGGGAGTTGACTCTAAAAACTCTAAATCTAATCTAAGGAGCAGGCTTATGGATCTTTCTTCTTTGACTCCAGACAAACAGGTGAAACTTCAATACTGGCTGGATGTAATACGGCAATGCAGGGCCTCCGGACTGACAAATCAGATCTGGTGTGAACAACACGATATCTCTTTGAAAAGTTATTATTACTGGCTTTCCAAAATTCGAAAGCTTGCCCTGGAAGAACTGCCCCGCAAGAAAAACGGCATCCACATGTGTACAGACCAACAGTCAACTGCTTTAACGGAATCCCCGGCTGAGTTTGCGGAGCTTTCACTTCCGGACAGAAACATTTCCCGTTCCACTCCTGCAGCCATACTTCATATCGGATCCATAACAGTGGAACTTTATGAAGGCACATCTGCACAGATGCTGGAAAACATTCTGAAAGCCGTGCAGTCATGTTAGGAGAGCTTTCCCATGTGGAGAAAATCTATATCCGATGCGGCTACACCGATATGAGGAAGCAGCTCAATGGCTTGCTGGATATCATCCAGTACAACTTCAAACTGGATCCTTACAGCAATTCCTTATTCCTGTTCTGTGGAAAGAGGGCTGACCGGATCAAAGCAGTCCATTACGAGGGAGACGGTTTCTGCCTTTTATACAAACGGTACGAAAACGGACGTCTCCAATGGCCGCGGACCGGCGAAGAAGCAAAACAGATTTCTGATCAGCAGCTGCGCTGGCTTCTGGAAGGTTTGAACCCGGAGCAGCCAAAGGCGGTTCAGAAATGGCTCCCGCATAAGTCTGAAAATACTGAAAATCCTTAGAAATGCTGGGAAATCTGGCGATTCTATGGTATCATAATCCTATCGAAGCGAAAGGGTTTTCAGGTTATGTCAGCTACGGAACAGGAGTATAAAAATCATATCAAAGAACTGGAACAGCAGGTCCGGCTCCTGAAAGAGCAGGTTGATTTCCTGACCCGTAAACTTTATGGAACAAAATCCGAGAAGACATCTACTCTCGAAATCGAGGGGCAGATGTCTCTTTTTAATGAAATCGAAACCTGTGCGGATCCTGATGCACACGAACCGGAGCTTGTTGAGATAGAGAAGCACCTACGTAAAAGGAAGTACACCGGTCAGCGGGAAGAACTGGTAAAAAATCTCCCTCACAGCAAAGTACTCCATACCATAGATGAAAGGGAACAGATATGCGATAACTGCGGGAGTACGATGGTGAAAGTAGGGGAAGAATTCGTCCGCACGGAAGTACAGTTTATCCCTGCAAAACTCAAGGTGATTGACCATTACCGGGAAACGTATGAATGCAGGTCGTGCCGGAAAAACGGAACTCCTTATATGGAGAAGGCTCCGGTGCCATATCCTCCCGTCCTGCATTCTCTGGCATCTGCATCTACCATCACCTGGCTCATCCACCAGAAGTTTGAATTAAGCATCCCGCTGTACAGACAGGAAAAAGAATGGGAGGCTTTGGGATTACGTTTAAGCAGAGCGACTATGTCAAACTGGCTTCTGGTTGTCTATCGGGACTGGCTTGTACACATCGTCCACCGTCTGAAGCTGGAACTTCTGAAACAGAGATACCTTCATATCGATGAAACACATGTACAGGTGCTGAAAGAACCGGGACGGAAAAATACGTCCGATTCCTATATGTGGGTTTACTGCAGCATCAGAGATGCTGTAAATCCCATCCGCTACTTCGAGTACCAGCCGGGACGAAGCGGGAAATATCCGGAAGCGTTTCTGAGGGAATATGAAGGTTATATCCATACAGACGCTTACTCCGGATACAATGCAGTTTCAGGAGTAAAAAGATGTCTTTGCTATACGCATCTGCGCCGGGCTTTCGTGGATGCGCTCCCAAAAGACATCCATAATTCGGAAGCATCAAAACCTGCGGAAGCAATCCTCCGTCTGAATCAATTCTTTAACATAGAGTCAGAGTTGGAGGCGCTCCCTCCTGATCAGAAGAAAAAAGAACGTCTTATCCGCGAGAAACCGCTTCTCGAGGCTTTTTGGTCATGGGCAGAAAAAAGTGCCATCGGAGAGCTGCCGAAATCCAAACTTTCAAAAGCTTTTCATTACGCCTTAAATAACCGTGAAGGTTTTTGGAATTATCTGGAAGACGGGAATTGTTCCATCAGTAATTCGCTTGCGGAAAACTGTATCCGTCCCTTTGTGATCGGCAGAAAGAACTGGCTGTTCTCCGGCAGTCCGAAAGGGGCGGAAGCCAGTGCAGGAATCTATACACTGGTAGAGACAGCGAAAGCGAATGGGCTTGCCCCGATGAAATATATAAAATATATCCTGTCCGACATGCCGGGGAGTGCTTTTCTTGAACATCCTGAATATCTGGATGATTATCTGCCTTGGAATCCTCTTGTAAAAGAATTCTGTCGATAACCGTTGACCTTTTAGTATAAAAGGCTGACGGTTATTTTTCTATACACTGTTTTATTTGACGCTTACCCTGCTCTTGACATGCCATTCAACAACTGTTATATATAAAACAAGGGTGAAAAGCTCAAACTGTAAGCTCACCACCCTTGCATATCATAGAAGAATCTTATTTACAGACTTTTTCTCATAGTCTCTTGTTTGTTATTCTGCTTTGCTCACAGGCAAATAATAAATCTTTCCGTCTTTTGAAATAAGCTGTACATCCTCTGCATACAACTCAGATTTATCTATTTTATGAGTACAAACATGGCCTGCCTTCTGTGCTGTGATCATACTTGCAGTTCTTTCTTCTATTCCTCGGAAGTTTAAATCATCATTAAACAATCCTGGAATAAAATGAATTACTCCATCAAAGCCCGCTCTCTTTCTTCGTGACTCATCAGCCTCTATTCCTAATCGCTCAGCAGTACCTTCATGCCAAGCAGTAAGTCGTGCCTGTGTATCTGACACCTGTTTCGAGTATGTAGGTAA
>OMBA01001101.1_pt1 | contig 10334 bp, 11 predicted proteins | sample 1673441 | NCBI WGS metagenome assembly OMBA01 (sample SAMEA103958111, study PRJEB25191) | human gut metagenome | biome: human-associated habitat [ENVO:00009003]; feature: intestine environment [ENVO:2100002]; material: feces | place: Germany | collected 2013/2015
AGATAGATTATCACAATGGAAGGAATTCTACATGATCTTTGTGCCCATGCTGCACTATCTGCAGAACAAAAACTCATTCAGCGGCAACGAGGACGGGATGCGCTACCTCATCACCCCGGGCAAGCGCTCCGTCCCCGACCCGGACGGCGGCGAGGAGGCCAAAAAAGAAGAGGCCATCCTCACGGTAGATCTCTGGCCCGAGCCGTGGACGCTGGACAAGACCGACCCGGCCCTGCGGCGGCGGGAGATCTTCCCGATGACCGAGGAGGGCCGCACCGCAGTCGCCCAATATCTGAACGATGCCTACAACGCCGAACCGGAACGCTGGAGCGCCCACCCGTCCATCCTGGACTGTGAGCCCTGGACACCGCCCGCACCGGAACCGGATGCCGAGACACAACACTGAGGTGCACCATGATCTATCGACTGAAAGAATTCAAGGGTGACACCATCCCGGTGCCGCAGCTGGTCTTTTCCAAGCTGGGCATTGCGGAGGAATATAACGTCCGGGTGGCTCTGTATGTGCTGGCCACCGGCATCACTGACCCGGAGAAGCTCTGCGCCGACTTAAAGCTTCGCAGCAAGATGACCGCCGAGAGTGCCCTGTCCTTCTGGGCCGGTGCAGGTCTGCTGGAACGGTATGAGGAGAACGCCGCCCCGGGCGAGGAACCCACAGCCCCTGCCCCCATGACCTGGAGCGAGATCGCAGCGGCCAGCCGAACCGACCCCATGATCTCCTCCCTCATCGACTGCGCCCAGACCAGCTTTGCCCGTCCGCTGACCCACCCCGAAATGGAAAAACTGGTGAATTTCTATGTGCAGGAAGCCTTTGCTCCCGAGACCGTCATGCTCTGCGTGGCCTATGTGGCCAGCCGGGGCAAGCGGACGATGGCCGCCGTCCTCCACGAGCTGAAAGTCTGGCGGGCCGAGGGCGTGGAGACCGGCGAACAGGCCGACGCACACCTCCAGCTGCTGGCCCTGCGCGCCCAGCGGGAGCAGTACGTCAGCGGCCTGCTGGGCATCTCCACCGACGAGCTCACCCTGGGCGGCCGCAAGGCCATTGCCCGCTGGTACGAGGTGTACGGCTACGATGACGCCATGGTACAGGAAGCTGCTGTGCAGGCAGGCCCCAAGCGGGACCTGTGGTACTGGAACAGCATCCTGAAAACCTGGAACGCCAAGGGCCTGCGCACCATCCACGACGTGCGCGGCCCGGTGGCCGATGCCGGAGCCAGCCGGAACATCCGGGTGGACCGTGAAGCCCCCAGCGGCAACGATTTTCTGGGCAGCAGTAGCCTTTCCGCGTCGCTCAACCGGCTCAAAAAGCGCTCCAACACATAACACGAGGTTACCCATATGCGTACCAAAAACGAACTGTATCAGGAATCTTTGCGCACCGTAGCCGCCCGGCGGCAGATGGCCAGAGCCAGAGCCGAGGATGCCCGCGCCGAAGCCGAAGCCGCCATTCCCGCCCTGCGCCATGCAGAAGAAGAGGTGCGGGTGCGGGGCATCCGCTGCGCACTGGCCGGTGCTGCGGGCAAGGACCGCACCGAAGCTGCCGCCGCCCTTGCCGATGCAAAGCAGAAGCTGACCGCCCTGCTGGCACAAAGCGGACGGCCCGCTGATGCACTGGAGCCGCGCTTTGTCTGCCCCAAATGTCAGGACACCGGCAGCGTGAATGGCCGCACCTGTGAGTGCGTGCACAAGGTGATGCAGCAGCTGCGCCGCAAGGAGATCGAGGCGCTGTCCAGCCTGTCCATTTCCAGTTTTGACACCATGGAGCTGCGGTACTACCCCAACACCGTGGACGAGAAGCTGGGTGAGCCTGTCCGCACCTACATGGGCGGCCTGCTGGAGGATCTGCGCAGCTACGCTGAGGAATTCGACCACAACAGCGAGAGCCTGATGCTTTTTGGCAATGCGGGGCTGGGCAAGACCCACGCCGCCCTTGCCATTGCGGGCATCGTGCTGCAAAAGGATTTTGACGTGATCTACGTTTCCAGTCCGGACTTCTTCGGCAAGCTGGAAAACGCCCGCTTCGACTCCTCCGAGGATGCCGAGACCCTGCTGCGCACCGCCTCTGCTGCCGACCTGCTGATCCTGGACGATCTGGGCACCGAGTTCGTCACCCCCTACTTCATCACCACTTTTTACAGCCTGCTGAACAACCGCCTGGGAGCCGGTCTGCCCACCATCGTCACCACCAACATTGCGGATGGTTCCCTGCTGGAAAAGCGATACACCGAAAAGATCTCCAGCCGTCTTTCCTCCTTTGTCCCCTGCCTGTTTGCGGGTGAGGACATCCGGGGCCTGAAAGCGGCAGAGTAAGATAAGGAGGTTTTTCCCATGAGCTTTGAGCGCACTACGCCCTGCGGCGTGATCTCCGGCACGGCCTGCCAGTGGCCGGGCATTGCCGCTTACAAGGGCATCCGCTACGCCACCGCCGGGCGGTGGGAGTTCCCCGTCCCCGTCACCCACTGGGACGGTGTCTATGATGCCACCCAATACGGTGCCTGCTGCTACCAGCCCCGCGCCTTCTATGACGAAGCCGCCGCACCCGGAAAAGCCTTCTACTACAACGAGTTCCGTAAGGGCGAAACATACACCTACAGCGAGGACTGCCTGTTCCTGAACATCTGGGTCCCTGCTGACGCAGCTCCCGAGGACAAGCTGCCGGTCATCTTCTACATTCACGGCGGCGGCTTTACCGGCGGCTGCGGCCACGAGAAACACTTCGACGGCCCCGTCTGGCCCACCAAAGGCTGCGTGGCTGTGACCATCAACTACCGGCTCGGCCCCATGGGCTTTGTCTGCCTGCCCGCGCTGGCTGAGGAGGCCGGATCCACCGGCAACTACGCCCTTCTGGATCAGCTGGCGGCCCTGCAGTGGGTGCGCGCCAACATCGCTGCCTTTGGCGGCGATCCCAACAACATCACCATCATGGGCCAGAGCGCCGGTGCCATGAGCGTCCAGCAGCTCGTCCTCTCCCCCATCACCAGGGGGCTGTTCTCCAAGGCCGTGATGAGCAGCGGCGGCGGCGTGAGCCAGATGCTGACGGCCAAGCCTGCCGCGGCCCACTACCCGTTCTGGAAGCAGGTCATGGAAACTGCCGGGTGCAGCACGCTGGCCGAGTTCCGTGCCCTCGCCCCCGCCCAGCTGTTTGCAGCCTGGGATGCCGTCCGCACCCAGCCCCAGTTCAAGGGTCTGGGCTGCGAGCCTGTGGTGGATGGCCGTTTCCAGGTCAAGACCGGCCCCGAGACGCTGGCTGCCGACGAACAGCACCATATCCCTTACCTCATTGGCTTCACCAGTGAGGATATCGTTCCGCCCTACCTCTACCAGATGGCCCAGGACTGGTGCGCCCGGAACGCCGACAGCTACGGCTGGTTCTTCGACCGCCAGCTCCCCGGTGATGACCGTGGTGCCTGGCATTCCAGCGACCTGTGGTACTGGTTCGGCACGCTGGCTCACTGCTGGCGGCCCTTCACCGAAAAGGACACTGCCCTCAGCGCTCAGATGGTGGATTACCTGACCAACTTTGCCAAGACCGGCGACCCCAACGGAACAGACCTGCCCCAGTGGCAGACTGTTACCGCCCAGCAGACTGATTTCCTCCGTCTGGGTGAGGAACCCACCCACATGGGCAGCATAGATGTCCAGAAGCTCATCTGGACAATGCAGAACGTCCCCGCCGTGGGGGAATAAGCCTCTGCCCCAATCACTTTGAACCCCAGAAAAAACACGATCCCCCGCTGCAGGCGTGCCAAAACACGCTTTGCAGCGGGGGATATTTTATGTTCTCTTCTTCAAATAATACCCAATGCCGATGGCATCTGCCAGTGCCCAGCCGATGGGCACACTGAGCCAGATGCCGGTGACGCCCAGCGGGGTCGCCGACAGCAGGTAGGCCAGCGCCACACGGGTGCCGAGAGATGCGATCGTGAGCACCACCGACATCTGGGGCTGATTGACGGCCCGGTAGTAGCCGTAGAGCAGGAACAGAATGCCGATGCCGAGATAGCACGCGCCCTCAATGTGCAGATAGTGCACACCGGCAGCAAGGATGGCGGTTTCCGCCGGGTCAATGAAAATGCCCATGAGCGGCGCTGCAAAGGCGCCCACCAGCACACTGATGACGATGCAGAACGCCGCACTGCACAGCCCTGCACTGCGGATGCCCTTGCGGATGCGGTCGGTCTGGCCCGCGCCGTAGTTCTGCGCCACATAGGTGGAAAAGGCATTGCCGAAGTCCTGCACCGGCATATAGGCAAAGGCGTCGATCTTCACGGCGGCGGCGAACGCGGCCATGACCACCGTGCCGAAGCTGTTGACCAGTCCCTGCACCGTGAGAATGCCCAGATTCATCACCGACTGCTGAACGCAGGTCAGGGTGGAGAAGGAGAGAATTTCGGTAATCCGCGCCCATCGCAGACTGCGAAGACGCCGGATGGAGCGCACCTGAGGGCAGCGCAGGAGTGCGTAGACGGCAATGCCGATGCCGGAGAGGTACTGGGCGATCACCGTCGCCTCCGCAGCGCCCCCGACGCCCCGCTTTAGCCCAATGATGAACCACAGATCCAGAACGATATTCACCACGGCGGAAATGGCCAGAAATACCAGCGGCACGACGGAATTTCCCACCGACCGCAGGAAAGAAGCAAAGAAATTGTACAGGAAAATCCCGGGGATTCCCATAAAAATCACGAACAGATAGGCGCGCATATCCCCCCACACCTCGTCAGGGACGTGGAGAAATACACGAAGCGCGTCCAGACAGAGGTAAGCAATGACGTTCAGAAGCACCGTCGCGGCGGCGATGGAATAGAAGGACGCGCAGATATCCTCGCAAAGGCCGTTCTCGTCCCGCTGGCCGAAGCGGATGGAAAACAGCGCGCCGCTTCCCATGCACAGGCCAAGGATGATGGAGGTGAGGAAGGTCATCAGCGTGAAGGATGACCCCACCGCCGCGAGAGCATTGCGCCCAAGAAACTGCCCGACGATCAGGGTGTCGGCAATATTATAGCACTGCTGGAGCAGGTCGCCCAGAATCATGGGGATCGCGAACAGCAGCATGGATTTGGTGACGGAGCCTTTTGTCAGATCTCGATTCATTATGCGCCTCCGGGGTGCAGGATTTCCTGTGTTTTTTGGAAAAAGTTGTTTGACCGAGTGCTTACCGGACACCGAACAACTCCTGAGCTTCCAGCTGAAGCAGTTTGCTGACTTCCAAAGCAATATCGTTCAGCGTACAATGTGCCGCTCCAGCCCGTGGCTCCTGACCAGCCGGAGAACGTCCGGTTCATGTGGTTCTACGGCCTGCACGCAAATAACTGCGGCACCTGTGTAAAAAAAGCCCATGACCCAGTGCTCCGGCGAAGAGATCATGCGGGAGTTCCTGTATTACTGCGGTCTGGAGGACAAGATCGACGAGATCATGCCCCGCAAGCTGAAAGACCGCCCGGAGGTCATTCCAGCGGGCAACAGGAACCTCGCGTTCATCGGCCCGTTCGTGGAGCTGGAGGGTGATGTGGTGTTCACTGTGGAAACCTCCGTCCGCACGGCGATGATCGCCGTCTACCGGATGCTGCACCTTGACCGTCCTATCACGCCGCTGTTTCAGGGGCAGTACGACATTCGTATGGTCAACGTGGCGCTCAAGACATTGCTCGGCAAGGACAAGATCGAGGTCAGCGACCTGCCGAAGGTCAATCCCCTGAAGCTTCCGCAGACCATGCACGAGATCGTGAATGCCATTAATCAGATCCCGCCCGTGTCGGAGTATTATTCCGAGCGGAAGGAAAATCAAAAAGCATGGCTGTGTGAAAACGCTGCTGACGCGTTGCCAATCCGTTGCCAATTTGCACCCTAAAAACGTACCGCACGCGGAAAAATATTAAAATCTGTGGTAATATTTTCTAGTAGAATAGTTCGGAGAACGTGTGAATATAGCTGATAAAGCAATAAAAAAGCCCTAGAACAAGTTTCTAGGGCTTTTTTTGTATGGTGGAGCCGAACCGCTGCCGATTTCCGAGGCGCAGGGCTGGATTTCAGACGAACCCGATCCCAGCAACAAACTGGAGGAGGGGATTGCGCAGACCAACCTTCGGAAGCTGCCGCTATGTCAGGTAATCGTTAAGAATCCCCTTGGCCAGCTCTGGCTGGTGGGAAAGGATGTCCTGCAGGGGCCGAGGAATGGAAGGTGACAATCCATACTCCAAAAGTATGTTGCACATTTGAAATGGAACGATAAGCGTTTATAATGGCATCATAGAAACAACTGGAAGGGGGATTATCCCATGCTGAAGAAAAGACACTACCTGTACCTGAGTGAGAATGAACACAGAGTTCTGATCAGAAGCCTTGTCCAGATGAAGAACAAACTGATTCAGCAGGGACGCTTCACGGACTGCGTGGATGACCTGATTCTGAAAGTCCTTTCTGCCCCAGTGAAAAGAATCTAATACATACCGAACCGCTTACTTGATTGTTTCGAGTAAGCGGTTTCTTGTTGTCAGTACATAGCCGTCTGCTTCATTTGCAGGAATGGACTATGGGCAGGGCACGCTGGTATCGTGCCCTGCATTTAGGATTACAGATCCTGCAAATCCGCAAAAGGAATGTCATTTTCCAGATTGTCCCTTGCCAGATCCGTATCAATGATCCCATGAGCCTTGGATATGGGCTTTTCGTGCCACACCTTCTGATTTGCGTCGGTGGTTCCCGCAATGATGGGATTTGCTTTTTCCTTACCGCTTTTGGCCTTGCCCTGAATCTGGGGGACAGGGGAAAGGTCATTTCTCGGCCCACGGGTCAAATCGGGATGGGTCATACCTTTCTTTGCCATAATCATCACCTCTGCGCTAGTATTCCACATTGAGAATGGAGCATTCCTGAACGATGGCAGATAGTCGGACGGAGTGAAAATACCGCATATAGCACGAAGAACGCACTGCCTTATTAATGGGCAGTACGTTCTTGTGGTTAATTGTAGGGAATATGCTGGTGAAGGTGGTAGATATAAGGCGCTTTGTTTGCCTCTACGGTCAGATACCCTTTCTTGACAAGGCTATTCAAAACTGTTCTCGCACCGCTTTCGGACCGCTGCAAAATGCCAGCGGCTTTTTTCGTCGTGATTTCGGCATGGAGGCCAGCTTTGTTCATCCGCTCCAACAGCTTCGATTCTGCCTCTGTAAGCGCATTTACAGAAAGGGCTGCATCTATCAGGCAGTGCTCAAAGGCATCCAGCATATAGGACACAAAGGGGGACAAGTCCAGCCATCTGCCATCGATTCCGTTCAAAACCGTTTCCGAATCCGCAAGACTTCCGTAGTATCCGCTGAGCTGATTGTTGATGGCACTGGACAGCGGCAGATTCTTCATCTTCCGATATCCGCCATGATATAGCTGGGAAGCGTTCAGGATTCTCGCACATCTGCCGTTGCCGTCACAGAAGGGATGCAGATAAACGAAATAGAAGTGTGCCACAAAAGAACGAATCAGTAAGTCGGGGTCATTCGTTTCCCGATAAGCAAACCACTGTGTCATCAGCTCTGGCAACTGCTCAGCCTGAGCGGGAACATGAATTACACGCTCCCCGGAACCGATATAAACCATACCATCCCGATACAGTTTTCCGCGATGCTCCTCATTTTCGCAGACACCGTCCACGATTTTCTCCCATAGCCTGCGGATGTTGTTTTCGGTAATGGGATGGTTGTAGGCGTAGTTGCTGCCCATGATGGTATTGACAACCATGCGGTCATCCTTAGTCTTGGGATTTTCAAAATGATCCCGTACCCTCTGTACCGTGGTTCTCGCACCTTCAATGGTGGCAGAGGACCAGGCATCCAGAAGAATCGTATCTTTCACACCCCGGTGTGCCGGGAGCTGCTCATAAAGCGCATCCAGCTCCGCTGCCTTTTTCCGAAGAGCAGAAACTCCTGTCAGATACAACTTTTCACCATGCAGACCATAAAGAGGCAGTTCCATGCGGTCAGTCAATCTCATATTCAGTTCCTGTTGTGCACCTTCGATATTGGCTCGCACACGATATTCCAGTTTTTGAATGGTGTCCCACATAGAGAGTACGCCTCCTTCTTAGCGCTGATGATATTTTACCACAAAGATACCGAGTTGTCTATTTCACTTTGTTGAATTAAGTCAGCTCTAGAAACATTAGATACTGATATTCGTTAACCATTTGAAAAAAAGTATGAAATAATTTGTGAATTTCGTAAAAAGATAACCGTCGCAGCTGCTAGTGTTCAATAAATTATTGCATATACCATCAAAAATGTTCGGATCTTGGGGTTGCTATCTTTGAGACTTTAACAGCAAAATCCCTATGCCGAAAACTGCATTACCACAAATGAAAGTAAGATGCAATATGGAGACAAGGTTGGTTATGAGGCTAAAGACGATTTGCCTGTCATTTCTGCAATATCCAGGACAACCTTATTTCTTCCAACTAAAGCTCTGTACTTTTTCGTGATGATGTTGTACAATTGATAAAAATATGAGTGGAGTGATGTTATGGCACAGATTGATTCATACATTAAACGTGTTCGCATGGGGTGTAATCTTTCTTTTCTGGATGATATTTTTGAATTATATGAGTTCATTCCTAACGAAGATTTAAGAACATTGTTTGCCGCATATCACACACAACTAAATTACTGGTTTGGTGTTATCAATAGCGACATACGCTATCAATATGATGAAGATGGGAACAAGGTTTCATGCGGTGGTTATTTTCATGCTGAGGATAGTAGGGCCTATTTGTCGGTTATTGAGCAAATCGATCAATTAAGAAGCAAACTCAGAGCAACTGACTATGCGTTCAAAGTTTGTGATCCTAATTATGAAAATGCAATCAGACATACGCGGAAGTTTGTTGTCAAAAGTGGAGGAAGTACTATTCCAGTAGATTTCATAGAAGTAGAAATAGCGGAGCTGACACCTATTTTTCGACTTGAAAGTGGAATTGGACTTAAACGAAATAATGGAGTTGTTTTTGCAGATTTAGAACAAATCGATAAAGGGTCTTATGCGAAGGTATTTCGTTATACTGATCCTAATTATGACATCCCGATTGTACTGAAGCGAGCGAATCCTGATTTGGACGTCAAAGAATTATCTCGATTCAAACAGGAATTTGATGTATTGAAATCACTCCGTTCTCCCTATGTAATTGATGTGTATTCATTCAATAAGGAGACAAACGAATATACAATGGAATATATGAATGAAACAATATTCGACTATATTGGACATTATTATGGCCCAAACAAGAATAACCTTTCATTACAAAAGAGAAAAAATATCATTGCCCAAGTATGCCGGGGACTTGAATATATTCATAGCAAAGGAATTCTTCATCGAGATATTAGCCTTACGAATGTATTTATTAAGCATTATGATGATGTTGATGTCGTTAAGATTGCTGATTTTGGCTTAGTAAAAGTACCAGATAGCAACCTTACAAGTTTAAAATCGGAACTTAAGGGATCATTAAATGATCCCGATCTAATTAATGTTGGGTTTTCAAATTACCAAATGTGTCATGAAACCTTTGCACTTACACGGCTTTGTATGTTTATCTTGACAGGTAAAGCGACGGTTCAAACACTGAATGATGGTGTGATTAAACGATTCTGGGAGAAAGGGACTTCCCCAAACAGGGCAGAGCGTTTTAAGAGTGTTGCGGAAATACTGTCTGCAGTACAGAAGATAACAGATGAAGATATTGAGATAATATGAAATCAATTTCTCTTTAGATAATCCGCTACTTCGTATATTACATATTATAATACCGCTTGTTCATCGAATTATGTGAATGAGCGGTGTTTCTTTTCTACTAGTACATAGCCGTCTGCTTCATCGCAGGCGGCTAAATCTATGTAAGGAGGAAAATCCCTATGGCAAAAACAAAGGTCATTGCCGTTGCCAATCAAAAGGGCGGCGTCGGGAAAAGCACGACTGTGTATAACCTGGGCGCTGGCCTTGCGATGGAGGGCAAAAAGGTTCTTCTGCTGGATGTTGACCCGCAGGGGGACCTGACCAAAATGCTGGGGCTTAGAAAGCCCCATGAGTTGCCGCTGACACTGGGGAACGCCATGAACAATATTGTGGCAGGTGTCAGCGGCGGAGAACACTCGGAAATCTATCACCATCACGAGGGCTTTGATTTCGTCCCCGGCAACCGTACCCTGTCCGCTGTGGAGGTGGGGCTGGTGAATGTCATGAGCCGGGAGACGGTGCTGCGGCAGTATGTGGATGATGTCAAAAAGGACTACGATTATGTGCTGCTGGACTGCCGTCCGTCTCTGGGTATG
>OMBA01001129.1_pt1 | contig 10134 bp, 7 predicted proteins | sample 1673441 | NCBI WGS metagenome assembly OMBA01 (sample SAMEA103958111, study PRJEB25191) | human gut metagenome | biome: human-associated habitat [ENVO:00009003]; feature: intestine environment [ENVO:2100002]; material: feces | place: Germany | collected 2013/2015
ATATGGATGGTAATGTTATAGTTGGACAGTCAGGAGGACCTACTTCTGTTATCAACTCAAGTCTTGCTGGGGTATATAAGACAGCCATAGACAGAGGAGCTAAGAAAGTTTATGGTATGCTCCACGGTATTAAGGGACTTCTTGATGGTCAGTATGTTGACCTTTCAGAGAAGATTAACTCTACAATGGATATCGATTTATTAAAGAGAACACCTTCATCTTATCTTGGTTCATGCAGGTACAAGCTCCCTGAGATAAGCGAAGACAGAGAAACATTTGATAAAATTTTCAAGATTCTTGATGATCTTGATATCAAATATTTCTTCTATATTGGTGGTAACGACTCAATGGATACTATCAAGAAGTTATCTGATTACGCAATCGTTACCGGAAGCGATATTAAATTCATGGGTGTACCTAAGACTATTGATAATGACTTAGCTGTTACAGACCACACACCAGGATTTGGTTCTGCTGCCAAGTTTATCGCAGCTACTATGAAGGAAATCATCAGAGATGGTCTTGTATATGATTATCCTACAGTTACTATTGTAGAGATTATGGGACGTAATGCCGGATGGCTTACAGCCGCTGCTGCTCTTGCAAAGAGTGATGACTGCGAAGGTGTAGACCTTATCTACCTTCCAGAGAAAGTATTTGATATCGACCATTTCATGGCAAGAGTTAAAGAAATTGCAGCTAAGGGCCGTTCAATGGTTATCGCTGTTTCAGAAGGTATTAAGGTTGCTGACGGAAGATATGTATTCGAGCTTTCAGAGCATGTAGAGTTCGTAGATGCATTTGGCCACAAGCAGCTTGCTGGTTCAGCTAAATTCCTTGCTAACAAGATTGGTGCTGAACTTGGCATCAAGACTCGTGCTATCGAGCTTTCAACACTTCAGCGTTGTGCAGCTCATATGACAAGCCGTACAGATATCACAGAAGCATACAACGTTGGTGGTGCTGCTGTTAAGGCTGCATTTGAAGGCGAGACAGGTAAGGTTGTCGTTCTTAAGAGAGTTTCTGATGACCCATATATGTGCATCACAGAGACTAACGATGTTCACCAGATTGCTAACATCGAGAAGAAAGTTCCTCTTGAGTGGATTACAGATGATGACTTCGTAACAGACGACCTCATCCACTACATCAGACCACTTATCCAGGCTGAGCTTTCACCAATCATGGTAGACGGTCTTCCAAGACATCTTAATATTAATTCATAATAATATTATTACATAACAAAAAGCAGGTAGGGAATTTCCTAACCTGCTTTTTTGTTTCTGTCTCTACGCTGATATGCTCTTACCAGTATACAACTGATAATATCTGCCCTTCTCTTCCATGAGCTGGTCGTGTGTTCCACGCTCGATAATTCTTCCCTGTTCCATAACCATAATACAGTCTGCATTGCGGACTGTAGAAAGTCTGTGTGCAATAACAAATGATGTTCTTCCTGACATAAGCGCATCCATACCCTTCTGGACAAGTCGCTCTGTTCTTGTATCAATAGATGAAGTAGCTTCATCAAGAATAAGTACAGGTGGGTCTGCCACCGCTGCTCTTGCAATTGCAAGAAGCTGTCTCTGTCCCTGGCTTAAATTAGCACCTCCGCCATGAAGCACAGTATTATAGCCATCCGGAAGTCTCTTGATGAATCCATCTGCATTGGCAAGTCTTGCTGCTGCGATGCATTCCTCATCACTCGCCTCAAGCCTTCCGTATCTGATATTATCCATAATTGTACCCGTAAAGAGGTTAGTATCCTGAAGAACGATACCAAGGCTTCGTCTTAAATCATTTTTCTTAATATTGTTGATGTTAATTCCATCATATCTGATCTTACCATCCTGAATATCATAGAACCTGTTGATAAGATTAGTAATTGTAGTTTTTCCTGCTCCGGTACTTCCGACAAATGCAATCTTCTGTCCCGGTGTAGCATACATTTTAATATCGTGAAGTACCATTTTGTCCGGATTATAGCCAAAGTCAACTCCGTCAAATGTTACATCACCAGCAAGTCTTGTGTACTCTGCACTGTTACCATCCTTTGCAGGCTTCTTCCAAGCCCACATCTCAGTATTTTCTTTAGTCTCAATAAGCTCATTGTTCTTATTGTATCTTACATTTACAAGCTCAACGAAACCTTCGTCAACCTCCGGCTTCTCGTCACATAACTCAAATACTCTTCCGGCACCAGCCATCGCCATGACGATACTGCTCACCTGCTGGCTTATCTGGGTTACAGGCTGTGTGAAGCTCTTATTTAAACTTAAGAAAGCAACAAGTGTACCAATAGTAAGTCCTGAAAAATCACTCAGAGCAAGAATACCACCAACTATTGCACATAATACATAGCTGATATTACCTATATTACCATTAACAGGCATTGTGATATTAGCAACCTTGTTCGCATTGTTTGCACTCTCACGAAGCCTGTTGTTAATCTCCTTAAACTGCTCAATACTTTTATCCTCGTGGCAGAACACCTTGACAACCTTCTGTCCTTCCATCATTTCCTCGATATAAGCATTAACCTTACCGATATCCTTCTGCTGCTCAACGAAATATTTTCCGGAAAGTGCACTCAGCTTAGAAGTTACATAAAGCATAATAACAACCATCACAACCGATACGATTGTAAGCGGAATATCAAGCACAATCATACTTACAAATGTAGATACAAGTGTAATGCATGAATTGATAACCTGAGGTATACTCTGACTTATAAGCTGTCTTAATGTGTCAATATCGTTAGTATATACTGACATGATATCGCCGTGTGCATGAGTATCAAAATACTTAATAGGAAGTGACTCCATATTAGTAAACAGCTCTAATCTCAACTTCTTTAAAGTTCCCTGACCAACATTTACCATAATTCTGTTGTAGCAATATGAACATAATACACCGACCATAAGAACTGCAGCGAGCTTGATAAGTGCGCCTGCAAGCGGTGCATAATCATGTACTGCTGACTGTGTCAGCGGAATAATATAACTGTCAATAAGCTTCTGGATAAACAGCGTTGCTATCAGTGTTGTAAGCGCTGAAACAAGAATACACACAAGCACTGCTATACACGAAAACTTGTAATTCTTTAAAATATATCCAAGCAGCCTCTTCATAAGAGGAAGTGGATTTTCTTTATTCTTTTTATTCTTCATATCAATATTCTTATCCATATGCTGCCTCCTATTCTCCTGCCTCGTCAAAATCACCGCCGCCCTGTGTCTGGACCTCGTAGATTTCGCGGTAAACCTTATTGTTCTCAACAAGATTTTCATGAGTATCAAAACCACTCACACAGCCATTCTCAAGCACCAATATTCTGTCTGCGTCCTGAATACTTGAAATTCTCTGTGATACGATAATCTTGGTAGTTCCTGGTATCTTTGTTGCAAATGCTTTCTTAATCTTAGCGTCTGTGGCTGTATCAACAGCACTTGTTGAATCATCAAGAATAAGAACCTTCGGGTGCTTAAGCAGCGCTCTTGCGATACAGAGTCTCTGTCTCTGACCACCGGAAACATTGCTTCCACCCTGCTCAATCCATGTATTGTATTTATCAGGCATTCTCTCAATGAATTCATCTGCACAGGCCTGACGGCATGCCTCAATGCAATCCTCCTCAGACGCATTTTCATCGCCCCATCTCAAATTATCAAGAATAGTTCCTGAGAAAAGCACATTTTTCTGAAGAACAACTGAAACCTCATTACGAAGAATTTCGAGGTCGTAGTCTCTTACATCAATTCCGCCTACGCATACAGAACCATCCTTAACATCATACAGACGGCTTATCAGATTAACGAAGCTTGACTTTCCGCAACCCGTTCCGCCTATAATACCGATTGTTTCGCCCGCATTTATATGGATATCTATGTCTTCAAGGGCATCCTTGTCGCTGTCTTTCTTGTATGTAAAGTTCACATGGTTGAAATCGATTCTTCCATCAGGTACTTCCCTAACCGGATTCTCTGGATTAGTAATATCAGCCTTCTCATTAAGAACCTCAGCAATTCGTCTTGCACTCGCTGCACTCATTGATACCATAACAAATATCATAGAAAGCATCATAAGTGCCATCATCATGCTCATTACATAGCTGAACATTGATGTCAGATTACCCGTTGTCATAGTTCCATCTGTAATAAAATGTGCCGCAAACCACGAAAGCGCAATAATACTTCCATATATAACAAACATCATAATAGGATTGTTGAATGCAAGCCATGATTCCGCCTTTACAAATGTCTTATAAAGATTCTCGGCAGCCTTACTGAATTTCTTATTCTCATGGTCTTCTCTTACAAATGCTTTGACAACTCTTATTCCTGTGACATTCTCCTGGACACTTGCATTTAAATCATCATATTTGGCAAAACCTTCTGTGAATATTGGAGTCACCTTATATATAATAAAGAAAAGTACAAACCCAAGAAAAATAAGCGCACCTAAGAATATAAGACTTAATGTAGGATTGATAATAAAACACATAACCATACTGCATATCATCATAAGGGGTGCTCTTACTGCAATTCTTAAAATCATCTGATATGCATTCTGCACATTTGTAACATCAGTAGTCATACGTGTAATAAGACCAGCTGTGCTGTATTTGTCTATATTAGAGAATGCGAAGTTCTGGATATTCGAATAGATTCCCTCTCTTAAGTTACATGCAAGACCGGTAGAGGCCAAAGCCGCATATTTTCCTGCCTGAATTCCAGCAAACAGACTTATAAATGCAAGCACAAGCATAAGTCCGCCATACATTAACACCTTGCTCATGTCTCCCGCCTGAATACCCTTATCGATAATACTTGCCGTAACAAACGGAATAAGTATCTCCATAAGAACTTCAACAATTATATATATTGGCGTCTTTATCGAGACTCTTTTATACTCACCAATATATGCCGATAAAGTTTTTAACATTTCTTACACTTCCTTTCGCAGTTATTCACATCATCATATACTTTTTGTAACAGACGGTGTAATTCTTCTTTTTCATCAGCAGAAAGCGATGAAAGAAACCATTTTTCTTTGTCATGCATTGCCTTGCCTGCATGAACGCACATGGCTCTGCCCTTGTCTGTTATTCTCACATGCTTGACTCTCTTATCTGAAGGATCATAGAAGCTTTCTATCATCCCCTTCTTTTCAAGCCTTGCTGCTGTTCCCGCTATTGTCGCCTGGGCTACGCCAAAGTGCTTCTCTAGCTCCTTAAGCGTAATACATTCATCTTTAGTTTCATTAATTATCATAAGCATCTTAACCTGTGAAGATGTCATGTCATCTGCTCTTAACTCCTCATTGGCACATCTTCCAAGAATATCATTAAGACGCTTTATAAGTTCTCCACAATGGAGTGACTCTCGCTGCATATCTGCTCCCTTCGTAACAAAACGGCATACGAACCTGCCATTCTTTTAATAAAAATCTTAAGTCGCCTTGCTATATTACAAAAATGACAGCACGCTGTCAATAGCGCGCTGTCATTTTTATTTTTATTTAATATTTAATGTTATCTGTAATAAGCAGGCTTCAGATGAACCGGAACACCATCTGAGTATTCAGCAATATTAGTTCCCTGAATAAGTGGCCTTACATACTTAATATACTCATCAGAAATATCTGTTCCCTCTGCGGTTATCCACTCTGCTGGGAACTTCTTTTCCTTATTGCATATATTGTTCACATCTGCAAGTCCGTAATTAATCTCATATCCGTTAGTATCATCTCTTACAAATGTAATCATTTTTCCAGTTTCACCGTCAAGAGCTGCTACAACCGCTGCCTTTCCTGCTTTTTCGGCTTCATCAATATCTGTTGCTGAAGCAAGAAGTGATGAGCATCTCTGTGGAAGATTAAGTTCAATACTTCTGCATTTAATTCCAAATTCTGCTTTAACATAATTTTCAAGATACTTTCCACAGCCTGTAAGCATCTTATGTCCAAAGCCATCAACCGATGCTGCATCTGCATATTCACATATGAATCTGCCGTCTTTGTCCGCAATTCCTTCTGATACGCACACAACAACTGCAGTTTCCTGTTCAAGTGCCGCCTTAAGTGACTTCTTGAATTCTTCCATATCAAATGCATGCTCTGGCATATATATAAGATAAGGATTTCTGCTATACTCTGTTCTTGCAAGTACTGATGCCGCTGTAACCCAGCCTGCATGCCTTCCCATAAGCTCAACAATTGTCACAGACGGGTGTGCATAACATGTTGCATCAAGTATAATTTCTCTTAATGTTGAAGCAACATATTTTGCAGTTGAGCCATACCCTGGCGTATGATCTGTCATAACAAGATCATTATCAATTGTCTTAGGTACACCTATAAATCTGATGTCCGATTTCTTCAATAATGCCACTCTTGATAATTTTGAAACTGTATCCATTGAATCATTGCCACCAATATAGAACACATATCCAATGTTCATCTGTGCAAATGTATCAAACAATTTATCATACACCTTATCCCCTAAATCTTCTGGAAGCATATACCTGCAGCTTCCAAGAAAAGAAGCTGGTGTTATCTTTAATCTATCAATCGGCTCATTATCTGCCACTTCAGAAAGATTAATAAAATTGCCTGCCAGAAATCCCTCAATTCCATGCACCATGCCGTACACAGTGCCAATCTTTTCCTTATTTCTAAGTCCTTCCTCAATCACTCCATATAATGATGAATTAATAACCGCTGTTGGTCCGCCTGACTGACCTACCAGAATATTCTTTAACATACTCATGCCTCCTACATTATTGCTGTTGCTGTTGCTGTTGCTGTTGCTGTTGCTGTTGCTGTTGCTGTTGCTGTTGCTTAGATTGTATCATCTGTTGATTATTGATTGCAACATGATACCTATAGATAGTCGTATTTTTAATTCTCTTATAGGAACATTTCAGCCATTTTCTATCATTTAAGCTGTCTACACAGCAAAATGTTCCTATAAATTCTGTTTTTGAAGTCATCTTATAGGTCTTTTTCTGCATTTTCACAACATTTTTTTAAAATACACCTATTTTTCTCAAATTCTACCTATAAAGTTAACTTATTTTTAAATTTTATAGGAAACGGCGGCTAAATCGGCAGACAGAAGATAAAACTCATATAATAATAATGTTCCTTAACAAGTTGACACATTTCCACTAAGCGTATAATATTCAATTATTCACATAAGGCGCTTAAAAACAGCGCAGGAATGGAGTTTAATATGAGATTCGTAATACAGCGTGTTAATCATGCAAATGTTAAGATAGATGGCAAAGTTGTTGGAAATATCGGACATGGTCTTTTGATTCTTTTCGGGGCTGGTCAGGACGATACAGAAGAAATGCTTCCAAAATATGTAGACAAGATATGCAAAATGCGTATTTTTGAAGACGAGAATGGCAAAACTAATCTGTCTCTGGCAGATGTCGGTGGCGAGCTGCTTATTGTAAGCCAGTTTACACTTTATGCGGACTGCCGCAAAGGCAACCGCCCAAGCTTTACTAATGCCGGCGCGCCTGATATGGCTAACGCCCTTTATGAAAAATTCGTCGCAATGTGCCGTGAGCGTGTCCCTAAAGTTGAAACCGGCAGATTCGGTGCTGATATGAAGGTCAGCCTTGAAAACGACGGACCATTCACAATACTGATAGATAGTGAGGATTTCTGATATGTTTAGAATGTGGTGTAAGCTCTTTGACGACAGAGGGCATCTTATCAAAGACACTGTAATTAAAAATGCGGATTCTGATTTAAACAGAACCCGCAAAATATTCGCTGCTATTCATGACGCATGCTATGAATTCGACCTTGCCGAGCCAATCTGGCTCGATTCCAATGTTTCAGAATTCCAGCGCCACTCGAAAGTACGCTTCACTAAAGATAACTTTGTTGAAGATATCGAATTTGCTTATATGGAAATTGAGGTTATTGAGGAAGATTAGAAATACATTGACTTTTTGCGCGAAGAATATCAACTTTCGTCCGCAATATATCAATTTTAGTGCGAAGAATATCAATTTAATTTGATATATTGCGTTATGAAAAAGCATTTTTTCTTTTTAACATCTAATTATAGTAAAAATGCGGACTCCTCCCGGAATCCGCATTTTTATATTAAAACTAATAAATCATACATTCAATCAGCACAACCACTCCATCATTCCACCTTGCAATCCTGCCATTATATATTTCATCAGCTTCCTGCTGTGAAACAAGCGACTGACCGTGGTTTGCTGACCTTTCCGCTGACTCTTCAGAAGCATAATAATCAACCTTGCATTCATCTACAACATTTTTCGTGCCTGAAGAGAAATCATAAACCGTGAACCTTTCAAGTCCATCCCCCTGCCATACGCCTTTTATTCCGTCCATAATATAATAATTACCATTCGCTGAAACTATCGAAACAAATCCATTTTGTGAGTGGCTGTTTCCAACCTCTTTTTTATACAAAATCTGACCTGTAATGCCATCTTTGACTGTCACCGTAACATATTTTCTTGTATCCTTAAGTGCCTCATCGACATTACTGATATCAGCAGCATATCCATATACCTCCATCGATACAACATCATCAACACCATCATGCGTAAGGTCGTACCTATATTCCGTGACGAGGTAATTCTGCATTTTATCATTGTCCTTTTGAATATCAGCCTCAATTCCGCTTTCCGACAATTTTCTACTGCCCTTAACACTTCCGCCTCCAAATGCCAGAACAGTAACAGCCACAACAATCATTATGAGTACAAATGCTGCACTTTTGTATGTTTTCCTACTGCCAGCAATTCTTTCAATCCGCTTCTTAAGTTCGCGGTAACCAGAGGACGCTCCCGATAAAAGATATATATCCGATAATCTGCCGGAATGTCTGGCGGCAGCATTTAACAGCATCTCACCATATTTCTGTCTCTCGCTTGCACTGCAATTTCTTATAACCGCTTCATCACAGAATAACTCGCAGTCCTCTTTGTGAAAATGTGCTGCCACCCACACAAGCGGATTAAACCAGTATATACATACACACAACATTCTCACTAACGCCCACCAGTTGTCTCTGTGTCTGTAGTGAGTCAGTTCATGGCTTATTATAAATTCATTATCCCCTACATTATTATTAACATAAACAGCTGGATGGACTACCCCATACAGACAAGCTGAATCCACAGCATTAGTATTATAAATGTTAATTCTATCTCTTTTGCCTGCTAACTTTCTTGATGACATAAGTCTGCCTGTAAATATAAGATTGCTCACAACTACAACAGCAAACATAACTACCATACCAGTCAGCCATATAATTCGTATATAATTTACAAGTTGCATATTCTTATCTGACCGCACATAACTTCCTATCTGTGCATTGCTATCTGACATCGCACTGCTTCCTGTCTGTATATTACCATCCACCTGTGCATTATTTGCTGCCTGCAGATTACCGTCCGACTGTGCACCGCTTCCTGCCTGCAAATCATCACCAATCTGTGAATCCGATACACTGTCCGATTTTTCCTGTACTTCGGTTGTGATGTCTCTGCTTTGAAGATTTATTACATTTTTAGTCAGATAATCTGTTACATTTACAACATTTCCAAATAACTGCACAGGTATTAAAAGACGCATTGCAACTAACGCCCACAATACACAGATTGCTCCGCTCTTTACTCTGCTGCCAAAAAATTTCCGCAAAATCATTACCACAACAATCATTATGCTTGATGTTATAACTACATTAATCAGCTTTCTCACCTGCCTTCTTCAAAATAGCCTGCAACTCATTAATCTCATCCTTACTAAGTTCGTTAGATTTGACAAGCGTGCTCATCATCATATTGACTGAACCCTTAAACACTCTATCAAGCAGACTCTTTGTCTCCGACAATGCCACATCTTCCTTCTTTACCAGCGGATAATATTCCCTTGCCCTGCCGCCTTCACTGTAAGCAATCAGCCCCTTATCCACCATTCTTCCAAGCATTGTGACAACCCGAATAAGCCGTACGACGTATTGGAAGTCATCCGAGCGATCGTCGACAACCGTGACTTCTTCGAATGCCAGAAATTGTTCGCGCAGAACATCGTCACCGGTTTCGCCCGTTTCAACGGCCAGAGCGTCGGCAT
>OMBA01001136.1_pt1 | contig 10075 bp, 9 predicted proteins | sample 1673441 | NCBI WGS metagenome assembly OMBA01 (sample SAMEA103958111, study PRJEB25191) | human gut metagenome | biome: human-associated habitat [ENVO:00009003]; feature: intestine environment [ENVO:2100002]; material: feces | place: Germany | collected 2013/2015
CCGAGATCTACACTCTTTCCCTACACGACGCTCTTCCGATCTCAAGTTTGGTGTGGAACCCGGAGCCGGTTTTCGCGCCGGCCTGTTGCGTCAGCAGGTAGACAACGTCGAACTGCTTGAAGGTCGTAAACACCGTGATAATCACAGCCGGTGCAATGATGGGGCGCATGGCGGGGATGGTGATGTACTTCGCCCGGGCAAAAGCGCCCGCGCCGTCCAGAATGGCGCTTTCGTAGTAGCTTCTGTCAATGCTCTGCAATGCCCCGTCCATAATCATGATCATGAATGGCAGCGCCAGCCACAGATTGACCACCGTGCAGCTCAGAAATGCCGATACATCGGAAGAAAGCCACTTGACCGCCGTCAGCCCCAGCTTGTCCATCCATTGATTCAACAGGCCAAACTGGGTGTTGAACATTCCGGTTTTCCAGAGCAGGATCCCCACATATCCGGGCATGGCCCATGGAAACATCAGCACTGTTTTGTAGAGCTTGCGCAGCCGGAGCTTTTCGATATTCAGAAGGTTCGCCAGCAGAAAGGCGATGACCAGCTGCAAAATCATACTGACGACTGTCCACAAAATCGTTGCCAGCAGCGCGGACAGGAATCCGGAGTCGAACACGAACAGCGCCCGGATGTAGTTGTCCAGCCCCACCAAGGTAAAGTCGAACCAGTGGTAGACATTCATATTGGTCAGACTGATGTAGAAGGTATAGAGAATCGGAAATACCACCATCAGCCCGATCAGCAGCAGAGATGGCGCTGACCATGCGTAAGAGCGTATCCATTCCTTCCGTTTCTTTTTCTCCATGGTTTTCTCCCTTTATTTCATCCCCGCGATCAGGCTTTCCGCCTGTTCTTTGGCCGACTGGAAGCTGGAGGGAATATCCTTGCCGGACAGGTTCACATCGGTCAGGAGGCTGCTGACCACAGTCCACATAACGTCCATTTCGGGAATATTGGGCATGGGGACGGCAATCTCCGCCGTCTGCCGCATGGCCTGCACCAGAGCGTCCTCCGCGACGCGGGCGTCGTCATAGCAGCTGCCGTTTGCCGGGGCGCACCCGCTGGCAAGCGCCAGAGACGTGCCGATCTCCGGTTTTGCCAACGCCGCCAGCAGCTGCTTTACCGCCGCGGTTTTCCCTTCGGCGGCAGCTTTCAGGACGTGAACGCCCTGCACACCGGAATAAGGAGCCAGTGCAAGCCCGGTTTCGTCCACAGTCGGCATGGGGGCAATGCCCAGATCGATCCCGGCCTCTCGGGCAGAGGGGACCATCCACGGGCCGCCGATGGTCGCGTCCGCTTTTCCTTCCAGAAACAGCGTGTTGACGGTATTGTATTCTGTCTCCCCCGGCATCAGCTTTACGAATTTCAGGTGGTAAGCAAGCGCATCCTGCACGGCCTGCGCGTCGGGGAATGGGGTGCCGCTGCTGTCAATGATGGAGCCGCCGAAACCGTGGATCCACGCGGCGGAATAGTAGGCGGTGCTGTGCTGCTCCACGAAGCCGTAGCGTCCCCGGCCGGTATTGTTCTCCATATAGGCGTAAAGTTCTTCCGTCGTGGCGGGAACCTCGCCGTCCTGCATATAACGGCGGTTATACATGAACAGCAGCGTTTCAAAATACAGCGGCAGCTGGTACAGAGTATCCTTGTAGGTAGCCGCCTGAAGGGTCATGGGCAGGAAGTTATCCAGCGCCCCTTCCTCCAGCAGCGGCTCCACCGGAGCCAGAATCCCCATTTCGGCAAAAACGCCGATCTTGTCGTGGGCAAACAGAAAAAGATCCGGAGCGGCGGAGGGGTCATTGCCCACCAGCTTCAGGGAATCGGTCAAGCTGGTTTTCTTTTCAAATTGGACATCCAGATTCGGCACGGCTTGCGCCAGATAATCGGAAAGGGCGGTGATCACCGCATCTTCCTTGTCATGCCAGATGACCAGCCTGTTTGTATCCGCGCTGTCCGTTTTGCCGCCGCAGGCGGTCAGGCTCAGCAGCATCGCAAAGCATAAAATCAGAATGAAAAACCGTTTCATAAAAGCCTCCTTGATAGACCGTCAGCGGGTACACGGCTGACGTGTACCCGCCGGGGATACGATTGAGTGTTTTAGCTCTTTTTCTTCTTTGCCACGATTGCCGCGCCGCCGCCAAGAAGGACGACTGCGGCGACAACGCCGACGATCACGCCGGTATTGCTGCTCTTGGCAGCTTCCTGAGGCGCTTCCGTAGAAGCGGGGACGGTCGTCTCTGCCGCAGGCTCGGTGGCCGCGGCATCCTGTGCAGGCTCTTCGTAGAAGACCTGTGCGTTTTCGGCGTCGGTCACCACGATCCAGACCTCCTTGCCGGTCTCAACGGACAGATCCGTCGTCTGGACAGCGCCCTCGTTGGCGTTGATAATTACGGAGTTAATCCAGCCGGGAACCTGAATGTTATACCAGTCGCCGTCCTTGCTCAGTGCTTCACCGGGCCAGGAGGCAAAGGCGTTGGTGCCGTCCGGTGCTGACCATGCCCAGCAGCTGGGGTCAGCCCAGTCCTCAGGAACCTGCGCATGTACGGTCACATCGTCCACGGCCTTGTCGGGGTCTTCGTAGCTCAGCTCGTAGGTCAGATCTTCATAGACGGTGATCCACAGCTCCTTGCCCTCAATGCTGACATCCTCGGTCTGGACGGTTCCTTCGTTGCCGTTGATGATCAGGGAGTTGACCCAGACGGGAGCTTTGCAGGTGAACCAGCCGTTGTCTCCCTCCTGCATAGCCTTGCCCGGCCAGCTTTCAAAGGCGTTGGTACCGTCCGGCGCCGACCACGCCCACAGATTCACGGTTTTCCAGGACAGGGGAACATAGGCGTGAACGACAAACTTTTCCACATACGCGGGAATTTCGCCCCGCAGCTGCGCCTCGTAGGAGACGGAGGCAGTCAGATCTTCCGCGACCGTGATCCACACTTCCTTACCGGCCTCTACCACGATGCCTTCGGTCTGGACAGCCGCATCGGTGCCCTGATTGGCGTTCACAATGACGTTCTGGACAAAAGCGGGAACATAGGTGTAATACCACCCCTCAGCCAGAGCGTCCATTTCCTCGCCGGGCCATGCCGCGAAGGCATTGGTACCATCATCCGCCCAAGCCCAAAGATTGGGCGTGCCCCAGCCCTCCGGAACCTGAACGACTACGGGGATCATGGTTTCATCCGCACTCTCGTCCGCGAAAGCCGTCACAGCCAGCATTCCGAGAAGCATCATAACGGACAGCAAAACAGCAAATATCTTTTTCATGGTTTACCCTCCTGTTTTTTGTTGGTAAGCCCAATATAACACCTGTTCTTTCCACCGTCAACGTTGGATTGCGAAAGTAGTTTCGCAACCTAATATTGTTAATTTGCTGCAAATTAATTCGTATAATTTGTGTAATACACACGAAATCAATTCCGATTATTAGAAGACTGAATGAAGGATTGCCTCCATATTTCCTCGTGAAAAAGAAAGTACTTTCTCAAATTGTTTACAACAATCCGACGTATTCGCGCCCACGTTCTGCTGTTATCTGCGCTCGCACGGCAGCATCTATTCATTCCGGGGCAGCGAAGGAAGAATTCGGCTATCAGCGGGGGGACCTGATGGGTATGCCGGAACTGTGCATTACCATCGGCATGAAGCAGATTCTGGCATCCCGGAAAATTTATATTGCCCTGAACAGACCCTGGCAGCATGGGCCGCTGAAGCATGTGCTTCTTGATCCGGAACAGCCTCAGTGGCCGGCGACGCTGCTCCGCCGGGTAAAAGAGCTACAATACTGTATGACCAGCGATATCGCCAAAGGGATCGTGACCGACTGATCAGGAAAAGGGCAGCCCCTGGCGGATTCCGATGGCATGGCGGCAGGGGAGCGCGCATTCGGCGGGCGGATAAACCCGGCGGGGGATTTCCCGGCACGGTTTGTCCCGCCCGCCAATGCTTTGCGCTGTTCACACGGGGCACGATTGTTATTTTTCATAAATTTGCGGATAAAACATTGGGGAAATTCCCTATTGACACCGGTAAATTGAAGACCTATACTGAAGAAAAGATTGTAACCGGTTCCAATGGAGAGAAATATGAAGCCAACCATTCGTGACGTAGCCAAATATGCGGGCGTTTCTGTGGCGACAGTGTCCCGCTATCTGAACAACAGCCCGCTGATCGCACCCCAATCCGTGGAAAGGGTCCGGCAGGCCATTGAGGCGCTGAACTATCAGCCAAGCATGATGGCCCGGGGCCTTCTCCATGGCAACAGCTATACCGTGGCGCTGGTGGTGGACGACAGCAATGTGGAGACCTACGGCAACGACTATTTTCTGCGGATCCAGTATGGCCTGGAGCATGCGCTGGCACGGGAAGGCTACTATCTCATGATCTGCCACATCGGCAGCAAAAATGTTTCCACCCTGGAATCCATTGTGAATGAAAACCGGATTGACGGCGTGGTTCTGCTCAGCGAACTGGCCAATGCCCAGGTTCTGGAGGTACTTTGGAAAAGCAAGATTCCCTTCGTCATCGGCGGCCGCTCCTCTGTGGAGCAGGCGGCGTGGGTGGACATTGACAACATTGAGGCGGGGCGGTGCGCGACGGCATGGCTTCTGGAAACCGGCGCGTCGGAGATCGGATTTTTGACAAACAGCTTTGAAAAGGTGTTTGCGGCGGAACGGTATGCCGGTTACAAGAGCTGCCTGGAGGCGGCAGGGCTTTCCGAGCCTGCGTGCGGTGCGGCGAAAGGACTGCTGACACCGGCGGATATTGCCGCCTATGTGGAAGCCCATCGGGATCGTCTGTGCCGGGCTTATGTGGCCTCGGACAGCGCCATTGCCTTCCATTTTATGCGCGAACTCACCAAGCATGGGGTTCGTATCCCGGACGATGTGCAGGTGGTTGCCTTTGACGACAGCGTACTCGCCAGTGTATCGGAGCCTGCAATGACGGTGGTGAAAATTGATGTGGTCAGTCTGGGCATGGCTGCAGCCAGAATGCTCATTCAGCAGCTGCGGGCAGGTGAGCAGAGTCCGGAACATCTGCTTCTGCCTGTCAGCATTATTGAGAGGGGGTCAACAAAAATGCGTGAATAAATAAAACGCGTTTTTTTACTCAAAAATGTAACCAGTTACAATCGAGAGATTGGAGGGGATTTGCTTTAAAACAGAATCTTTTCATGGTGATAGCAAACACAGCAGCGGACATTTATCCCACACTTTAAAATTGAACGGAGGAAACCATATGAAGAAGAAAATTTTAGCGTTCATTCTTGCGGCAGCCATGCTGCTCTCCCTGTCGGCCTGTGCAAAGGACGCCCAGCAGAATCCGGGTACGGAGGCGAATGCCGCCCCTGCGCAGACGGAGAATAACCCGTCCGCAGAGACGCCGGATACTCAGGAACCGGTTGAGATCACCTTCTGGCATTCTTACAGCGAAGGTGAGGAAAAAATCTTTACAGAGAGCGTTCTGACTGCGTTTGAACAGCAGTACCCGAATATCAAGGTAAACGCCATCCGGATGCCCTATGAGGGGCTGGACGAGCAGCTGATCACCGCCGTTACAGGTGACGCTGCCCCGGATGTGATCCGTTTGGATCTGACATGGGTTTCCCAGATGGCAAAGCTGGGCGCTCTGGAATGTCTCAACGATTATGCAGAGTTTGACGACATATCCGCCGGCATTATGCCCGGCTCCATGAGCACCACACTTTATAAGGGGCAGAATTACGGCCTTCCCCTCAATGCCAACACCACCGTTGCCGTATATAACAATGCAGTGCTTCAGGAGTATGGCTTTGACGCACCGCCTGAGACGCTGGATGCGCTGATGGGCGCTCTGGACAAAACCAACCCCGCCGAGGAAAAATGGCTGTTTGCCGTGTCCGGCTCCTATAACTGGGCGATGCTCCCGTTTATCTGGACCCTGGGCGGTTCCGTCACCGACGGGGATTATACGACGGCTTCCGGCTATCTGAACGGAGCGGACACGGTGAAGGCGCTGGATACCATCGTGGGTACAAGGACGGTGTCATTGGCCCCGCCATTATGGGAGAGCAGCCCGATGGATGGGGCGGCATTGAAGCCGGAAACTATACGATGATCGTGGAAGGCCCCTGGTTCTTCAGCTCTGAGGACAAGCTCGACACCTATACGCCGGCGCTGATGCCCTCCGTGGACGGCCGGAGCATCTCCATTGTAGGCGGCGAGGACATCGTCATGACCTCTACCAGCAGCAAAAAGGACGCGGCCTGGACCTTCATGAAGTTTATGCTGGAGGACGCGCAGCAGGTTGCCATGGCGGGCGCCGGCATGATCCCGGTCACCTCCTCCGCCATGGAAAAGGTGGATACCAGCGGTTCGCCATATGTAGAGGTGTATATGGAACAGCTGAAGACGGCGCAGGCGCGGATCCCGTGCTCCAGTTGGCCGACCATCGAGACGATCCTCAACACTGCCTTTGAGAGCGTGCTCCGGGGGCAGGCGTCCTCTCAGGAGGCGCTGGATGACGCGGCAGCGCAGATCGACGCGCTGCTGGCACAGGAATGATCTCCGGTTCCGCGAGGGGGGTTACAGCCCCTCGCGGAAGAAATCAGGCGAATCGAGGTGCAGCGATGCAGACGGGAAAAAGAAAATTGCAAGTCGGCCTGCAGCAGTGGATGCAGGCATTGCCGTTTCTGCTGGCCGGTTTTGTGCTGATGGCGCTTTTTGTGCTTTATCCGCTGGTTCGGAATATCTGGATCAGCTGTACAGACTTCAATGTCATCCAGAACCGACCCAATGCATGGGTCGGCCTCCGGAACTATCTCAGCCTGCTGTCAGACCAGAACTACCGGATCGCGTTCCGGAACACCATTCTGTATGCCCTGGTGACGGTACCCGGACAAATGGCCTGCGGACTGGTGCTGGCATGTCTGGTCAATTCCGTCCGGCGGGGACAGACGGCGTTCAAGGTGATCTGTTACCTGCCGGTCATCACCTCCTGGGTTGTGGTATCCATGGTGTTCAAATATCTGTTTATGTCCGGCAAGGGCGGCATGGTCAACTACATTCTGATGCAGCTGCACCTCGTTGAAAGCCCGGTCTCCTGGCTTCAGCATACCTGGACTGCCAACCTGGTGTTGTGGTTGTTTGGTATCTGGAAGGGGACAGGCTGGGTCATGGTGATTTACATGGCCGCTTTGCAGGGAATTCCCCAGGAGATCTATGAGGCGGCTGAGCTGGACGGTGCCAATGGCATCCGCCGTTTCTTTGCCATTACGCTGCCCATGGTGCGCAATACCACAAATTATCTGCTGACCGTTCTGACAATCGGCGCATTCGGCGCATATATCCATGTCATGATGATTACGGACGGTGCGCCGCTGGGCACGACCAATGAACTGATGAATTATATGTACAACACTGCATTCTCGACCTTCGATTTTGGCTCCGCCGCAGCACAGGCCGTGCTGATGGGCGTTATTGTGCTGCTTCTGACGCTGCTGCAGCGAAGAGTCTCCCGGGATCAGACCGCGTAAAGGAGAGACGGTATGAGACGTATTATGACTTTAGTCCCCAAATATCTGGCGCTGATATGCTTTGCGCTGGCGGCACTGATCCCGTTTCAGTATATGCTGGCAACGGCCATGACGCCGTCCAGCTACTCCATGCCGTATCCGCCGATTCTGTTCCCGGAAACGATGTATGGGGGAAATTTTGCGGAAGCGTGGAATGCCAATCATTTCAGTCAGTACTTTCTGAACAGTCTTATCATTGCGGCAGTGGCCACGGTGGTGATCATGCTGGTGTCCTCTGCCGGGGCATATGCCTTTGCGCGGATGAAATTTCCCGGCAGGGATGTCCTGTTCTATCTGTACCTGTTTTCCATGATGGTGCCGACGGTAACAAACCTGATCCCGCAGTTCCTGCTGATGAAGGATATGAAGCTGGTGGACAGTTATCTGGGGCTGCTTCTCATCTACATCGGAATCGGTGTCCCCCAGAATACATTCTTTTTACGGAACTTTTTCCTGGGGCTGCCCAAAGAGCTGGAGGAGGCCGTGATCATCGACGGCGGAAACCGCTGGCAGATCTACTGGAAAATGGTTCTGCCGCTGTCCAGGCCGGCGCTTGGCACCTTTGCCATTCTGGCCTATTCCAATGTCTGGGACGAATTTCTGATCGCCCTGACCATGATCAAGGCACCGGAAAAGCGGACGCTGCCCATTGCGCTGCGCCTGTTCCAGGGGCAGAATCTCAACAACTGGGGGCTGATTTTCGCGGCGTCGCTGATTGCCGTAGTCCCGATTTTGCTGATCTATATTGTCATGCAGAAAAAACTGATCCATGGCGGCGCCATGGATGGAATGCTGAAAGGGTGAGTTATGCAGATTTTACGTTATGAAATCGAGCATCATGCCGCTTATCCATGGCAGCTTGTGCAGGGCAGGGTTTGCCATCTCCGCCTGCGCACCGGGGAAGCGCTGCAATCGGCTGCGGTTCTGTACGGCGACCCCTTCTGGTTTTCCGGTGCGGAGAAACAGCCTGTACTGGCGCGAAGCGAGATGCAGCCTGCTCTGCGCTGCTCTGGGGAACAGTATTATTCTGTTTCGGTTCCCATGCGGACCCACAAGCTGCGCTATCATTTTGTGCTGACGTTGGAAGATGGAGATACGGTGTATCTCTCGGAGCTGGGCGTCACACCGCCGCTGCCGGAATCCGTGCTGCGGCCGTTCAATGTTCCCTATGTGTATGCCGGAGATCACCCTGCCCCTCCAGACTGGGCGGAGGGTTTCCTCTGGTATCAGATCTTTCCGGATCGTTTTTGTGACGGGAAGGAAAACCAAGGGAGCGAGGATTTTATTCCGACACGGGAAAATTTCTTTGGCGGAACCTTGCGGGGAATCACCGGGAAAATCTCCTATCTCCGGGAACTTGGCGTACAGGGAATTTACCTCAATCCCATTTTTCAGAGCGACTCCAACCACAGATATGACGCCGTTTCCTATACCGAGCTTGACCCGCGTCTCGGCGGGAAAACGGACTTCCGCATCCTGGTCGAGACGCTTCATCAGGCGGGAATGCGGATCATGCTGGACGGCGTGTTCAACCACTGCGGCTGGCGCCACCCATTTTGGCAGGATGTGCGCCTTCGTGGAAAGGCATCCCGGTATTACAACTGGTTTTGCGTCTATGACGCCGGGGAGCTGTCCCGGCTGCCGCCGGAACAGCTTTCGGACCGGCGCATGAAAGTGAACCCGCCCTATGAGTGCTTCGCCTTTGCGGCCAATATGCCGAAGTGGAACACCGAGAACCCTGAGGTGATCAGGTATCTGGTTTCCATCGCGGAGCAGTGGACGAGGGAATACGGCATTGACGCCTGGCGGCTGGATGTCCCGGATGAGGTCAGTCTGCGGTTCCTCCATGCATTCCGTACCCGGATGCGCAGCTGCAATGCGGCGGTATATGTGATCGGGGAGATCTGGCAGGACGCCGGGTGGTGGCTGGAACAGGCTGTCTTCGACGGTGTCATGGATTATCCGCTCTACCATGCCATCCGCGATTTTGCGATGACCCATACAGACCCGCTGGAAACCTTTGCCCACCGGATCCGGCGCTGGTATGCCGCAGCGCCGGAGGCGGTTCATCCGTACCAGTGGGCTTTCTGCTCCAACCATGATGTGCCCCGGGCGCTTTCCCTCTGCGGCGGGAACAAATCGGATTTCCAGCTTGCCTATGTGCTGGCGGCGCTGCTGGGCGGCAATCTGAGCGTGTACTATGGGGATGAAATTGCGATGGACGGCGGCCAGGATCCGGACAACCGGCGCCCTATGCGCTGGACGGATCCGGAAGAGGAAATCCGGGGCTTTTTTCACAGCCTGCTGTGGCTGAAACGGGATGTACTGCGGCACTGCCGCCTGACGGCGATGGAGCTGACAGACGCCCTGTATCTTCACTTTGACGGGCCTGGTTATGGAATTCTGGCAGTTGTAACGGAGCGGGGACAGGCTGTCACGCCCCAATTGGACGCTTCCGACAGCCTGCTGCTGGAAGCGCCGGAAGGGCACGCGGCGGAGGGAACGGTGCAGGGCTTTGCCGTG
>OMBA01001141.1_pt1 | contig 10057 bp, 9 predicted proteins | sample 1673441 | NCBI WGS metagenome assembly OMBA01 (sample SAMEA103958111, study PRJEB25191) | human gut metagenome | biome: human-associated habitat [ENVO:00009003]; feature: intestine environment [ENVO:2100002]; material: feces | place: Germany | collected 2013/2015
TTTTATTGCTTATTATCCGCACCCAAAAAGTTGCATTTATAAGTTGAACTCAAGTGAGAATATGAAGCAAGCGGATGCAATTTTTTGCATCCGCTTATAGATGATATCTTATTATTGAGATACTCTACATTGACATGCATGAGTATTGTAATTCCAATAACATGAACCTGCAGCACCACCTTCGTATTGATAGCAAGAACCACTACATTGTTCATCATATTGGAAACTATGGCAAACATTAGGATCTTTATCTCCACCATTAATCATTGCCATTTCTTCATTGGAAAGGACCATCATGTCTTTTACTACAATTCTACTTAATTTGTTCATTTTTATTGAATTTTTATATTTAACAATGACACCACTATCTGTGAGTAGCTAATTCACAGCCGACGAAGGGTGCAGACATTCGTCGATAATCGCAGATTATTTAGTCTGAATTAGGTAGGGATATAAATTCAAGATTACGGACAGCCAATGGTAATAAATCCTCAATGGAATATTCTGGAGGCAATATGTAACCATTAACCAGTAAGGTTGGGGTGGCTGTGATTTGGGTTCGGTTTTTCCAATTTTGGTGATGTGTTAATTCTTTTTCTACAGCAGGAGCGTGGAATATGATCGTAGGCCAGTTTTTCATAAAGGCTTGGCTATTATATTTTCCTTTTTCATACCATTGAGAGTAGATATCGCGGGCATATTCGGGACCTAATTGCTGATAGACTGCAATAAGAAATCGGTTGCTGTCTTCTAAATCTTCATTAAAGGAAGAAAATATATATTGTATGCATATATTTTGTGGGGATTCATCCAACAATCTTTCCACTTTCTTATGCATTTTTGCGCATGGATTGCAGTACGGGTTGGTCAGGATGGTAATTCTCATTTTAGCTTGGGGGTTGCCCAATAATATGGCTGAATCAGTGTCATCAGTTTGAATAAATTGGGATTGGCGTAATATGGTGGTGAATACGTCTTTATTGCTTTTTAAAGCTCGATATTGGTAGGTAGCTTGTATCTTGTCTTGCTTTTCAGTAATAACTTCTGTTATCTTATGAATTACAAAAATAGTAGTTACTACAATCGATCCGAACAACAGAAAATGAATAAGTATGGCTTGGATTTCGAATGGAATATGATGATACCCAAGATATAAGGCAGTTACTATACCATTAATCCACAGTAGAGCCTGTACATATAGACATAATATGCACCATTGGTGAACCACAGTTGCCTGGTAATATATACTCCATATTCCATATACCATAGCACCCCATCCGATAATGGATAGCATGGGAATGGCATCAGGATGTGAAACAGTAAATAGCAGATGAGAAAAGAAATATCCCATTCCTATTTCACTCCAACTGTATGGGCCAATTTTAGCTCCTTCTGAATATAGGATATGATTGCAGTCTGTCTGATGGAACATGGTGCATATTTTGTCACCTATTTGACTGCTATTGAACATTTGCTTTTGTAGAAGCAAACTGCATATTCCTATTCCCAATAAATCAATTCCGATAAAAATATATGATAATGGTTGCAAATAGTTCTGATGTAATGTGAAGTTGAAAATTCCATAGAATAAGATGGCACAAATAACTGCGAACCATTCAGCCAAGTGCAGGAATTGTTCTTTTCGGTGCTGGATATATTCAGGTTCTGCTGCCATCGATATATCTTCAGGTATAAGGGCGTTACCCGTCCATTGCTTTTGAAAATCCGCAATCTTACTACGTATTTTCTTTTGGTGCCATAGGTACGTAATCTGTTCTGTGGTGCTTTCAATGCCTATTACAAAACGTCCGGAAAGATGCAGAATGCAAGGCATAGGAAGTGATGATAGATCTTCAGTCTTGACTCCTTGGGTCTGTATGCCGTATATTCCCAGCATTTGTCGTAGTCCGAGCATGTTATTTCGATACGGATGCTCTTCATATAGCTGTTCTGCAAAATGTTTGGTGTACGGTATTTTAAGTTGTTCTAAAAATGCTTCCAGTATATTTTTCATTCTGAAATATTTTAATTTACATTTCTGTTTGTATGTAGTTTTGCATTTCTTCTTTGTTCATACTGCATTCACGTACAAATTCACGGCGCATTTGAATGAGTAAAGGATTGCTGGCGGCTTGTTGTTTCATTTGACGGGTATGATGCAGGTGATAGAGTGTTCCATAGGGTAACCAGCATACCCCGTGTCCCATGATGATAGTTCGGCGTAATCTTTCTGCATCTTCTGGTCCCCAACCTATGTATTTTTCATTTTCTCCGCCAATAGAAATATATTTGGCTCGGTTAACGATGTGTAAACCTCCACAGGAACGACGTCCAAGTAGTGGCGTAAGTTTGAGCCTATCTATTTGTTCAAAATCAAAATGACGTCGAAATGTTTCAGTTTGTTCAGGAGATAACATGATTACTGTTCCGTCATAGGGGTATACAATAGTGTATTGTTGGGATTGTATAATTTCCAAAGCGTTCCATATCTGTTCGAACGGAATAATAATGTCGGCATCCCATACGGCTACATAATCAGTTTGGGTATGATGAAGCAAGGTATTGATGTAACGTGTCCGATGGAAAATTTCGTTTTCATCTCTTACAAACAGATATTTTATTCCTTTGTAGCTCTTTTCCAGATTGAGCAGGTGACGTTTTTTGTCAGCTTCCAGTACAATAACATTGCCTCCGTGACAGTCAATCCAATGTAAGGTAGATTCCAGATTTTTCAAACGTTCTTCGCTCTCTATCCTTACTGGCATGATAATTGTAAAACTCGTGTTCATGTACTATTTTATAAGTTCTTATTGGGGCCGATGTTCCTTTTTATTTTTTTTGTAAGTCTTGTACGCTTTTCAAGGGCATTTACTATTAATGGCCTGTCTCCCCCTCCTATACATGTAAAAGGGCCGTTCTTTCTTTGTCGCGTATTGTGGGCGTTCTTACGGTTATGAATTTGGTAGATTCCTGGATTAATGAAATTTTTTTTCGAACGCGTTGGTATTGATTTCTTGCTGGTCTTATTCATAATGAAGGATTTATAAATTGAGAATGACATAAATGGAAATGGCTATTAGTCCAATAATCATCAAGACTAAATTTATCTTGTTGAATTGGTCTGCCAGTTTGTTTTTTCGTATGACGGTTTCGTCAATTTCTTTATGAAAATCAGGTAGGGGTGAATCTATCAGATTCTTATATTTTTCATAATACACGGGGTCTCTGCTGCGGTCCTGTTTGTATAGAAGTCCATTTCGTATGTCTATAAAATAGTCTAATTCTTTGTCTAATTTATTTTTGTACCATATATAGGAATAAAGATTCATGATTAATGCGCCCAATAATAAAATCAGACCTGTCAATAAATATTCCGTACCAATATGGTGCTTGTTCGCAAATACGAGGATGGACACAATGGCGCCGGCAGCGATATAAGTGATTTTATATTCAAACTGTAGAGAATTATGGAGAATATTATCAGAATCTGATTGCATGGGGTTTTTCAACAGGGAAATTTTCTTTTCTATGTCGTCCTTTTCTTTTTCTGTTATCATTATTATCGTGTTTTTAGGTTCTAGTGTTGAAAATTTTTAGGGCATTGCTTACAATGTATTCTTTGTTAAGCTTTGGAATTTGAGTCGGTGTGGAATTAATGTGAAGCAGGTGACATAATTCGGAAATACGTGTTTTGTAGAATCCACGTTGTTGCATTTGTTGCAGTGCGATAGCCATTTCTTCATGACAGCTTGTCGCATTTTCTTGTTGAATATTTTCGAAATACCAGTCTATATAATAAATCATATATTCTGCAATATGGTAGAAATGTTCTTCTTGTCGGACCTTATTCAAATGATTCATCCGCCACCAAAGATATACGCCTATTCCTGCCATTCCGTAGAACGAAGTATCAATATCTGGCTGACGGTGAATCATTCCCAACATGTGATAGTCTATGTCTGTTAACATGTCTTCTGTTACTATATCTGTTAGGTTCAGGCAGGTGTCGGCCAGTATTTTTGTGTCTTGTCCCATCTTGGCTGCAGTGTAATGTTTGAAATAAAGCTCGGTTTGTGTCGCTACAATTTTTTTACGCAGTTTTTCATCATCTAACAATTTGTTTATTTTTTCAGCCAGCTGATTTGTGAATTCTTCAGCAGTGAAGTTTTTTTCATCAATGTGTACCATAGCATCATGATGAGTAATCATTTCTTTCAGTCCGGTTGTGTCGGTTCCTATCATGGGAATCCCATGTTTCATGAATTCAATAGCACTATAGCTGCATTGTTCATGAAAGGAAGGTAGTATGCCTAATAGGGCGTTTTCATAGAACTTAGAAATTTCCGCATGTGGAATATGACCTGTAAATACTATTTTGTGCCAAATTCCTTTGCAATGTTTCAGACATTCATCGTAGTTGCCATTGCCAATTACAACCAATTTAATATCTTTATGCAATGCAGTTACTTGCGAAAAAGCATTAAACATATATTCTATACCTTTGATGATATCCAAACGACCTACAAAAAGGATATACTTACCTATGGAAGTAGCCAAATTTTTGGAGAAGGTTGTCATGATAGGGCTTTTTGTGGAACTTTCGCCCAGGCCGTTTTGAATAAGACAAAGCTTTTCAGGAGTTATGGCGTAGTCGGTGATGAGTAATTCACGGCAAAATGCGGACAATACAATCACTTTGTCTGCCAAGTGCATAAAAGCTTTTTCTTGTTCAACTTCTTTTTTTATCTTATTGTCTCCTTCTTCAGAGGAGGCATGAACTATTTTTCTGAATTGGACAAGATTACCTTTTAATTGGAAACACCAATTGAAATAGTGAATGGCTAGAATGATACGGCTTCTAACGAATTTCGCTTTTAGTGCCAGAGCTATTTGATAATGATGAAAGTAGTTGAACTGAAAGATATTCTGCTCGTGGGGATCGATGAATTTGTTCAAAATGTGGCAGACGTTACGGCAAAATGCAGTTGTTTCCAGAGGGTAGTGCAGTTCCGGAAACAGGTAGTGTACGATGCCCTGCTCGTCTTTTTCGATTGTGAACTCTTTTACGTCAGTTTGTAATTCTACATGATAAATCCGGTAGTTGGATACTTTGGATAGAGCGTTGGTTAGTTGGTGGACATAGGTTCCTATGCCATAATGAGAGGCTCGGCTGCCGTTGTTGAAAATATAGTAGTTCATGGTTATGTCAATTTTAGTTCTTTAAATATCAGGAAAGCCGCTCCGCCATTAAGGCACAGACTTTTTTCTGTTAATTCCGAAAGCTCCCATTGGGGGATTTCCAAGTCTTTTTCTAGGCTAAGGGCATGTAGCTTAGAGTCTGTAATACCATGTCGGTTCAGGGTCGTATGTAATTCCTTGCAATAGATATTGTCTAATGAGGTTACTGGGCTTTCTGTTTCCAGTCTCATTTGCAGGTAATACCATATGCCACTACCGCCGGTACGAAATGAAATATCCAAAAGGCGTCTAGGGTCATAACTCATGATTTTGCGGTCAATTTCATATAGAATGTCGTTTAAATCACCTTCCAGAGCTGCATATCTTTTTAGGAAAGTAATGCCGTAGCCAATGCCGGCTAAACCATTTTCAAGTCCTACTGGTAGGGTCTCCGATATGTGATTCATTATTTCTTGTAGAAGTTCCCAGGCAAAGGTTTTGAGTTCCTCATCGTGCTTTTCTTGGGCATAGGTATATAGTGTCATTGCTATTCCCATTTTTCCGTGGTAAAGCCCTATGTGGCGTAGACCGGGACTTTGAAGTATCAGATGGTGGATAATGCGTTCTGTAATTGACATAATAGTGTTTTACTTTGTATCACTTTTGTAGCTGAAACATACTTTTAAAAAGCATGTTTGCTATGTTCTTATTATGGCAAAGTTATGGATAAAAAGTTTGAAAACGAAGTAAAAAGTTTGTTTAAAAAAACAATAAGATACTGAAAATCAGATGGAAGTAAAAAAAAAGTTTTCTATGAGAGTTATAAAATTGGGATGCTTTTATCCAATATGAATATGTGGCTCTGTGATTGGATAATTAGGGGAGGGGAAACTGGTCTAAATTTGTATGCAGATAATTAAGTGAGTTTCCCGAAAAATGTATGGTTTAGGAAGTTTTAATCGTTTTCCTCTGTATTGTTGTAGCAAAACTGTCTGAAAAAGATATTAGATTATGGCAAAGTATATTCTTTATATTGTGTCGTTTCGGTTGTTTTCTTAGTTTAGATGTTGTTTTGCTGTTCAGGGTTTTCTTTCGCTTTCTTTCAGCAGTTGCAGGATATAGAGGTTGAGGTTGGTGCTGTGGTTGTCAAGTCCGAGTTTCTTGCGGATGTGTGTATTGATTTTGTAGTAGTTGCAGGAGTTGATGTACCGTCCCACCTCCTTGCTGTTCAGTCCCAGGGCAAACAGGCAGCAGTAGCCCACCTCCCAGGGGGTGAGTCCCTGCTCCTCCAGATAGCGTACAAACTCGGGGTGACTGACGGTAAAGGCCTTTCTTGTGGATTGCATAAAGGCTTCCTTGTCCTCCAGAATCCGGGTAATGTGTTTCTCCGGTTCGCGTCCGTCCTCGGTAATATATGCTTTGAAGAATTCGTTGAGCAGGGCCAGCCGGCTCTTGATGATTTCCTTTGTTTCGCTGTTGAGCCGGTTGTTTCCGGCCAGGAGCGACTGCAGGCTCTGAAATTCTTCTTCCAGCTGCTCGTACTGCCGGCGGTAGTGTTCCTTTTCCTGCTCGGCCAGGCGTTTCTGCATCCGGCTGATGCGCAGGCGGTAGCTGATGAAGAGAACAACGAGCAGGAGTAACGCTATGCTGCAGGCTGCTATCCATAGGTTGCGTACCCGTTTGTGTTCGGATTTTTCAGCTTGCAGTTCCTGCTGATGCCGGGCCTCGGTCAGGCGTACGTTTTCCTGCAGGGCTGAGATGTTGAGCGAGTCGTTGATGTTGTTGAATTGTGTGTATGCTTCGCCGGCTTCCTTGTATTTTCCCTGGGCGCGATAGAGGAAGTACAGGATGGCATAATACCGCTTGTCGGAATTTACCGAGGAATGGAGCTTGTGTTGCGAGGCAAAATATTCAGCACGGTCGAAGTCTTTAATGGCCGTATAGGCGTCAGCCAATGTAAGGAAGTCCCACTTGTACTGTGGCACATGGGATTCGTATTCCTGAATGGCGGCTTGAATGCTGTCTTTACCGCAGAAACTGGTTGCGGCAATCAGATAACTGTTGTAGAAATCCTGTTTTCTTTTTTCGCTTATGTAGGGCCACAATTTTCGGCATTCTTTCAGGTATTTCCAGGTGTTGACTCTGTCATTTTTCATAGAGTAAGCATTGGCAATGTCAATGAGACAAAGGGCGTAGCTGTCTGTTTTCCAGACCCTTCGGAAATAATAAGTAGCTTTCTTTCCGGCCTCAATGGCTTTGTCAAAGCTCATCAGTTTCAAATTGGGTATGAATTGTGCGGAGTAAGCTCGTGCTATGGTCAGGGTATCGTTGGATTCTTTCCCTCTTTCCAGAGCCTTCAGATAGGTCTGCAGAGCTTTGCTCATGTTTCCGGCATTTTCGTAAATGCGTCCCTGGTAGTAAAAGGTGCGCATCTGCTCGGTGGGCGTGCCGTGGTCCTCGTAATAGTCAATGGCCGGCTGGAGCACGTGGAAATCCTTGAGGTCAATGTAGTTTTTGTCCAGTGCCATCGACAGGAGCATGGCGTAGCGTGCGCGGTCGTGCTGCGCGCTCAGGCGCAGGGTGTCTATGCGGCGCAGCAGGGCCAGGGCGCTGTCGGGCCGTTGCTCCATCAGGCTGTCGGCCGTGTCGAGCTCGGGTACGGCCACGGGGCGGGTGCAGGCGGTCAGGCAAAGCGCCATGAATATTGAGCATACCATGGTAATAGCGTACTGGTAAATTGCTTTTCTTGTCATGATGGTGAATCTTTTTGATAGGGTTCAGCCTTGTACGTTTCCAGCATTTTTTTGATGTAGAGGTTGAGGTTTGTGCTGTGGCTGTCGAGGCCGAGTTTCCTGCGGATAAGGCTGTTCATTTTGTAGTAAGTGCTGGAGTTGATGTAGTGTCCTACCTCTTTGCTGTTCAGTCCCAGAGCATAGAGGCAGCAGTATCCCACCTCCCAGTCGGTGAGGCCGTGGCTTCGGAGTTTTTGGATGAAGACGGGATGACTGATGGAAAACGACTGGCAGGTAGATTGCATGAAAGTCTCCTTGTCCTCCATGATCTGTCGGATGCGCATTTCGGCTTTGTTGCCTTTTTCGGCCAGGTGTGCTTTGATAAAATCGTTGAGCAGGTCCAGTCGGTTTTTGACAATATCTTTTGTTTCATCGTTGAGCCGGTTGTTTTCTTGCAGGAGTAGCTGGAGCCCCTGATATTCTTCTTCCAGCTGCTCGTATTGCCGGCGGTACTGTTCCTTTTCCTGCTCAGCCAGACGCTTCTGCATCCGGCTGATGCGCAGGCGGTAGTAAGTAAAAAGCACGAAGAGCAGGAGTAACGCTATGCTGCAGGCTGCTATCCATAGGTTGCGTATCCGTTTGTGTTCGGATTTTTCAGCTTGCAGTTCCTGCTGGTGCCGGGCCTCGGTCAGGCGTACGTTTTCCTGCAGGGCTGAGATGTTGAGCGAGTCGTTGATGTTGTTGAATTGTGTGTATGCTTCGCCGGCTTCCTTGTATTTTCCCTGGGCGCGATAGAGGAAGTACAGGATGGCATAATACCGCTTGTCGGAATTTACCGAGGAATGGAGCTTGTGTTGCGAGGCAAAATATTCAGCACGGTCGAAGTCTTTAATGGCCGTATAGGCGTCAGCCAATGTAAGGAAGTCCCACTTGTACTGTGGCACATGGGATTCGTATTCCTGAATGGCGGCTTGAATGCTGTCTTTACCGCAGAAACTGGTTGCGGCAATCAGATAACTGTTGTAGAAATCCTGTTTTCTTTTTTCGCTTATGTAGGGCCACAATTTTCGGCATTCTTTCAGGTATTTCCAGGTGTTGACTCTGTCATTTTTCATAGAGTAAGCATTGGCAATGTCAATGAGACAAAGGGCGTAGCTGTCTGTTTTCCAGACCCTTCGGAAATAATAAGTAGCTTTCTTTCCGGCCTCAATGGCTTTGTCAAAGCTCATCAGTTTCAAATTGGGTATGAATTGTGCGGAGTAAGCTCGTGCTATGGTCAGGGTATCGTTGGATTCTTTCCCTCTTTCCAGAGCCTTCAGATAGGTCTGCAGAGCTTTGCTCATGTTTCCGGCATTTTCGTAAATGCGTCCCTGGTAGTAAAAGGTGCGCATCTGCTCGGTGGGCGTGCCGTGGTCCTCGTAATAGTCAATGGCCGGCTGGAGCACGTGGAAATCCTTGAGGTCAATGTAGTTTTTGTCCAGTGCCATCGACAGGAGCATGGCGTAGCGTGCGCGGTCGTGCTGCGCGCTCAGGCGCAGGGTGTCTATGCGGCGCAGCAGGGCCAGGGCGCTGTCGGGCCGTTGCTCCATCAGGCTGTCGGCCGTGTCGAGCTCGGGCACGGCCGCGGGGCGGGTGCAGGCGGTCAGGCACAATGTCGCCAGCAATGCGAGGTAAAGGCCGGCCGTATGCAGCGCATGAGACGGAGCGGAATGACGATATAACATGGATTTCTCTTTTTTCTGATAAGTGTTTCAAGCACTTTATGCAAAAGTACAAATATTTTGCGGGCTGCAGCAGGGGGCATTTATCAAAATGACGGAGGAGTGGACAAATACGTCGTTTTTTGATAAGAAAAGGTCGGACTTTGTAAAAATAAAGTCCGACCTTCTTTGTTTTTCCTCCCGACTTTTTGCGCGTAAGGCAGAAAAGATGTAAATCCGTGCCTTTCAGCGCAAAGCATGAATAAACAGGCTACTTGTTTTCCAGAGATAGCGCCGGGAAGCGAAGGGCCGGGAGTAATGGTGCGGTTTGAAACAAACCGCCATAACCGCCGCTGCCGGTGTTATCATTTGATTGATATGTATATGATATTTCTTGAGTTCAACTTATAAATGCAACTTTTTGGGTGCGGATAATAAGCAATAAAA
>OMBA01001143.1_pt1 | contig 10055 bp, 10 predicted proteins | sample 1673441 | NCBI WGS metagenome assembly OMBA01 (sample SAMEA103958111, study PRJEB25191) | human gut metagenome | biome: human-associated habitat [ENVO:00009003]; feature: intestine environment [ENVO:2100002]; material: feces | place: Germany | collected 2013/2015
CCCGCCGAGGAATTCAAAACGCGCTTCCAGCCGTCCGTAGCGGCGGATGAGCTCTTCATTGCCCTGGTCTTTTTCCAGCGCCGCCGCCAGCCGGTGGAGCTCATCCTCACAGAAGAGGATGTCTTTCCACGCTTCTTCCATTTCTTCCCGGAGCGTGGCCGTGGAATAATTGAAATCCTGCCGGAGATACCCGATCACCGCGCCGCTGTCCGCCTTGACGGAGCCTTTATCCGCTTCCTCTGTGCCGATGATGCACCGGAGAAGCGTTGTTTTCCCCGCGCCGTTCGCGCCGACCAGCCCGATGCGCTCGCCGCTCCGCACATCAAAGGATATATTTTCAAATACTGTATAGATGCCGAAGGACTTTGACAGTCCGCTTATTTTTAATGTCGCCATTTATTTGATCAATTCCGCTCTGATAATGATAACAATTTCCGATTCTTCCGTCGATTCGCTCCGGCTCTGGAAGATCTTGCCCAGAATGGGGATATCTCCGAGGATCGGTACTTTCCGAAAGGTCTTGCTCGTCTCTTTGTCGATGAGCCCGCCTATGACGATCTCGTCGCCCGACTTCAGCCGTACCATGGTGTCCGCCTGCCGGGTGACGATGCGGTAGGCTTTCATTTCCGGCACGAGGTACGGGGTGGAAACTTCCGCCCGGATGGACGCGGTGATCTCATCATCCCGGCTGATGCGGGGCGTGTAGGACAGCTTGATGCCGGCGTCACGGTACTCCGTGGCCGTCGTCTTGACGCCGTTTTCCATGTGTTCCACCACGACGGGGATTTCACTGCCGATGAGGATCTCCGCAGGACGGCCGTTCATGGTGACTACATTCGGCCGGGCCAGCACTCTCGCTTTCCCGCTCGACACGAGGGCGGCGAGCTTCGCCTGGAAAAAGACGGTGTACGGATGACCGGAAACGCTTCTCCCGTAAGAGATGCCCGCATAGCCTTCGGGCATGTCCACTTCCCATCCGTCATGCACGATATTGCGGATGCGCGGATTGCCGTCTTCGTCAAATTTGACGTTTCCCGTATCGTCCGTTACATAGCGCTGCTCTGTCCAGCTCTCCCGATTGTAGTCAGCGCTCCCTGTGAGGCTCTGGAAATCCCAGTCGATGCCCAGCTCCTTCGCATCAGACGTATTCACGGCCAGCACTTCCGCTTCCACTTTTACCTGCTTCTCCGGCCGGTCCAGTTCCGAAATGACCCGCCGCGCCTGAAACAGTTCTTCTTCCGTGCCGCTCACGATGACCGAATTGGCGCCGCTGTTGAACGCGACACGCTTATCCTTGAACAGATTGCCAAGGCTTTCCGCCACTTCTTCCGCAGACGCATAGGACAGGCGGAACGATTCCGCCGCGGCGGCTTTTCCATCCAGGCTGCCGTCATAGATGATGAGCGTATTTCCTTCTTTCCGCGCCACGAGGCCGTCTGCCTGCACAACGGCGCGGAGCGCTTCTTCCGGCGTCACCTGCTCCAGATGCGCCGTGATGCCGCCTTTCATCTCTCCGGCGAAAATGATATTCTGGTGGCACATTTCCGCCAGATTCTGAAGGAGCTCCCTCACGGGGGCATTCTCCAGCCGCAGGTCGATCGTCTCCGCCGCTTCTGCCGGCATGAAAGCCAGACAGAAAGCGCAGCACAGGACCGCGCTTCTTTTCAGGAAACGTTTCACAGCGTCAGTGTTTTCTGCCCTGCCGGTCCGGAAAGCACGACCTGCTTTTCGGCGATCCCAGTCACTGTCCATGCCCCCACCTGCTCTCCTTCTTTTACTGTTTTTGTCTGCCCGTCCGTCAGCACCATGGCCCGACGGTCCGCGCCGAGAATGAGGATGCCCTGCAATACCGGAACGGCGGGCTCTGCCTGCACGGACGCTCCTTTTGCCGCCGCGGGTTTCCCTTCTGCGGGGGCCGGCGCCGCGTCCAGCCGGAAAGGATCGGGAAGAGGTTTCGTCCGAATGTAGCGGTTCGCATCGTATTTCATCGTGATCTGCTGCGGTTCGGGCGGGATCTCTTTCTTTTCCGGGACCGGTTCCGGCGGTTTCTCAGGAAGAAGTTCCGCAGCCGTCCCGCCGCGGAAAAGTCCCCATAAAAAGAGCGCCGCCGCGGCGCATGCGCCGAGCAGCAGCCCTTTCCGCCGTTCCATATTCATCGCCCCCTCCCGAGAGGCTGTCAGTCTCTGCCATACCGGGCCAGATCCTGATGGAGGATCTTCTTGTACGTTTCCACGCCGGGCTGATCGTATGCGTCGATCCCCGCCATGGCCCCTTCGTAGGAGATGGTAAGGAAGAAGAAATACATCAGCGCGCCGAGATAAAATTCATTGACTTTGCGAATGGAGATCCGGCAGCTCATGCGGCCGTCGGAAGCGAGCGCCTCCGCATTAGCCCGAAGAGCGGCGCCGAGCACATGGCTCATGGGCACGGTACAGATCTGCCCGCCCTCTGTGAGCGTGAAATCCGGGTCGTCCGGAAATTCTTCCACAGAAATGAACTGGAGCAGCTTGTTCCGCCTTCCCTGCTGGTGTTCCTGCGTAAGGGAATGCATATCTGTCGTCCCCACGGCAGACACCGGCGTGCGCCCGCCGTAGGCAGGCTCTCCGCTCACGGTCTCCGCTTTTCCGAGAGATTCTCCGAGAAGCTGAGCGTACCAGTCGCCGAGAGAACGGAGCCGCGCGCAGTACGGCATGGTGATCTCCGCCGTAATGCCGTACTTCACGGAAGCGATGTACTTCATCGCCGCCAGGGCAAGCGCCGGATTTTCCCGCCAGTCCTCCGACTGACAGGCCTCTTCCACCTGCTTCGCGCCGCGGAGGAACTGCCGGATATCCATCCCAAGAATTGACGCAAAAACGAGCCCTACCTGAGAAAATACGCTGAACCGGCCGCCGATGCCTTCCGGCACCGCGAAATGGAGCCAGCCTTTCTCCCGGCATTCTTCCAGAAGGAGCCCCTTTGCCGCGTCCGTAATGCCGACGAAGACGGGGCGGCAGAATCCGGGCAGCGCCCGCTCCAGCACGGACAGCGCGCCGGACGGCTCCGCGGTCGTCCCGGATTTGGAGATCGCCAGGACGAGCACCGCATAGCCCGCCTTTTTCTCCGCCTGCTGCCGGAGATACCGCAGGAGAGAGGCCATCGCTTCCGGGTCCGCCGTCTGTCCGGCAAAGAACACCTGCGGCAGTCCGCGGCGCGTCTCTTCGTCCTCTTCATTCCAGTAAGGCCCGCAGATCCCGTCGAAGAGGACCTGATTCCCCAGGTATGAGCCGCCGATCCCCACGGAAATGACCGCGTCAAACTCCCCTTTCCGGCACCGCAGGGCAAGAGCTTCCATATCCGCTTTTTCTTCCGCTGTCATGAGGAGCTCTTCCCGCAGGATCGCCGGGAGGCGGGGGAAAAACACCGTTTCCCCTTCCCTCAGTCCGCAGCCGTTCCCGCGGATGCCCGCAAGCGTTTCCGCCGCGGCGGCCATCTCTTTCCGGCAGCCTGTCATATCCGCTTCCGTAATATTCCATGACCGGCCGAAGAGGCAGTCCCAATCCACGGTCATGCCGTCGCATATCCAATGATCCATACAAACTCCCGTCAGAATGAAAAATCTTTCGGCTGGATCATGAACTCAAAGTCGTCATCCACTTCGTCATAGGTGATCCATCCGTAGAAAGAATGCATATCTCTGTAATAGGTGAAGTACCGGTGCTCCGTGTGGCCGTCGATCGTATCGATCTGGTATTCCACGCCCACCGCGTCAAGCGGCGTCAGCTGCACTTTGACGCCTGTCGAGACAGGCTTCTCCATATCGTACGTATCATAATGGTACGGAGATTCGCCGTTCAGGTCGTTGTCCCAGTACCGGATCCACGAGCTCACCGCGCGGTATTCCCCGCTGAGCCCCACCGCGTAGTACTTATTGCTGCGCTGCGAATCATCATAGCCGTAGTAATCTTTCCGGTAACCGATCCGCCAGTCGAAGGCCAGGTGCGGCCCCAGGTCGATGGGCGTATGGGAGAGATAGGCTCCCCAGCCTTTGTAGCTGCCGGAAACGCCGCCTTCTTTCCAGTGGCCCAGTTCCCCTCCGAATCCCACATAGAAATTCGTTTTCGGAATATAAAATGCCCGGGAATCAAAGGAGAAGGACGGCCATTTCTCTACCCATACATGATCGTCATTGTACGAGCTTTCTTCCTTCACGTAATGGAGCTTGAACGTGCCGGGAGCCGTTTCCCAGTTCAGCCCCACGTCCGGCTTGAAACCCGCGTCGGAATACCAGGCGATTCGGGCGTCGAATGTAACATCGCTCTCCGCCCCGCCGATGGGGATCTGCACGCGGTTCTTCAGGCCGAATCCGTTGTCGCTCTCATAATCGGGCACCGGGATCAGCGACCACGGATTAATTCCGCTGTCTCTTTTCAGAGAACCGTTATAGGTCTTCATGGACAGGATCTGATAGTTCTTGATATACAATTTCGCATTGTGCGCCGTGTAGTGGTCATTGGGGTAAATGTCCACGCTGTCCGCTTCGATGCGGTAATCCGGCACCTTGGCCCGGGCGTGTTTCGTCGTGAGATACGCTTTCTGCACGACCGCTTTGTTCTCATTCCTGTCGAAAACGCCGGATTCCCCTTCGTAATAATATTTATCTTTGTTCCACCCGGAAATGCCCCGGAAACGGGCCACAGCGGCTTTCCCGTCATAACTTCCTTCCGCCGCGGTCATCTCGTTGCCCGGCGCGGTCCATTTGACCGGCCCCGGGAGGACGTACTGCTGGGTATTGCTGTTGCCGTAAATACGCTCCGTCTCATAGCGGTCGCCCATGTGGCGCACGTCGACACGCCCCTGCATGTCCACATCGCCCGTCGTGCCGCTGTAGGTCATAACATCGGCGCTGACGATCATCGGATTCTCCGGGGAAATAGAAGCCCCCGCAGTCTCTCCGTTTTTCCCGTTTTTCCGCTCTGCTCTTCCGGCAGACTTTTCTTTTTCCGCTTTCTTGTCCGGTTTGGCGTGAGCCGCCTCTTTCCGCGTATCCGCCGCTTCCGGCGCGGTCTTCGTTTCCGCCGCTTTTTCCGCCTGGGCCGCCTCAGGACGCGCGGATTCCGCTCTTTCAGGAACAGCGGCTTTCACCGGCGCTTTCTTCGCAGCCGTCTCCGGCGCTTTTGCGTAGGGCATTTCCCCCGCTGCCGGACTGCCGCTCACCGTTTCCTGCCGGAGCGTTTCCGCGGGCAGACTTTCTGAAGCCGTTTCCGCAGGCCGCTCTTCCCGCTGAAATTTCTCTGCCGGGACAGAATCATTGTCCGCCGGAACACCGACCTCAATATACCGCATGCCTTCCGCGCCGCTCAGCACCCATGTCACCCGCTGCGGATCTTCCGCTGCCGAAGCCGACATCCAGCCGGACGCGCAGAGGAGCGCCGCGCATAAAAATACTCGTTCTCTTTTATTCATGGCTCACGATGACAACCGATGTGTCTCCTCCGGCAGATGCTTCATCCACTGCCTCCGCTTCACCGGAAACAGCCGTTTTCTCTACGTTTTCAGACATTTCCACCGTAACGTCCTTCTTCGCCAGAAGCGATTTCGGAGCGCCCGGCGCCTGCTTCATGCCCTTCGTCTCCACATCCTGCTGCGTCTGGATATAGAGCTCCGTACCGGCAGGCATTTCCACATTCTTTCCCTTCACGAAGAAGCCGCCCACAAGGCCGATCGGCCCCAGCGCAAGCGCGCCCACCGTGGAAGCGCCCACAGCCGCCGCTTCCATCTTCAGCTTATCCTGCGCCTCCGGGCCCAGTACGGTGGGGATCTCTTCATCATCGATAGAAAAGACCTGATTGAAGGAGATCTCCATTTCCCCGCTCCTGCCGAAGAACTTCGGACGGGATACTTTGGTAATGACACCGCTGCCCTGCGCGCCGCGGGGCAGAACGATCACATCGTCGGCCAGCACATCTTCCTGCACGGTAAAATGCACCTCATCGCCTTCTTCATTTGTTTTTGAGCTGACATCTTCATTCAGGGATATCTTGAAGACCGTATTGGCCGGGAGGATGACCGGCACAAGCTCAAAATGCGTATCCCCGTAGACCGCCCGTTCCAGCTCCGCCACGCGCGCTTCGATGGGGCCTGTCTTCGTCATGCCGAATACCGCCGATTCCAGTACGTCAAGACGCGGGCCGAGCGCATCCTGCTTAATCTCATCGGTGAGATAATATTCCAGCGTATTCACGCGGGTCGTGATGGATGCCTGCGAATCTTCCGATCCGCGCACCACATCGCGGTACAGAGCGGATACCCGCTCATTCAGTCCCTCCGAAGACGGCTTCCGTCCGTAGACTGCTTCGTCCATCGCGTCCACGCGCTCAATAAACGAGCCTGTCTGTACATCGCCGAAGATCACGCTGTCCAGCTTATCCGCCTTATCCGTCAGAGTCGTCGGCTCCGCGGCGGATACAGACGACGCCAGAATGACTGCCAGCCCGGCAGCAGCTATCCATTTCTTCATGAAATTCTCCTTATTCTCTTACACTTTCACATCGATCACAGCCGAGACGCCCACACCCTGGACGCGGCTGAAACTGAGAGGATTCTTGCTGTCCATGGGGATCAGCCCTTTGATGCGGAAAAGCTTGTCGTTCCAGCTGATCTCCAGCTGGCCCACCGCTTCCACCTTCTCCACCTGATCCGCGTCGCCGATTACCTGCGCCGCGCCGATATATCCGCTGTTCCCGATGCTCACGATCGGGACGACTTTCGTCGCATAATTCGTGCCCGCGCCTTCCTTCATCATGATGGAATTGATAGCGCTATTCAGCTGTTCCGAATACCGGTCCACCAGGTACCCGATGCCGCCTACCTTGACGACGCCGCCGAGGACGCTGCCCAGATCAAATGCCGATACAGACGATATGGCGCCCGCGCCGATCATTGCCGCTGCCAAAAAGGAAACGGCCGCTCTTTTCATATTCATATGATCTCCTCCTTTTCTGAATGAGACACTATGCCTATCATATTTTTCTTATATTATACGTTCCCCAAAACTTTTTTTCTACTTTCAAAAAATCCGCGCATCACCAGCGTCTTCCCGTCCGCCGCATTCGTCCCTCCGGCCGCCTGTCTGCGAAAAGCGTTCCGAAAACTCCGCGCAAATAAAAAATCCCGCCGCCTCCATAAAGAAGACTGCGGAAATCTTTCACTTTTCATACAAAGCGTTCAGCCGCCGGTAATAATACAGCGCCGTGTGGCCGAGCGTCAGATACATCAGGAGCTCTGAAAGCTCTTCCACCTGCTGATCGCGGATGGTGTGGCTGAACATGGAACCGTGATCGCCGAGCGTCGCCAGTGTAACGCAGACCGCAAGGAGCAGGATCTCCGGGAGCGGAAGAGGGATCTCTTTCAGCACGCGTTTCCAAGGCACATACCGGACGAATCCGTACAGGCAGAGCAGGAGGACCACGCCGACAGCCGCGTGGATCTCCGTATAATACGGCATTTTCGAGGACGCGATAATGATCGGTCCTGTTTCCGGGGAATATCCTTCCGTAAAAAAGACGCGCCCCCACGACAATTCCCTCGCCGTCAGAATGAAGAAAACGCCCGCCGACGGCAGCCACATCCGCCGCACCGCTGACGCCCCGTGTTTAAAGAAGAAAACGCACATCACCCCGAATGCCGCCAGAATAATGGCCTGCGCGTTTTCCACCGGTCCGTTCTCAAAACTTACCCATGGCGGCAATACGGCCGACAGCGGAAAAATCAGCGCCAGATAAATCATCAGCGCGGCGCGCGCTTTTTTCATTGCCGGATCCGTCGAACCACTCCTCATTGTCTTTCTCCCTTTAAATTTAAATTCTTATAAAATTTTGCCTTTATATTTCATAAACCAAGCGGAACGCTTTAAGTATATCCAACTTTATAATCAGCGGCAACGAAACATTGGCGAAATACTTTCTAACAAATTCATGCGCCTGTCTGCCCTGCATGCAGCAAAAAGGAGCCGAATATTCCGGCTCCTCTGCTTTACTTCTTATTTCCTGCGCCCCGTCTCCGATGATCCTCTTCGATGCGGCGTTTCCAGCCTGTCTCCAGCGGCTTCCCGCACCGGAGACAGGAGACCGCTTCGCTGATGACTTCATAATTCAGCGCCGTTCCCCGCTCATCGCAGCAGTAATTGACCGCGCGCTCTTTCGGCAGACCAAATCGTTCCGCTTCCGCCGCGGCGTCGATATTCGCGCCAAGGAAAATGAATTCCCAGCCGTATTTTTCTCTGACCCGGCGGATCATGCGCCGTACATCCTCCGCGCCGAAGAATCGGCTCGCGTTTTCTTCACCGTCTGTCGTAATGACACAGAGCGTACGCGCCGGCAGTTCCTCCGGCCGAGACCGGTCATAGATCATTTCCATGCGCCTCACCGTGCCGCCCACCGCATCATAAAGCGCCGTACATCCTCCGGTACGATACTCCTTCTCCGTCAGCGGCCGAACTTCCTCCAACGGTACGCGGTCATAAAGCACCTCCGCTTCATCACTGAAAAGGACCAGCGAGAAAAGCGCCTTCCCTGCCTCCTTCCGCTGCCGCTCCAGCAGCCCGTTGCAGCCGCCGACAGTATCTTTCTCCAACCCGTGCATGGAACCGCTCCTGTCCAGAATGCATACAATCTCCGTCAGATTTTCTTTCATTTCTTTTCCCTCCCGATAAAAAATGGGTGAAGTTTTTCTTCACCCAAAGTATATCCGGTCTCAGGATAAAAATGGTCGCCCGGGAAGCGACATTTACGGCCCGATCTGCTTCTCTCCGAAAGCAAAGAGCGCCTCGTTGATCTCGTATATATCATAGATTCCCCGGTTGATGAAATATTCCACGATGATATCAAATCTGCTGGCACTGGAAAACGCGAATCCGGCTCTTGCCAGAAATTCATCTGTTTCCTCTGGCGTAAGCTCCAGAGCGATCGCAAAGGCGAGCACCGTGTTTTTCGACGGGCGGTACGATCTGTCCGACCGGATCTTGGAAAAATGTTTTCGATCTATGTTTGCCTTCTTATAACATTCCACATCAGTCATGCCGCGCTCATCGATCTTTCGCAGCAGCATCTCCGAAAAAGTTTCCCCTCTGACCGCCAGCGCCTCTTCTATGGCGCGTTTCGAGAATTTCGCCGGCGCAGCGCTCTCCCGCGCCTCTTCCGAAGACAAAAGGCATTCCCTCATCCCGAAAATCGGCCGGTTTTCCAGGGCTTCTTCGATCTCAGCGAAAATCGGCTTTCTGATCTGAATAGCTGTTCGGTCAGAGACGGCCAGGTACACCATCATATCGCTCTTCCGCAGGAAAGCGCGGATCTCCCTGACCGCGATCTCCAACGCTTCCTCTTTCGGGAATCTATGGCCCCCGAAAGAGATCGGGGAAAAAGCAGCAGACTCACAGCCATGCTCCTCTGCAAGCATCAAAGCCGACCGATAGCAAGACGCCAATAATTTATGTTCCCCATGATCTCCGCCCCGCCATTGAGGAACTGCCGCATGGATCACATACCGATATGGCAAAGCATATCCTTCTATAAGCTTCGCCTCGCCCGGAGCGCATCCGTCTGCACTGCCCTTAAGGAGCGGATTCACCGCATTTACGAGTGCGTCTGCCCGTACTTTGGCAATATCATTCTTTATAAATTGAAAAGGCATACATACCTCCCCTGCAATTTTTATATTATTGTAGCAGATACGAAAAGGGATCCCCCGTCCTTATCCGGTTTCCATACTCACTCTTGCCTGTGCCCCTTTGCCAAATTCACCGCATGCCCGCCTGGAGCTTATGCCGGATTCTACTTTCCTCTCTGTACACATGAAACGTCTCCCACTGCGCGGAGTCTGCTTTATCCCCCGCAGAACCGCACAAAAAAAGAAAAGACTCACATCTCTGTGAGTCTTCTTCACTTCCTCCTGCTCCCCTTCCGCCAACCGGAAGTTCTCCTCTCTCACATAAATGAAAAAGGACATCCATTTCTGAATGTCCTTTCTCTCTTTATCAGCAGCTTCCTATCCTCCCAGGCCGCTTCCAGCCAAGTACT
>OMBA01001149.1_pt1 | contig 10013 bp, 9 predicted proteins | sample 1673441 | NCBI WGS metagenome assembly OMBA01 (sample SAMEA103958111, study PRJEB25191) | human gut metagenome | biome: human-associated habitat [ENVO:00009003]; feature: intestine environment [ENVO:2100002]; material: feces | place: Germany | collected 2013/2015
TATAATCTTTTTTTCTAATCTAGAAATATAAGATTGTGAAATACCTAATAAATCAGCAACATCCTTTTGTGTCAATTCATCATTATTAGATAAACCATATCTTAAAATCAATATTTCTTTTTCTCTTTCATTTAATTCTTTTAAAGCTTCATAAAAAATTTTCTTTTGATCACTTTTCAACATTTCTTGTTCAACAAGATCATCATCAGTTCCTACGATATCTCCTAATAATAACTCATTACCATCATAATCAATATTTAAAGGTTCATCTCTTTTTTTAGAAACAGCATATGCTGTTTTGAGGCCGGAAGGCTTATCATCATTTACAAGAATTCTCTCACCCATAGGCATGTCGCACAACAAATAATCATATCTTAGACCATGAGTTTTCAAAAAATCTTTAAGCTGTTCAAGATATAAATCTTTTCTTGCAGTCAACAATATAACTGTATCATTATCTTTTATTTTGCTATAAAACTCTTTTACACCATCAAGCAGAACATCTCCGCCGTGCAAATGCCCATTATGAATAACAAGAGTACCATCTATGTCTAATATCCAAGTTTTGGGCAACGAAGAGAATTCAAGCATACATATCTCCTGACAATTGTATTTGCACTTGTGGGGCAGTAACAAATACTATTAATTAAAAAATATGCCGCAACTCGGAATTGAACCAAGGACACAGGGATTTTCAGTCCCTTGCTCTACCAACTGAGCTATTGCGGCATATCATATTTGGTTTTCATATTGCCTTTGAGACTCTCTACATCTTCACACACTATTGAGGAAGTTCTCTGTGACTCATCAGCCACATTTTCTATTATATTTGCTCAAACTTGAAAGTCAAGAGAAATTTTTGAATTTAAAAATATTTTTCCATAAAAAATTGTCTGCTTATTTATATACTAAAAAACGGGCCGGAGTAGTTTGCCCAGCCCGTAAAAGTTTGTATATTCTGCTTAGTTAGCTGCCTGAGGTGCAAGATATAAAGTGACGTTGCGCCCTTCAAGCATTGGCTTTTTCTCAATTTGCAAAGGTTCTGATTTAAGGTCTTCAATAAATCTGTTTGCCAAATCAAAGGCAAGGTTAGAATGCTGCATTTCACGTCCACGCATCATTATCACAACTTTAACCTTGTTGCCCTGTGCTATAAATTTTTGAATACTCTTGATTCTAACCTGATAATCGTGCGTATCAATTTTATATCTGATTTTAACTTCTTTAACTTCTACAGTATGTTGTTTTTTCTTGGCTTCTTTAGCCTTTTTCTCCTGTTCGTATTTATATTTTCCGTAGTTTAGAATTTTTGCAACCGGTGGAACCTGGTTCGGGCTTATTAAAACTAAATCCAATTCAGCATCATAAGCCATTTTTAAGGCTTTTGATGTTTCTATAATTCCATGGTTTTCGCCTTTTTCATCTATTAAGCGGACTTCGCGAGCTCTTATACGCTCGTTCATAATCGTTTGGTCTTTGTCCCTGTTTCTGTTGTCGTTTGCTATTGTTGTGTCTCCTTATGTTGTTATTACAGGTTTATAATACCACAAGTTGAGCTTTTTTGCACATTTTGCTCATAAATTTTTTATGTTACAAATTGTTAAAAGAAATTTTATTCCGGAAATGCCTGTAAATAAAGGGTTTTAAAAAATAGTTCTTTAATACGATTAAAGTTCCAATTTCAAATGCCGATAATTATATTGTTAAGATTTACAGCAATTATAGGAGTATTTGATTATGAGAAGAAAAAAAGCAAGCATGTTGGCACTGAAAAATATGTCACTTGCGCCGGTTGATGGGGTGAAAATTGATGAAGACTTAACATTCTCGATGGAGATTCCGCTGCAAATGTTGTTTGACCAATTTACAACATTTATCTCAAAAACTGATTTTAAAGATATAGCCTAAATTATAAAAAGCCCTGTAAAAGGGCTTTTTTAATGCAAATAGTTACAAAATATTAAATTGTATTGCCGGATAGTTATTTGTCGGTATACATACACTTATTCTTGTATTAAAATTTTTTCATAAGATGAGGGTATGTTACTGATGAAAAAATTTGTAATATCATTTTTAGGAATTTTAGCTCTAAGCCTCCCTGCCAATGCCGGCTTCAAAGAACATTTCGACCTTGCACAGCAGTATTTGTCTAATTATCAGTATTCAAGCGCTATTTCAGAATTCAAGAACGCTTTAAAGATAAATTATATGGACAATTCAGCACGTATCGGTCTTGTGAATTCCTATCTTGCCCGCGGTACATACCATGCTAATACAGAAAAAAATTACGATAAAGCTGCTGATGATTACAGAAGCGCACTATTTTATCTTTCCATGTACCCCAATGCGAATAGTGTAAAAAATTCAGCTCATGCTATAACGCAGGTTAGCGGAAACCTTGAAAAGTGTCTTGAAGTCATTAATTTTGATAAAAACCCTCAATCCCGCTTTAATAAAGCTAAACAGCTTCGCGCGCAGGGTGATTTTGCAGCCGCGGCATATGAATTTTCGCAGTCTTTAGGTTCAAAAGAGCTTGTAAAAGATTCGTTTCAACAAATCGGCGATATTATGAAACTGTTTGGTAATGACCCGAAAAGTGCCGAATATTACAGAAAAGCAGTTGCGGCTGCCCCGAATGATATTCCTCTAAGACTTTCTTACGCAAAAGTTCTTGATAAACTTGGCAGCGAGGAGCTTGCTGTTGAAGAATACAACTTTATTCTAACCAGAAGTATTGATAATAAAGAAGTTTTATATTCTTTAGAGCGAATCTATAAGAAAAAACTGGAAGAAAATCCAAAAGATGCTGATACAATCGCAAATTTAGGCGCTATTCTTCAAAAGCAGGGAAAATTAGAGGATGCTCTGTCTTATTATCAAAAAGCAGAATCTATTGACCCTTCAAATATTAATACACGCCTTAATGTCGGAACTCTTTATCAGCAAAAAGGCGATTACAAAACCGCTGTTGTTGCTTATGACAGTGTTTTAATCCTCTATCCTGATAATGTCCAGGCTAATTTATACAAGGCACAGTCGCTCGCTGCGCTGGGTGATAACAAGGCTGCACAAACCTATTTTAAAAAGGTTTTGAGTATTGAACCGGACAACGAAATTGCTTTAAATGAAATGTTCAGTTCTGCAAAAGCATCAATGACACCTTTGCAGTATGTTGACTATGTTAAAAAGAACGCAAATTCTTCTGCCGCTGCCGAAATCTTATACAGTTACGCACTTGATTTGCACAGACAAAATAAACTTGAAGATGCAATAAGCGTTTATTCTGAAATTACAAAAGCTTCAAACAATCCGGAAGTGTTCGTAAACCTTGCGATTGCTCAAGGGCAAATGAAGAATTATGACGGAGCTTTGACTACTCTTAGCAGCGCGAAATCAAAATTTCCGAACAATTCGCAAATTAACGATGCAATAAAAAATCTTCAAAACGAAAATATAGCCTCAAAATTTGATAAAGCCGCAGAATATTTCAATAACAAGGATTATCAGGCGGCGATTGCAGAATATCAAAAAGTTCAGCCGCCGACTGCAGATTCAATGCTTGGCATAGCTTCTGCATATCAAAATCTTGAGAACCGTGCAAAAGCAATAGAATACTATCAGAAAGCACTTTCGCTAAAGCCGACTGATTCTGATATTGCTTATTATATCGGCGTTTTGTATGCAGAAGACGAAAATAACACTGCCGCAGAAGAATATTTGAAAAAATCTCTTGCCCTCAATAAAAACAATCAAAAGGCTTCAGATTATTTAAAATCTCTTCAGCAGCAAAATAACGCAAATATGCTTAATGAAGCGATTGCACTTTATGACAGCCAAAAATATGATGAAAGTTTAAATATGTTAAATAAGCTTCTCATCGCAGACCCTATGAATGCCTATGGTTATTATTACCGCGGCATGATTTACGATACAAAGGAGAATAAACTTGAAGCTGTAAATAATTTTAAAAATTCACTAAAATACGGAAGCGGTGAAGACTTAAATATTGTGAATTATCTTATTGCAGTGGATTTAGACAGTCTCGAAAAATATAAAGAAGCATACGGATATTATCAGAAATATTCCTTCTCAAACGCTCCGGAGGACGAATATAAACAGTATGCAAAAGCCCGTTTGGAAGAATTAAAGCAATATGCAAAATAAAGTAAAAGATTTAATACAAAGCCGTGTTTCCCTTGCCCCTATGGCAGGGATAACTGATTATGTACTGAGAAGCCTTGTCAGAAGATATTCTCCGGGCGTGCTTTTAACAACAGAGATGATAAGTTCGGAATACCTTGCGCAGACGCTTAACGGACGTTCCGGCACTGAGATTTTTAAACGCGACGAAGAGCATAGCCCTATTTCATATCAAATAAGCGGTCATAAACCGGAGATGATGCAAAAAGCCGCTGAATTTTTGAATCAGTACGCAGATATGATTGATATAAACATGGGCTGCCCTGTTAATAAAGTTGTCAAAGGTCAGGATGGCTGTGCATTGATGAGAAATCCGCAGCTTGCCGCCGAACTTGTAAAAGCCGTAAAGTCCGGAACGGATAAGCCCGTAAGTGTCAAGTTTCGGCTTGGATATACTGCTGATGAGATGAATTTTGTAGAATTTGGCGTAAAAATGCAGGAAGCAGGCGCGGATTTTATTACAATCCACGGCCGCACTCGTTCCCAAATGTACTCAGGGCAAGCAAACTGGTCTAAAATTGCAGAACTTAAAGCCGCAGTTGATATACCGGTTTTTGCAAACGGAGATGTCACATCTATTGAAGATGCTTTGTTATGTCTGGAGCAGTCAAATGCCGATGGCGTTGCTATTGGCCGTGGGGCGCTTGGAGATCCGACTCTGCTCGGAAGAATTTCACATTACCTGAAAACCGGCGAGAAACTTCCTCCGCCGGCGCTTGAAGAAAAAGCCGAAATGCTTAAGGTGCATATTGATGAAGAAATTGCACTGCGCGGAGAAAATACAGCGATAAAATTCATGCGGAAATTTTATCCGTATTATTTTGCAGGCTTCCATAATGCAAAGAATTTGCGCGCAAAGCTTGTACTTGAAGAAAATTACGATAACATTATAAAAATGCTTAACGAATTAAGAATTGTAAAAACTGTTTAAAATAACAGCAATTAATTTTATTTATATACATTTACATCAGCAGTAAAGGAAAAAGATTATGACAATATCAATTTTAAAAAATGCAGTTCCATTATTAAAGAAGTCGATTGAATTTAACAGCTCCCGTACTCCCGGTTATCGCATGACAAACACAAAATATTATACTAAATCCCCGTTAATGCCGAAAATTGAGTCTCATAAATTTTCAACAAGAGACGGTATAAAATGTGAATTCTCGACAAAGTCTTTTCAGGACGGCAGTAAACTTGATGTTTTCAGGCTTCCTGATGAAATAATTAAAGTAGTGAAGAATCGATTTGGCGAAATCAAAGCTTTTAAAAGTTCAATAGAACAGCATAACTCTAATCCTGAAAAAACATATGAAAAAGCAAAGGAAGTAATAAGCGCTAAAACCCGTAACTTTTTAGCATAAAAACGAGGGTGACTAAAAAGTCTGGTTTTGTTTCGGATTGCCACGTCCTCACTGACGTTCGTCCTCGCAATGACACAATGATTTAGACTTTTTAGCCGCCCTCGTTTTGTTAGCTACATTCTTTCAGGTGCTGTAACTGCAAGTATTTCAAGTGCATTATTCAGAACCTGTTTTACTGAAAGAACCAGTGCCAGACGGGATTTCATCAATGCTTTGTCCTCAGAAATCACGCGGTTTGCGTTGTAGAAAGAATGGAATTCAGACGCAAGTTCCTGAACGTATCTGCAAATCGTGTAAACCTGACGGGTTTCAGCAGACATCTTAATCATTGACTTAAATTCTTCTAATTTTAAAATAAGTTTTCGCGCTGTTTCAATTGTCGGAAGCAAATCTTCTTTTTTGTAGTTGTTTTTCAATTCCTCAAATTCTGCTGAACTCAGCGGTGCCGGAATTGTTTTACCGGTTTCGGTATCAATTTTTTCTTCTACTGCATTACGCAAAATAGAGCATGCACGGGCATGGGCATATTGGACATAAAACACAGGGTTTTCGTCACTGTTTGTTTTAGCAAGTTCAATATCAAAATCCAGTGTAGTATCTATATTTCGCATTGACATCCAGAAACGGGTTGCATCAACCCCGACTTCCTCAATCAAATCTTCAAGCGTAACCATATTTTTACGTTTGCCCATTCTGACTTCGTTGCCGTTAATTACAAGGTTTACGAGTTGTCCCAGAAGAACTTCAAGTTTATCAGGGTTGTATCCGAGGGCTTCAATCGACGCTCTCACACGTGCAACATAACCATGATGGTCAGCGCCCCAGATGTTAATTAATCTGTCAAAGCCGCGTTCCAATTTATCAATGTGGTATGCAATGTCGGCTGTCAAATATGTGTTTGACCCGTCGGCTTTTTTAATGACTCTATCCTGATCATCGCCGTAATCAGAGGATTTAAACCAAACCGCACCGTCTTTTTCATAAATTTTGCCGCTTGATTTCAATTTGTTTACGCATTCCTCAACTTTGCCTGAGTTATGCAGCGTAAGTTCAGAATAGAAGTTGTCAAAATGAACGCGGAAGTTGTCAAGCAAAGCCTTTTGAAGATTTTCCATTTCTAACTTTGCAAAATCACTCAGTTCTTTTACGTCAGGCAATTTTGACCCCTCACCCTCAATCCCTCTCCCGCAAGGGGCGAGGGAGGAAAGCTTATGTTCTTCAATGAATTTTTTTGCAACCGGAATTAAATAATCTCCAGGATAGTAATTTTTGCGTTCGGTTTCGTCAGCCGGGAAGTCAATATCTTCGCCTAACTCCTGACGAATTCTTATAGCAAGCGAATTTCCGAGTTTTTGAATTTGGCTTCCTGCATCGTTAATGTAAAACTCCTGATAAACCTCATGCCCGTAAAATTTCAAAAGGTTTGCCAAAGCTGAACCCATTGCAGCCCATCTGCCATGACCAATGTGGAAAGGGCCTGTCGGGTTTGCTGAAATGTATTCAAGAAGAATTTTTTCTTTCTCAATTTTTTCCGGACGCCCGAAATTTTCGCGTTTTTTGAAGATTTCATCAACCGCGTCTGCCAGAAGTTCGTTTCCGGCTTTGAAATTTATAAAACCTCCGATTACTGAATATTCATTGCCGTCTTCTGCTATTTCAGAGACAATTGCGTTTGCAATCATAGGCGGTGCAATTTTAGCCGTGCGTGCAAGTGATGAAACGTTCACCGCAAAATCCCCAAAATCAGGATTTTTAGGTTTTTCGACAACAAGCGAACCTTTTGTATATTCCTTCATTTGTCCGAGTTTGTTTTCACTTACTGCCTTTAACAAAGCGTTTTCAATTTTTTCTATAAAATAGTCTTTAATCATCTTTTTCTCTCCTGTGATTTAAATTTTATCATAAACATGGAGAGTTTGATTATCTGTATGAAGGACAGGCTATTCTGCAGCTACCGCGGCAGGTTGTTAAAATAGTCTTTATTGTTAATTGCATAATATGTGCAGCCAACTCCATTGTAGCGATTTGTTGAAGTTTCTGAGCAATATGTATTTTTGTTATTATAGCTGGTTTCGGGTGCACCTGCCGGTAAAATCCTTCCATCCTTCATCAATTGGAAGGTGAATAAATCGTGTCCCCATTGGTTAGGATTTTTTCTATATCCATTAACATCTACAGAAATGAATACCACGTTTTCTGAAACATTCTCTATAAATATAGTGCTTCCATCTTTTAGAATAAATTGCCCGTCATCCAGAAGAGATAAACGCATTATGTTTTTATTATAAGTCTTGTAATAACCTTTATAATTTTCATTATCAACTTCATAAGCAGGAATACAGGCTTTGTCTGCATCTCCTGCCCCGAATCCGCAATCTATTAAGACTGAAAAGTATTTTATTATGGCAGATTTCAATTCGTGTCTGCCGATAATTTCAGGTTTTAATCTTTCACCATGCTCGGCCTGATACATATCAAGAGCCTGTTGAAGAACAGAATAATTTTTCTTTAAAGAAGCTTCAAGAGCTTTATTTTGGTTTCGCGTAATCAGTGCCGGAAGTGTCATTGAAGCAACTATTCCTATAATCCCTAAAGTTATTAAAACCTCCGCCAAAGTAAACGCGCCTTTGTTATTATTCATTTCTCCTCCTGATGTAATAATTTATTTTGTTTTCATGTATATTATACATGTTTTCATATAATTTGCAATTATTTACGTTTACATTAGCGGGTTTATGTTTACAAATAAAATCAGCAAGTTTAAAATTGACTTATGTCAGAAATTACCGATATAAGAAATGAAATCCGTTCATATATGGTGGCCAGAGGACAGACGTACAAGTCTGTTGCAGCTTTACTTACTGACAAATTCGGTGAAAATATTACAGCACAAAGTTTGAATAACAAACTTGCCCGCGGCTCTTTGAGATATATTGATGCAAAAAATATTGCCGAGGTTTTAGGCTACAAAATTAAGTGGGAATAAAAATATTCAAATTCCATATTTATAATATAATATTGTTATGATGAATGTCTCAAACGTTATTGAAAGATTACGGGAAATAATGGAAGATGAAACTCTTGACCAATTGAAAGAAGAATTGGCCGGATTTCATAGTGCTGACCTTGCAGATATTTTTCAGGAACTTAAAGCCGAAGAAAGGCTTGAGTGTTTTAAGCTTCTTGATATTGTAAAAGCAGCGGGACTTATGGAATATCTTTCCCCGCAAATGCAGGTGGAACTTTTAGGAGACATTGACCAGGAAGTCGCTTCAAAAATTTTGACAAAACTTCCTCATGATGCTGCGGCTGATGTTTTGGGGGATATGGAAGAGGACGAGAGCGAAACTTATCTTGATAAGCTTCCGCACAAATTTTCAGAAGAAGTCAGAGAACTTCTTACTTATAACGAGGACACGGCAGGCGGTATTATGAACCCTGTTGTCCTCACTGTTAATTCAGATATGACAGTTCAGGATGTTTTAAATTATATTCGTATAAAAGCTGAAAAAGATAATCTTGAATTGTATTATATTTATGTAACAGACAAGCAAAACCATCTTTTAGGTGTTGTTTCGTTGAGAAAACTGCTTACATCACCGGCCAACAAAAAAGTTGAAGATATAATGATTTCCGATATCGTAAAACTTCATGTTGACGATTATAGTGATTATATTACTGATGAGTTTATGAAATATCAATACAACGCTCTGCCGGTTGTTGATTTGTACAACAGGCTTAAGGGAATGATAACATGGGATGACGTTCATGACTTGTTTGAAGAAGAAACAACAGAAGAAATCTACCAGTCTTCGGGTATTTCAACTGAAGTCGTCGATGAAGACGAAATTCTTTCGGGAAACATCTTAAACGCAATACGTGCAAGAACTCCGTGGCTTTTTATAACCCTTTTGGGAGAATTTGTTGCAGTAAATGTTGCGCATCATTTTGACCATACAATTGCGGCAATTCCGATTGTTGCAATTTTTATGCCGCTTTTGGCGGGGCTAGGCGGAAATATCGGGACACAAAGTATTACTCTTATGGTTCGTGGTCTTTCTACAGGCCAGGTCACAATGAGTTCTGCTTTTTACCATATTGTCAGGGAGATGTTTGTAGGTTTAATTATTGGTGCAATTTTTGGCATAATCGTAACCTTTGCAACTTTCGGGTGGCAGCACAGCATTGAACTCGGTGTTGTTGTAGGTATTGCGATGACAATTAATATGACAATGGCAACGATTATCGGAACCTTCACACCATTTGCTTTGAAGTCTTTAAATATTGACCCTGCTGTCGCTTCTGGACCGGTAATTGCAACCACAATTGACGTTGTAGGGTTAATTGTTTACTTTACTCTTGTGTCAACATTTTTGTTGAAGATTTTTTGATAAAATCATTAAACTATTGTATATGCAAATGATTAATCTATAATATAATATTATTATA
>OMBA01001153.1_pt1 | contig 9992 bp, 11 predicted proteins | sample 1673441 | NCBI WGS metagenome assembly OMBA01 (sample SAMEA103958111, study PRJEB25191) | human gut metagenome | biome: human-associated habitat [ENVO:00009003]; feature: intestine environment [ENVO:2100002]; material: feces | place: Germany | collected 2013/2015
GCCGCATCTCCTCGGCCAGTCGCTGCCGTTCATCGCCCCGATCTGCATCAGCACGATCCAGCTTGGCGCGACCGTGGACTACGCCATCCTGATGACGACCCGCTATAAGGCCGAGCGCCTTGCGGGCAAGGAGAAGCGGCCTGCCGTTATCACCGCGCTTTCGACGTCGATCCCCTCGATCATCGTCAGCGGCATGGGCCTGTTCGCCGCAACGTTCGGCGTGGCCATCTATTCCGACATCGACATCATCAGCTCGATGTGCATGCTCATGGCGCGCGGCGCCATCGTCAGTATGCTCTGCGTCATCCTCATCCTGCCGGCACTGCTGCTGCTGTGCGACCGGCTCGTGTGCGCCACGACGCTTGGCATGCGCCATTGCAATCATTCCAGAAAACACGCGGAGAAGCAGGATGCTTCTGCCCGCTGAGAATCGAAGACAGGAGGAACGAAGATCATGACAAAGACCGGATATAAAATTCTCTCTGGCTGCCTGTGCGCTGCACTGATCTGCACGATCACCGGCGCGTCGGTCCATGCGGAGAATGGGGCGCTGCACGCCCCGCAGGATACGAAGGCGGCCTCCGCTGCGGCGGAGGAGCGCGCCTCGAAGGAAGAGACCGTTTATGTCATCGCCGGAGCCGACGGCAAGCAGCAGAGCGTGATCGTCAGCGACTGGCTCAAAAACCCGAACAAGGAAACAAGCCTGCAGGACGTCTCGGACCTGACGGACATCGAGAACGTCAAGGGCGACGAGACGTGGACCGCGAACGGCACGAGCCTGACGTGGGATGCACAGGGCAATGACATCTACTATCAGGGCAAGAGCGAAACGGAGCTGCCCGTGACCATGAACATCAGCTACCAGCTCGACGGCAAGGACATTGCCCCGGCCGAGCTGGCGGGCAAGAGCGGCAAGGTGACCATCCGCTTCGACTATGAGAACCACTGCACGACGACCGCGACCGTGGACGGCAAGGAGGAGACGCTCTATGTCCCGTTTGCCGCGCTGACCGGTATGCTGCTGGACAACGAGCGCTTCACGAACATCGAGGTCACGAACGGCCGCGTCGTGAATGACGGCTCGCACACCGTTGTCGTCGGCATCGCCTTCCCGGGCCTGCAGGACGACCTGAACATCGAGCGCGATACGCTGGAGCTGCCGGACTATGTCGAGGTCAGCGCCGACGTGACGGACTTCGCACTCGACACGACCCTGACGCTCGCAACGAACTCCGTCTTCAGCGCGCTGCAGGACAGCGACTTTGAGACGGTCGACGACCTGAAGGCATCCTTCGCCAAGCTGACCGACGCCATGCAGCAGCTCCTCGACGGCTCTTCCGAGCTGTATGAGGGCCTTGAGACCCTGCTTGAGAAGTCCCAGACGCTCGTGGACGGCGTCGGCACGCTGAACAACGGCGCTGCCGCCCTGAAGACCGGCGCGGGCAGCCTGAACGCAGGCGCTGCCGAGCTGGCAAACGGTATGCAGACCCTGAACGGCGGCCTTTCTACCCTGTCCGGCCAGAGCGCAGCCCTGAATGCGGGCGCGCAGCAGGTGTTCCAGTCTCTGCTGGCCGCTGCCACGACGCAGATCAACGCAGCGGGCCTCAGCATCCCGCAGCTGACGATCGGCAACTATGCCGAGGTGCTCAACGGCGCGCTGGCTTCTCTCGATCAGACTGCCGTTTATGAGCAGGCTTATCAGACGGCTCTTGCCAAGGTAACGGCTGCCGTCAATGCACAGGAAGCGACCATCCGCGCGGCTGTTACTGCCGCCGTGCAGCAGAATGTGACCGAGCAGGTCACGGCTGCGGTCCGTGAGCAGGTCACGGCGAAGGTCCTTGCGGCCATGGGCCTGACCCCGGAGACGTATGCGGCCGGTATTGCCGACGGCACGATCTCGGAGGAGCAGCAGGCACAGATCGAGGCACAGCTGTCCAGATGGCCTCCGACGATGTGCAGGCGCTCATCTCCCAGCAGGTCGCCGCGCAGATGGCAAGCGCCGATATCGCGGCCCTCATCGACCAGCAGACTGCGGCGCAGATCCAGACGCTCATCGACCAGAACATGAATTCTCCCGAGGTGCAGGATCAGATCACGGCTGCTCTGGAGCAGGCAAGCTCCGGCGCAGCCAGCATCAGCGCCCTGAAATCTCAGCTTGACGGCTATTATCAGTTCTATGTCGGCCTGCAGGCCTACACCGGCGGCGTGGACAGCGCGGCCGCGGGTGCTGCGAAGCTGCAGAGCGGCGCAGCCAGTCTGCAGAACGGCGCTTCCAGCCTCTATGCCGGTGCAAGCCGGCTGGCAGACGGCACGGCCACGCTGAGCAACGGCGCGTCCGCCCTCATCGACGGCGTGACGGCGCTGTGCGACGGCGCGATGCAGCTGTCCGACGGTCTGAAGCAGCTCAATGAGGAGGGCTTCCAGAAGCTCGTCGACGCCATGGACGGCGATGTGGAGCCGCTGCTGGAGCGCGCCCGCGCGCTGGCCGGTATCTCCGGCGACTACCAGACCTATTCCGGCCTGGACGCCGCAATGGACGGCAGCGTGAAGTTCATCTATAAGACCGGTGAGACGGTCGCCGCTGCGGATGTCGCCACCGAGACCACCGCCGATGTGCAGGAAGGCAACTTCTTCACCCGCCTGTGGCAGCGGATCGTGAACCTGTTCAAGTTCTGAAAAAACGGCGTGCCTGCTTGACAAGCCGCCGGAGATTGACTATACTACAAATAGATTCGTCAAGAAAAATGACCGCTCAGGCATTGAAACGTTGAGGCGGTCATTTTTTATGCCAATTTTAAGGAGACCACAGCATGGCAGAGAGGGAATTGTATCCGGACGGGGAACAGCGCCGCCGCATCATGGATTTTATCATGGCGGCTGGGCAGACCCTTTTGGAGAACGGGGCAGAGGTGTTCCGGGTGGAGCAGACCATGGAGATCATGGCGGCCAGCTTCCACCTGCGGGAGTTCCATGTCTATGTGCTGACCAACGGCATTTTTGCCAGCGCAGGCACGGCGGAGATGAGCGAGGTGCGCAACGTGCCCACCCGTACCACCCACCTGGGGCGGGTGGCGGCGGTGAATCAGCTTTCCCGCCAGATCGCGTCCGGGGAAGTGAAGACCATCGACGAGGCCGAGACCCGTCTGGCTCAGGCCAGGTGCATCCCTTTTCCGAAGGACTGGGTGCAGATTGCGGCGGGCATGGGCGGCGCGTTCTGCTTTGCGCTGATCTTTGGAGGCGACCTGAAAGCAGGGCTTGCCGCCGCTGCGGCCGGTGTTGCGGCCAACGCCTACCTGCTGTTCTGCGGGCGGCACGGCGTGGGGGGCGGGTTCCGAACCATCTCCACCGCCGCCCTCATCACCCTATGCTGTATTCTGGGCTGCAGTCTGCTGGGCACTGAAGCCAGTCACGCCATCATCGGTACCCTGATGATCCTGACCCCTGGCATCGCCTTTACCATGGGCATCCGGGACTTTGTGCAGGGCGATTACCTGTCCGGCACCATCCGGATGATCGACGCGCTGCTCATTGCGGCCAGCATCGCCATCGGCACCGGCCTTGTGCTGAGTCTCTATGCCTTTTTGAAGGGGGTGGCCGTGGTATGACAGAGCTTCTTTTCACCGGGGAGCAGCTGGGCCGTCTGGCCCTGCAGTTCCTGCTGGCCGGGGCGGGCACCCTGAGCTTTGCCATCCTCTTTGCCTGCCCCAGGCGCACCCTGCCCTACTGCGGGCTGGTGGGCGCAGTGGGCTGGCTGGTATACGAGATCGCGGAGCTGTTCGGGATGGAAGCCTTTGCAGCCTCGCTGCTGGCGGTCATCCCGCTGACGCTGCTGGCCCGCATCCTTGCGATAACCCTCAGGACACCGGTAACGGTATTCCTGCTCACCGGCATCTTTCCGCTGGTGCCCGGTGCGGGCATCTATTACAGCGCCTACTACTTCATTCAGGGCAACAACGCTCTGGCGCTGGCAAACGGCATCTCTACCTTCAAGATCGCCGTGGCGCTGGCCGTGGGCATTGCGCTTGTGCTGGGCATCCCCCTGCCGCAGAAACGCCGATAAAACAAAAACGAGACCGCCCGGTGGGCGGTCTCGTTGGTTATGCGGGGAAATCAGGTGGTGGGAACCATCCGCAGCAGCTGGGCCCCGGTGGTGACATCCAGCTGGAAGTATGCCTTGTTCAGCTCGGTGTTGTAGGAGACACTAACCGGCGTTTCAGTACCGTCGGCATTGATCTGCATCAGGCTGTAGCCGGAAACGGTATTGGCGGGTACCTCGATGCTGGCAATGACTGGCTGGGCCATCACACGGGCGGGGATGACCTCCTCGCTCTTTACGGTACCGCACTTTTCGCAGATGACCCGTTCAATAACAGTGGGATAGTAGAATGCTGCTGTCATTACCTGTTCACCGTTTTGCAGAGTTCCGGTATGAACAGTCAGGTTGGAAAAGTTGGAAAAGACACCGTTTACCTTGGTCAGCTGGGTGTTATTCTTTACCTTGCCGCATTCGGGGCAAAGTGTAAGGGTCTCAGTGGTGCCATCGGGGAGCTTATGCTGGAAGGTGGTCTCCACACACTCGGTCTTATACTCTGTCGTGGTCTTCCAGGTGTGTTCTTTGCACTCGGTTTTGCCCGGGGTCTCTTCGGCCATGCCGACCACAGAACTGCCCGCCAGCACGCAGACGGACAGACCAAAGGCGGCCAGGGCTTTCAGCATACGATTTTTCATAGCAGGATCCTTTCTCCCCGCATCCCGGCGGGGCAACGCGGTTTGAGCTTGGTTACTTTTTACCGTTGTTCCAGCCTGATTATATCAATTGGAAGGAAAAGTTGTCAATGTCCGGGATTAAGTCCCGTGGGAACATTTTCCGGCAGAATGCAGCGGAAAGGCGGAAACACCGGGGCGAAATGCATATATACACAAAGAATGTGGTGCTGCATGTATAAATGTTTTCAAAAGGGTTTCATTTGTTCCGATTTTTTGCACAACACTTGACTTTTTTATTTGTACAACATATACTAATTCTGTTCCTTGATGACACGATGAAGCGCATCGTGCCGGGAAAGTGAAAAAATATACAATCAACAGAGGAGTGTTTGAATATGAAAAAGATCAATCGCCGCAGCTTTCTGGCTGCCGCTGGTCTGACCGCTGCCGCTCTGGCTCTGACTGCCTGCGGCGGTTCCGCCTCCAGCACCGCTTCTTCCACTGCAAGCAGTGCAGCTTCTTCCGAGGCTGCTTCCACCAGCGCTGCCGCTGCTGAGCTGACCACCGTTGAGGCTGGCAAGCTGACTATGGCTACCAACGCCACCTTCCCTCCCTACGAGATGACCACCGACGCCGGCACCATTGAGGGCATCGATGTGGACACCGCACAGGCCATTGCCGAGAAGCTGGGCCTGGAGCTGCAGATCGACGACATGGACTTTGACGCTGCGCTGCTGAGCGTGCAGCAGGGCAAGGCCGACATCGCTATGGCCGGTGTGACCGTGACCGACGAGCGCAAGGCTGTGATGGACTTCTCCGACAGCTATGCCACCGGCATCCAGTCCATCATTGTGCCCAACGATTCCGATATTGCTTCTCCGGACGACCTGGCTGGCAAGAAGATCGGCACTCAGCGCGGCACCACCGGTTACATCTACTGCTCCGATGACTTCGGCGATGACGCCGTGGTGGCTTACGACAATGGTCTGACCGCTGTGCAGGCCCTGAACAACGGCCAGGTGGACGCTGTGGTCATCGACAACGCCCCTGCTAAGGAATATGTGGCCGCCAACCCCGGCCTGAAGGTGCTGGACACCAGCTACGCCGAGGAGGATTACGCCATCGGCATGGCAAAGGGTTCTTCTCTGGAAGCTGCCGTCAACGCCGCTCTGGAAGAGCTGAAGGCTGACGGCACCCTGCAGGCCATCGTGGACAAGTACATCAAGGCTGAGTAAACAGACCCCTCAAGGGGAGGCGGCCCACCGGGCACCTCCCCTTTTTTAAGGGATATAGGTTACAAAATTCTGACAAGATCACAACAGACGAAAAGAAAGTGAGGATGCGAATGGCCGCACAATACGAACTGTTGAGCCAGCTGCTGAAAAGCGGCGGCCGGCTGGACATGGGGCAGGAGCTGTTCTACAAATTTTATCAGGCCTTTGTCCTGAAGGACCGCTGGCTCCAGTACATCGGGGGCGTAGGCACCACCCTGCTGGTCACTGCCATTGCTCTGGCCATGGGCGTCCTGCTGGGCAGCGTGGTGGCGCTGGTGCGTGTGGCCCACGACCAGCAGCGCCCCGGCCGCCGCAACCCGGTGCTGGGGGTCTTTAACGCCGTGTGCCAGGTGTACACCACCGTGATCCGGGGCACCCCCATGATGGTGCAGCTGCTGATCATGAGCATGGTCATCTTCAACAACAGCCGCAACTTTACCATGGTAGGCGCTCTGGCGCTGGGCATCAACTCGGGCGCTTACGTCTCCGAGATCATCCGGGGCGGCCTGATGTCCCTTGACCCCGGTCAGGCCGAAGCGGGGCGGAGCCTTGGCCTCGGCTACATCGACACCATGCGTCTGATCGTCATTCCCCAGGCCTTCAAGGCCATTTTACCGGCGCTCGGCAACGAGTTTATCATGCTGCTGAAGGACACCTCCCTGATCACCGTCATCGGCGGCAAGGAAATGGTCTACGCCGCCCAGGCCATTTACGGCCGCACCTACGAGCAGATGTTCCCCCTCATCGGCATCGCCTGCATCTATCTGGTGCTGGTCATGGTATTCAGCTGGCTGCAAAGTTTACTGGAAAGGAGGCTGCGTCAAAGTGATCGACGTTAAGCATCTGAGCAAATCCTTCGGTGACCATCTGGTTCTCAAGGACATCTCCGAACACATCTACCCCGGGGACAAAATGGTCATCATCGGCCCCTCCGGCTCCGGCAAATCCACGTTCCTGCGCAGTCTGAACCTGCTGGAGGAACCCACCTCCGGCACCATCACCTTTGACGGCGAGGTCATCACCGACCCCAAGACCAATATCGACCTGGTTCGCCGGAAAATGGGCATGGTGTTCCAGCACTTCAACCTTTTCCCCAACATGACCATCCGCCGCAACATCACCCTCGCCCCCGTGCGCACCGGCCTGATGACCCAGGCGGAGGCGGACGACAAGGCCACCCAGCTGCTGCGCCGGGTCAGTCTGGAGGAAAAAGCGGACGCTTACCCCAATCAGCTCTCCGGCGGTCAGAAGCAAAGAATTGCCATCGTCCGGGCGCTGGCCATGAATCCCAAGGTCATGCTTTTCGACGAGCCCACCTCCGCCCTTGACCCGGAAATGGTGGGCGAGGTTCTCGCCGTCATGAAGGAACTGGCGGAAAGCGGCATGACCATGGTGGTCGTCACCCACGAAATGGGCTTTGCCCGGGAGGTGGGCAACCGGGTGCTGTTCATGGACGACGGAAAAGTCCTGGAGCAAGGCTCCCCTGCCCAGCTTTTCGGCAATCCTCAGAATCCCCGCTTGCAGGATTTCCTCTCGAAAGTTCTGTAAATATTCTGATATCCCAGCCTGAAAGGCTGGGATATTTTTTGCCCAACTACTTGACAAATCTGTTATATCTGTATATACTGTACATATACAGTTGTAACAGAAGTGAGGTGCCAACGTGACCGTATTGATCGACAACAAGTGTAGCCTTCCCATTTACGACCAGATCTACTCCCAGATCAAAGCCCAGATCATCAGCGGCGAGCTTCAGGAGCATGAAGCCCTGCCCTCCATCCGGAATCTTGCCAAGGATTTACGCATCAGCGTGATCACCACCAAGCGCGCCTACGACGAGCTGGAAAAAGAGGGCTTCATCTACACCATCGCCGCCAAGGGCTGCTTCGTGGCTCCCAAAAATGTGGAGCTGCTCCGGGAGGAGACCCTGAAAAACATCGAAAATCACATTGACCAGATCGTCCGCCTTTCCCAGTCCGTCGGCCTGAGTCGGCAGGAAGTTCTGGATATGGTCAAATTTGCCATGGAGGATTGAACATGAACGCATTGGAAATACGGGATTTAACCAAGCACTACACCGGTTTTTCCCTGAATCATCTGAACCTGACCCTGCCCTGGGGCTGCATTATGGGGCTTGTGGGCGAAAACGGCGCGGGAAAAAGCACCACCATCAAGCTAATTCTCAACACCATTTCCCGGGACGGCGGCACCGTCACCATTTTAGGCCATGACAACCGGAAAAACCTGTGCCTTTCCAAAGAGGAAATCGGCGTTGTGCTGGACGAGGTGGGCATCTCCGCCTGTCTCACCGCCCGGCAGGTGGGCAAGATCATGCAGGGCATTTACCGCAGCTGGGACGATGCGGTTTTTACCGACTATCTGACCCGTCTTGCTGTCCCCGCGGACAAGAAATTCAAGGAGTTTTCCAGGGGCATGAAAATGAAGCTGGGCATTGCCGTCGCCCTGTCCCACCACCCAAGGCTTCTGATTCTGGACGAAGCCACCAGCGGCCTTGACCCGGTCGTCCGGGACGAGGTCATGGACATTTTTAACGAATTTACGCGGGACGAAAACCACGCCATTCTGATCTCCTCCCACATTGTCAGCGACCTGGAAAAGATCTGCGACTACATTGCCTTCCTCCACAAAGGCAGACTGATTCTCTGCGAGGAAAAAGACCGGCTGAAGGAGGAATACGGGGTTCTTCACTGCACCGCTCAGGACGCGGCAGCCATTCCCGCTTCCGCCATCGTCGGCAAGCGGGTGTCACCCCTCGGCTGCGAGCTTCTGGTGAAGCGGTCGGGCGTCCCCGGAAATCCCACGTTCAGCCCGGTGGACATTGAGCAGCTGTTCATTTTCATGGCAAAGGAGGAACACTGAAATGAAGGGTCTGATTCGGAAGGATTTTTACCTGCTTTGGCGTTATTGCTGGCTGATGCCCCTGCTTTTGCTGGCGTTTATTGTCTTTTCCGTCTTTTCCTCGGGCGGGCAGTCGCCCTTTTTCATCTACTATCCCTGCATTCTCAGCAGCGTCATACCGGTGAATCTGCTGGCCTACGACGACGCGGAGCACTGGCTCACCTATTGCGACACGCTCCCGGTGACCCGGCGGCAATATGTCTGCGGAAAGTACATCATGAGTCTGATCTGTGGCGGTACCATTTTCCTGCTGTCCGCCGTTGCCGCCGTGATTCGGTTCTGCCGGAACGGCGCATTCTGCCCCGCAGATTTAACCGACCAGCTGGCAGTGCTGGCCACGATCTCCCTGCTGTCCTCCGCGCTGGTTATGCCGCCGATCTTCAAATTCGGCGCGCAGAAGGGACGCATTGTTTTCATCGGCGTCATTGGCATTTTCTGCGGTCTCGCCGCCATTCTGGACACGCCGGACTTGTCCGGTCTGTCCCTCCCCATTGGGCTGCTGCCGATTCTGGCAACGGTCATTTTCGCCGCCTCCTGGCTGCTCTCCATCCGGTTATATGAAAAGCGGGAAATCTGACGCTATGCAAAAACACATCGGCCATCCAAACGGATGGCCGATGTGTTTGCGGTTTCTTATTCCCCGTACCCCATGGGGTTCTTGGACTGCCAGTTCCAGGAGTCCCGGCACATGTCCTCCAGATTCTTTTCCGCCTTCCAGCCCAGCACGCGCTCGCTCTTGGCGGGGTCTGCGTAGCAGGTGGGCAGGTCGCCGGGGCGGCGGCCGACGATCTGGTAGGGAACCTTCACGCCGTTGGCCTTCTCAAAGGCGTGAACCATATCCAGCACGCTGTAGCCGATTCCGGTGCCCAGGTTGAACACCTCGCAACCCAGGCCGGAAACGACGTATTTCACCGCCGCCACGTGTCCCTTGGCCAGATCCACCACATGGATGTAATCCCGGACGCCGGTGCCGTCGGGGGTAGGATAGTCGTTGCCGTAGATACTGAGCTTCTCCCGGCGGCCGATGGCCACCTGGGTGATGTAGGGCATCAGGTTGTTGGGAATGCCCCGGGGGTCTTCGCCGATCATGCC
>OMBA01001158.1_pt1 | contig 9968 bp, 10 predicted proteins | sample 1673441 | NCBI WGS metagenome assembly OMBA01 (sample SAMEA103958111, study PRJEB25191) | human gut metagenome | biome: human-associated habitat [ENVO:00009003]; feature: intestine environment [ENVO:2100002]; material: feces | place: Germany | collected 2013/2015
AGGGAATAAGTATTAAGGTAAATATTTTAATATTTTTCTTGCACTATGTTCAGGAATTCTTGAATACATAATAGCGTCAGTTAATGCGATTTTATCAACTCCTGCCTGAGTTATTTCGTTAATATTTTCATTCGTTATATCTCCTGTTATAAATACAGGAATATCTATGTTATTTTTTATCCATCGTATATCATCCATGTCGACAGATTCATTTATTTTTGACGGCGTTGTATATATCGGTCCGAAAGTTGCATAGTCAGCTCCTTCATTCATTGCATCAATAATTTCATCAGGAGTTTTGCATGATTTTCCAATTATTGAATTTGTTCCAAGAATTTCTCTTGCTTCAGAAATACTTATATCTTCAGCACCTAAATGGACACCATCGGCCTCTACAATATGTGCAATATCTGCTCTGTCATTGACTATAAATGTTGCACCATATTCATCACATAATGTTCTGATTTTATGTCCTAATTCAACTCTTACGTTATCAGGAATAATTTTTTCTCTGAATAGTATTATTTCGACTCCGCCTTGCAAACTTGAAGCAATTGCATCTAAAAATTCGTCTTTTGAAATAAATTTATCAGAATTTGTAATTAAAAACAGTTTTTTCTTTTCAAGTTTTAATAGATTAAATTGTTCTTTTAACTTATCCCACATAGATACAACCTTTTTAAAATAATTGTAACATGAAAATAAATCTTATTTAGTAGAGTATAAGGTTATCTGATAATAGTTATTGTGTATTTTTTACTGTTTAAAAAGTGCCAATTGTTTACATTTCAAGTATTTATTATATAATCTATTTAGACGAATTACAGAATAAGGGAGTTTTATTATGACAAAGAAAATAGCATTTTTGTTTCCTGGACAAGGTTCTCAATCTGTTGGAATGGGAAAAGATTTGTATGATAATTTTGATGCTGCAAAAGAAGTTTTTGATACCGCAGATAAAGTATTAGGGAAAAGTATTACAAAAATTTGTTTTGAAGGACCGGAAGATGATTTAAAACAGACTGTTAATACTCAACCTTGTATAGTTACAATGTCAATTGCTGCATTAGAAGCTTTAAAATCACAATTTGATATTAAACCTTATTGCAGCGCCGGACATAGTTTGGGTGAATATTGTGCTATGTATTGTTCAGGAGTAATGAATCTGGAAACTACATTAAAAGCTATTCAACAGAGAGCTGATTTAATGGGTGCAACAAAAGGTGGTGCTATGGCTGCTATTTTAAATGCACCTGAAGGTAGTATTGAAAATGCACTAAAAGAAGCTTCAAATATTGGCTATGTAGATGTTGCAAATTATAATTCACCTGCACAGGTTGTTATTACTGGAGATAGTGAAGCTGTAAAAAAAGCCGGAGAAATATTATCTGCAGCAGGAGCTCGTAGAGTTGTTCCTTTAGCTGTTTCCGGAGCTTTCCATTCTAAATTTATGGAAAAAGCCGGTAATGAGTTCGCTTCATTTGTGTCTGAGTTAGATATAAATAATGCAACTGTTCCTGTTTATACAAATGTTGATGCTAAATCAACCATTGATTCAGAAGAATTTAAGAATAAAATGCCACGCCAAATTTATTCTTCAGTTCATTGGACGCAAACTATTGAAAATATGATAAAAGATGGAGTTGATACATTTATTGAAATAGGTCCGGGTAAAGTTCTTGCCGGTTTAAATAAAAAAATAGATTCAAATGTAAAAACATATAATATTTTCGATAAAGAATCTCTGGAATCAACAATTAGTTCTTTAAAAGAAGAAATGGCTCTAGCGTAAGGATTATATTAATGAGAAAAATAATTAATTGTCTTGTACTATTAATATTATTTTTCGGAGTTTGTACCTGCACTTTTGCAAATAATTCTGCAAATCTTCCTCAGTGGGAAAAAAATATGAAAGAAAACAATGCAAAGCTCAGGGCTAATTTATTACAACAGTTGGAAACATTAAAACAAAAAGAACTTGGATTTTATGATACTTATGTTAGAAATTGTACTCCGGCTACATTAACAACTCTTGGAACAGCAAAGGTTTCCGGAATGAAAGATGGAATGTGTGAATATAGCAAAACGGTTGGTTCTAAAATGACCATGTCATGCAAAATTCCGGCAGAAGAATTATCAGGGTTTGTTGATGAATCAATCAAAATAATAAATGCAGGTAAGGAAAGTGCAAAATTTGACGAAATAATTGCTAAGTATTGTGTGGAGCAATAATAATATAAATTGATAAACTTAAGATAACAAATATTACAAAATAAGGAGAATATAACTATGACGGACAAAAAAGTAGCATTAGTAACAGGTGGCTCTCGCGGCATTGGAAAGGCTTGTGCTTTAGAATTAGCAAAAGCAGGTTGTGATGTTGTTATAAATTATGCCGGAAATTCAGAAGCTGCAGAAAAAACTGTTGAAGAATTAAAAGCTCTGGGTTCAAATTCTGAATGTTATAAATTTGACGTATCAAATCAACAGGAAGTAGATGAAAATATTGCTAAAATTATTGAAAAATACGGAAGAATAGATATTTTACTTAATAATGCGGGCATAACTCGTGATGATTTGTTCATTAGAATGGATGCTGATAAATGGAATGCTGTTATTAATACCAATTTGAGTAGTGCATTCTATGTTTCAAAACCGGTTGTAAAGCTTATGATGAAACAAAGAAGTGGAGCTATTATCAATATGTCATCTGTTGTGGGTGTTTATGGTAATGCGGGTCAAGCGAATTATTCTGCAGCGAAAGCCGGTTTAATTGGTTTTACAAAATCTTTAGCAAAAGAAGTGGGTTCTCGTGGAATCAGAGTTAATGCTGTTGCTCCAGGTTTTATTGCAACTGACATGACTAAAGATTTGCCAAATATTGATGAATACTTAAAAGCGATTGCGTTAAGAAGAATGGGTAAAGCTGAAGATATAGCTGCTGCTGTAAGATTCTTAGCTTTAGAAACTGATTATATTACAGGTCAGGTTTTGGAAGTAGATGGCGGAATGATTATTTAGTTTTAGCAGACCATTATGATTAAAAAAAAAGAGAAGTCTATTTAGACTTCTTTTTTTTACTTGTACTGTGTTCTTATGACACGGTAAAAACGAGAAAGTTCTCAAATGTTTATTTAGCTTATAAAGTAAAGTTTTTTAACAAAAGGTAGCAGCTTTTGTAAATTTCTTGCAAAAAAGGATTCAGCAGTTTATAATGTAGCAAGAAAAGTATTTAGTAATACACAAATAATAAAGAGGAAAAGAAGATGAGTACATTAGACACAGTAAAAAAAGTTGTAGTAGATCAATTAAGTGTTGACGAAAAATTAGTTACACCTGAAGCTCGTTTTACAGATGATTTAGGTGCTGATTCATTAGACACAGTTGAATTAGTTATGGCTTTAGAAGAAGAATTCAAATGCGAAATTCCTGATGAAGACGCAGAAAAAATTCAAACAGTTCAAGATGCAGTTTCTTACATCGATAGCAAATTAGGTAAGTAATTATCTCACTAATTGAATTTTGAATTATTCAAACTGGATTTTTATATTTGCGAGAGTGAGATGTTTTCATTTCATTCTCGCATTATTTATTATTAAAGGGGATATCTTAAATGGATAAAAGAAGAGTAGTAATTACAGGACTGGGAGCTGTTACTCCTTATGGTGTCGGTGTTGACAAGTTCTGGGAAAGTTTAAAAGCCGGAAAAAGTGGTATATCAACTTCTGAAGCAATTGATATCAGCAAACATGTTGTAAAGATTTCCGGAGAAGTGAAAAATTTCAATCCTGAAGATTATATGGAACCAAAAGCTGCAAAAAAAATGGATAGATTTATTCAGTTTGCAATGGTTGCGGCTGATGAAGCAATAAAAGATGCCAAATTGGAAGAACTTAACGATATTGATCCATATAGAGTCGGGGTTATTGTAAGTTCTGCTGCGGGAGGATTCAAAACTTTTGAAGAAAATCACAAGAGAATTATTGAAAAAGGGCCTAATAAATGTTCTCCATTTACAGTGCCAATGATGATTGTGAATATGCCTTCAGGAAATATTTCAATGAAATATGGTTTTAAGGGTGTAAATAAAGTTGTTGTATCAGCTTGCGCAACAGGTTCTCATTCAATTGGTGATGCATTCCGTTCAATTCAGTATGGTGATGCTGATATCATGGTAGCAGGTGGTACAGAAGCTACAATATGTGATGTTGGTGTTGGTGCATTTTCTGCGGCAAGAACACTTTCAAAACGTAATGATGAACCTCAAAGAGCTTCTCGTCCTTATGATAAAGACAGAGATGGTTTTGTTATGTCAGAGGGGGCTGCTGTTCTTATTTTGGAAGAATATGAACATGCTAAAAAGCGTGGTGCAAAAATATATGCTGAAATTGTAGGTTATGGTCAAACTGCCGATGCTTATGATGTTGTTGCTCCAGCTCCTGATGGTGCCGGTGCTATTAAGGCAATGGAATTTGCATTGAAAGATGCAGGTTTAAAACCTTCTGATATTCAATATATTAATACGCATGGTACAAGTACAGGATTGGGTGATAAAGCAGAATCTAATGCTGTTGCTAAAGTCTTTGGAGACAAAAAAACAAATCCTAACTTGTTTGTAACATCAACAAAGAGTATGCATGGGCATATGCTTGGTGCAACAGGCGCTGCAGAAGCTATTGTTTGTGTTAAAGCTCTTAATGATGATATTGTTCCTCCAACAATCAATCTTGATAATCAAGATGAAGAAGTTGCTGATTTGAATTATGTACCATATAAACCGGTTAAAGCTGAATTACATACAGCTTTATCTAATTCATTCGGGTTTGGTGGACAAAATGCGTCATTGATTTTTAAAGAAGTCTAATGAATATATATATTTGTTACAATATTAATACGACCATGTTTATTTTTTGAACATGGTCGTTTATATTTCGTTGTATAAATATAAGGTTAGTAGTTTTAACATTTTAAATTAGATAAAAAGGATAAATGAATGAAAAAGATTTTAACCGGTTTGTTTATACTTATTATTTTTTCAAATAATTATGTTTATGGTGAAGTATTTACTGCGGCTTCTTTTGTTTCCGGCGGATACAGTGTTAATATTCAGAAAAATATATCCAAGGATTCTTTTTTACGATTTTATCAAATTGATTCTAAGAATATAAAAGCGGGGTTTAATAATTTAAGCAGGGATTCAGAAAAAAATTTCCTTAAAACACTCACAAAAGAGGAAAAAAAGAATTATAAACTTGTAAAAAAAATTCAAAAGCTTATATTAGAAGAAAAGTGGGGTGAAGTTTTTTCAAAATATCCTGACTTTTTCCCTGCCTATATTCAATATTACGATTATTATCACTCAAAGAATGATTATAAGAAAGCGTTACCTGTACTTGTAAAAGTAAACGAAATGAATAAAAAATATCAGGTACTGGAGCAAAATTCTTTAGATTATAACCTTGCAGTTTTGTATTTTTATAATTCACAATATGCGACTGCTCTCAGTTATTTTAAAAAGTTAGAGCCTGTTCAAGATGAATCAATTATTTCTGCAATTGCTGACTGTTATTACTATACCGGTAGTTATTATACCGCTATAAACTATTTAAAAAAATTAAAAGTACTTGATTATCATAATAAAGAAACTCTTTATGCTTGTTATTATGTTTTACATAATAAGTCAGAAGCAAATAAGTATGCCCATGAACTATTGAATGAAATTTACAGTTATTCAAATTTATTAAAAGTTATAAAAACAACGTCTGATAATTCTGCTAAGTTATCTTATGCTTATAAAGCAAGAGGATTAACATCTGTAGATGAGGAAATTTTAGAAGTCAATAAAATTATATCAGAATTGGAACAGGCTAAATTAAATAAAAAAGCGGCTGGAATGAGTCAATTTGTAAAAATTCCTCAATGGTCTGAAATTGTGAGACAACTGCCTAAAAATATAGAAGCTGTTGAAATATCTACAAAGCAGGATGAGTTTTTTAAAAATGCAAATTTATATTTTTCACGTTATAAAGGTGTTCAATTAACCAATGCTTTTAATTCTCTGAATCAGGATTTTAATAATTATATTCAACTTAAACAAAACGAATATTATCAACAAAAACAATTAGAAGCTCAAAAAGCAATTATAGAAGAACAACAAAGAAATAATATAATCCAACAACAATTGTTATATGAACAACAGGTTAGAAATAATCTTGAGCGACAACATTTTTATTATATGTCCAGACCGTATTATTACCACCGGGGATACTATGGTTGGTGGTGGTAATGATGCAGTATGTTAAATGTTTGATTTTAATATTTTAAAATGCTATATTATCTTGTATGGAGGATGAGTATGAGTGAAGATTGTATTTTTTGTAAAATTATAAATGGGGATTTTGGAACGGAGTTTGTTCATGAAACAGAAAATACTGTTGTTTTTAAAGATATAAATCCAAAAGCGCCTGTTCATCTTTTAGTGTGTCCTAAAAAGCATATACCATCATTGATTGAACTTAATGATAAAACCTTGATGGCTGAGCTTATGCAATCAGTTAAGGATGCTGCAGAAAAATCTGGTCTTAATGCATATAAAGTTCAAATAAATACAGGAAAAGAAGCAGGACAAGAAGTTATGCATTTACATATTCATGTATTAGGTAAAGCGTCTTAGTTTTTGTTAATAATTGTTAAAAAAAATTTTTATTATTAAAGTTTGGATAAAGATTAACCGATTTACTTTCTATAAAAACTATTTAGAAATATAGGAGATATGTAAATGGTAGATGGAGTAAATCAGCCGAAACCGGCAACACAGTATTCAACACTGAAACTCAAAGGTAAAGATGGTAAATCGATTGATTTAAAAAATTTGGAAGGTCTTCAAAAAACAAAAGGGAACGAAGCCTTATTTGAAAAGTATGATAAAGATGGCAATAGTGTTATTGATGAAAAAGAAGCCTTAGTTATGCGAAATAATCTTCAATCTCTTGCCGGTAATGGTACTATTTCGAAACGGGAACTTAGCAAATTATTTGGTAAGGACAGTAATGCTTTCGAGGCATTAAATCGTCTTACAGACCAGCAGATAGCCTTTGCACAAGGCAACACTTATCAAGAAGTTAATGGTGATGTTACAACCCATCTATTTAAAGATAATCCTGCTGACAATTATATAGCTACTAAAAAAACTAATGGTACGGAATATGCTCTTCAGGATGGATCTAAAGAAATCAGATATAGTGATGGTTCAAGAGAAGTTCAAACTAAAGATGGCCAAACAAGATTTTACAATGCTGGTAGCGATACCCCGGTGGCAATAGTAAATGCTGATGGAACATCAATAGTTCAATTGCCGGATGGCAATACAACTGTTATGAGAAATGCAGACGGCGTTTTGACAAGAACAATTCAGTTAACAGATGACGGAAAAGAAATTAGAACTGATTATGAAACCGTTGATGGCAAACAAATAACAAGAACCTATGATGGAATTGCGGATGATGCTCCATTGACAGCTATTACTGTTACAACCCAAAAAGGCGGGCATGTTGTTGAGAGTAAGTTTGCTTCCGAAGAAGATATGAAAAATGGTAAACCGTCTGAACAAATAACAGATGCTCAAAATCCGGTATTAAAGCAAATTACCAGATTTGCTTATGATGATAAGGGTAATGTTAAAGCGGAAATAACTGATTCTGCAGGAAATGTAACTACGAAGTTTACAAATTCTAAAGGTGAAACAATCCCAGAAAATATGTTTGCTATGGTAACAGATCAATCTGGTGTAATAGATGGCGGAGAGCTGGCAGAAGTTGTAGTGGAAGCAAAAGCTCCAACTACAGCCGCAAAAACATTGAGACAACAATTACAAGCATCTTTAGGTAATAATTATGAAGTTGGTTATGCAAAAGACGGTTCTATAGAGGTACGAACAAAAGATGGAACTGTTTTAGCTGAAGCTACCAGAAATGCCAATGCTATGCTTGCAACAACAGACAGTGAAGATATTAATACTATATTGTCAAGTTCTGATGTGATTAACAAAGATGGACAAATTGACAAAGATGAATATAATAATTTCATAAATACAATGCTTTCATCTGTTGGTTTTACGGTAAATGATGGTAATAGAGCACAAGTTCAGGAATTGATAAATAATAGTTTTACTTCTTTAGATACAATTTCTTCTGATGGTAAAATTACAAAAGAAGAGTTAGAAAAAAATGCTAAAGAAGTAATTCGAAAACTCACAGATGATATAAATAATATTGATATTATTCAAATGGGTGATGATAATAACACCGGACGGCTTGGTGATGATACTTATTTGACTTAATATTTGAAATGAAATTTTTATATGATAGCATTAAGTTACGCTAATTTTAGCGTAACTTTTTGTTTTGTATAAAAGGAAAGGATTGAAAAAGAATGAAAAACGGTATAGAAAACGGTTATTATCATGAGATTACTCCTGGTGGATATGGAATTGCTATTAAAGCAGGAAAAGTTTTATTTTCTGAGAATTCTCCGTTTCAAAAAGTTGAAGTTTTTGAAACAGATTCACAGTTGGGCAGAGTGTTAACTCTGGATGATTTAATGATGACAACTGAAGGTGATGAATATCATTATCATGAAATGATAGCTCATATCCCTATGATGCAACATCCTGCGCCGAAATCTGTTCTTGTGATAGGCGGTGGTGATGGTGGAACTATTCGTGAAGTTATGAAACATAAAACAGTTGAAAGAGCTGTTTTGTGTGAGATTGACGGTTTGGTTATTGAGGCTTGTAAAAAATACTTGCCTACAATTTCATGTGAATTGGACAATCCTAAAGTTGAAATTCTTGTACAGGATGCAATTGAATATATTAAAGATAAAAAAGATGAATTTGATATTGTTTTAATTGATTCAACAGACCCTATGGGACCTGGTGAAGGCTTGTTTACTGATGAATTTTATACTAATGTGAAAAATTCATTAAAAAAAGGTGGAATTATGGTTGCTCAATCAGAATCTCCTTTTGCGCAAGCAGAATCTGTTAAAAAAATGTATGAACAACTTAAAAAAGTTTTTCCTACAGTTGCAACATATACTTCAAATATTCCTACTTATCCTGGTGGATATTGGGCCTGGGCATTTTGTTCTGTTGATGTAAAACCTTTGGAATACTATAACGAAGAGCGTGCAGCAGAGATTATTCCGACATGTAAGATTTATAATAAAGAATATCATAATGCTCGTTTTGCGCTTCCAAATTATTTGAAAGAATTGTTGTAAATTTATTGATATAATAATTAAACGCGGTGTGTATTTTATACTCACCGCGTTACTAATTAATTATTTGAAGTAAGTGTATTTTTTAGATAAATTTCTGCAAGTGCTAAATCGGATTTTGTAGTAATTTTTATATTCCTGTAGTCTCCTTCAACCATATAAACATCTTTTCCTAAGTATTCTATCATTCCGGCGTCATCTGTAAAATTTTTGTTTTGTAATTTTTCATGCGCAAATTTGATAAGATTATATTCAAATGCTTGCGGTGTTTGAGTATTATATAATTTTGAACGCTCTATGGTTTTTATTATTTTTCCTTTTTCATCAACTTGCTTTATTGTATCAATTGTTTTTGTCATTGCCGAAACAGCTTTTTTTTCAATAACTTTTTCAATTGTTTTTTGTATAATTTCAGGCGATATCATAGGACGCGCACCGTCATGAATTAAAACATAATCACAGTTTTGTATTACTTTTAGTCCATTGTATACTGAAGCCTGTCTTGAATTTCCGCCTTCAATAATTTTGACATTTTTATAATCTTTAAAAATTTTTGATAAATCATTTATAATTGCAGTGTTTGCACAAATAATAATTTCTTCTATATTAGATGCAATAAAAGCATCAATAGTGTATTTTATAATTTCTTTTCCATTTATTGTTACTAAGAGTTTGTTTTTATCTGTTCC
>OMBA01001167.1_pt1 | contig 9892 bp, 9 predicted proteins | sample 1673441 | NCBI WGS metagenome assembly OMBA01 (sample SAMEA103958111, study PRJEB25191) | human gut metagenome | biome: human-associated habitat [ENVO:00009003]; feature: intestine environment [ENVO:2100002]; material: feces | place: Germany | collected 2013/2015
TTTAAAATATTAAGATATTTAATTTCTTTTTGTGCAAAGTCGCTTAATTTATGCTAACATTTTAAATATGAACTGGAAAAATTTAAGTAAAAAGAGAAAAGCTTATTTACTGGCATTTTTAACCATTGCCGGTATTTTGGCATGGGCTTTTATCTCCGCAGGTATAATTACGCACAACTTTAACAGAAGCCAGCTTTCAGTTGATAAAGACAGACAGGAAGCCTTAATTAACGGCATAATCCTTACTGAAACAAAAAACGAACGCAAATATTGGGAAATCTATGGCGAAACAGGAAGTTACGACAGCACAACAGGTGTTGCCATGCTCAATAATGTTATCGGAAATTTTTACGATGAAAACAACGAAGTTTCTATGAGTTTTGAATCATCACATGGCACTTACAACTCTGAAAAAAGCCAGATTATTCTTTACGAAAACACCCATGTCGTAATCAAGGACGGTACATCCTTAAGAACGCGCCGGCTAACGTGGTCTGGTGCTGACAAGCCTGTTATTGCCAAAGGTGATATCAAAATTACCAGAAACCAGGAACTATACGCAACAGCCGACACTGTTGAAATAAGCCCGAATTACGAACATTTCAAAATTATCGGTCATGCAGTTTCAAAATTGTACGACGCTAAGGAGAAAAAATGATAAACACAAAAAAAATATTAATCGCATTAACAGCTTTTATTTTAATGATTGGTGCAGCAGTCCACGCATCTGATTTGATTATAGAATCTAATACGCAAACATTTAATGAAGGGGATTCAAAGATTAAATTTAAAGGTGATGTAAAAGTTTCTGTAGATGATTTAAGAGTTGAAGGGCAAACTGCTGATGTTGATGTTAAAGGCGAAAAGCTTGATACTGCAACATTTTACGACAAACCCTACGCTTACGAAGTCAAAAAGAATAAAAAACGCGAAGTTAAAGCTAATATTTTAAAACTTTCATTAATTACAAAAGTCGTAAGAGCTGAAGGAGACACACAGTCAATAGTATTTGACGGAAAAACTCCGATTGTTGTAATTAACGCAGATGTTCAGGAATACGACACAAAAACAGGCACAATGACTGCAACTGGCGCTGTTACTATTCTTTATAAAGAGCTTGAAACCTTTTCTAACAAGGCTATTATCAATACAACCAAAAACGGAGATATCAAAGATCTTGAGCTTATAGGCAATGCCCGCGTTAAAGAAAAAGAAAACGAATCTTTCGCTGACAAATTCTACTACAATGCTGCAACAAAAGTTATCACAGCAACCGGCAACACAACATCTAATGCTGTTATGGATAACGGCGACAAGCTTATTCTGAAATCATCAAGACAAGAATATACTCAAGACAGAAACGTTTTCAACGCAAGCGGAAATGTAAAAGTTTGGTATCAGGATTACTTTGCACAAGGCCCGAAAATCGCTGTTTACCCTGATAAAGCAACCAACAAAGCTAACGAAATCTATTTTATAGGCCGTTCTTCTATAACGCAAGGAATGAGAACAATTTACGCTGATAAAATTAAGATGATACTTAAACCAAAAGATTTCCATGCCGAAGGCAATACAAGAACCGTAATTAAAAATATCGGCGGAGGAAGCGATGACGAGGATTCAGCACTTAGTCTTTAGGAGAAACATTAATGACAAAAATTGAAAAAGCATTAGAGTTATTCAAAAATAAAGAGTATTCAAAAGCACTGGATATTTTCAGCTCCGTCGTTGAAACAGGCGAGGAAACTGCTGAAATTTACAACAATATCGGACTTTGCTATTCTGAATTGGGCAATTTTGAAAAAGCTGAAGATAATTTTTTAAAAGCAATTAAGCTAAACCCAAAATTAGTGCAAATATATATTAATCTTGCTGACTTATATTACAAACAAAAAGACTATGACAGCGGAATTCAGTTAATGGCGCAGGCTGTTTATGAATTACCAGAAGAAATGGTTTTGGCGCATTTTCTTGCCAGATTTTACATGGAAGACGCAAGGCTAGATTTAGCAATTGATGAGCTCGAAAAAATTCTTGAAAAACAACCGGAAAACTTTGATGCTTACTACGATTTAGGCAAGGTGCACTTTGAATTAGGAAACTACGCTATTGCTGCTGAGAATTTTGAAAATGTTTTGCAGTATAAAGATAATAATGAATGGATTTATTACTATCTTGGACAGGCTTACGAGGCAAATGATGAAATCGACAAGGCTTTATCAAACTTTTTAAAGGCAATCGCTGTAAATGACGGGTTTGCACCAGCTTACAAAAAGGCGGCAATTTTATTTATGGCTCGCCAAGATTACGAAGACGCAGCTGAGTACTTTGAAGATTACGCAAAGATGAACATCCCGTCCGAAGAAAAAGAGAATATAGAAAAGTTAATAGAAAGAATTAAGAAGAAAATAGAAAATGAATAGTAAATACTGGCTTGCATTCTCATCAATAGAACAGATTGACAGCGCTTTTATTTTAAAATTATATGAACACTTTAAAGACATCAAAAAAGCTTTTCAATCTACATCCGATGAATTATCACAAATAGAAGGACTAAGCATAAAAAAAGCGGAAAATTTTTTAAAGTTCCGCGACAAAACAAACCCGGATAAAATTGCCGACTTTATTGCCGGCAAAAATATAAAATATTTAACATTTGAGGATGAAAATTACCCGCAAATGCTTAAAAATATTGACAATCCTCCAGCGGTATTGTATTACAAAGGGGATTTGAAAAACGTTAATTTACAAAGAACACTTGCCGTTGTAGGTTCAAGGCGCGCAAGCAGCAACGCTAAAGATGATGTACACAAAATTATTGGCGAACTTTCCGGCACTGATATTACGATAGTTTCCGGGCTTGCGTCAGGAATTGATACTTGCGCACATATTGCGGCTCTTGATAGCAATTTAAAAACAATCGGTGTTATTGCCAGCGGATTTGACTTTACCTACCCGGCTTCAAATAAACAGCTTTATTCAAGGATTGAAAACGGCAACGGCGTAATCTTCAGCGAATATTTTCCGACATTTGAGCCGCTGAAATTCAGATTTCCGCAGAGAAACCGGATTGTCTCCGGCCTGTCTTACGGCACGCTGGTTGCGGAAGCCTCATTAAAAAGCGGCGCCTTAATTACTGCAAATTTGACACTTGAACAGGGCAGAGAATTGATGTGCATCCCAGGGCTTATTTCAAACCCGAATACGCAAGGGATTTATAAATTATTGAAAAACGGCGCAACGCTTGTAACTTGCGCTGATGATATCCTAAATGCTCTAAATTGGGAAGTTAAATCAGAAATTGAAATTACCCAAAGTGATGTTGAACTTACGGATGATGAACAGAAAATATACAATTGTCTTGAAATAGAAGAAAAAGGAGCCGATGAGTTAATTGCAATGACAAGACTGCCTTTGGAATTTCTTTTAATCAACTTGACAATGATGGAGCTTAAAGGCATAATTAAAAAAGTCGATGGGGACAGGTACAAAAGGATATAAGAAAATAGATGGCTAAAACAGAGACACCGGCAAAAAAAGAAACAAGCAAAACTACTAAAAACAAAAAAGAAAAATCACTAGTTATAGTTGAGTCGCCTGCAAAATCAAAAACTATTAAAAAAATATTGGGCGACGGATTTCAAATTGAAGCGAGTTTCGGGCATATCCGGGATTTGCCGCAAAACGTCTTGGGTTTTGATGTAAACAATGGTTTTGAACCTTCTTTTGTTGTTATACCTGAAAAGCAAAAAGTCGTAACAAAGTTGAATGAACTTGCAAAAAAAAGCGACAAAATTTATCTTGCATCTGACCCAGACCGCGAAGGAGAAGCAATTGCCTGGCACGTTAGACAAGTATTAAATGTGCCGGAAGATAAAATTTTTAGAATAGAATTCAACGAGATTACACCAAAAGCCGTCAAGTATGCGGTCGAACATTCGCGCGCTATTGATATGGACAGGGTTAAGGCACAGCAGACAAGGCAAATTTTGGACAAACTCGTAGGTTACAAATTAAGTCCGGTGTTGTGGAAAAAGCTTGGTAATTACAGGCTTTCAGCAGGCCGAGTTCAGTCTGTTGCGCTCAGAATGATCTGTGAAAGAGAAGAAGAAATCGAAAACTTTATTCCCACAGAATATTGGTCAATTCACGCTGAATTAGAAAAAACAGGCGATAAAGGCGGAATTTTTGAGGCTGAGCTTACAAAATTTAAAGACAAAAAAATCGAAATTCCAAACGGAGAAGAAGCACAAAAAATTGTCGACTATTTAACCGACAAAGACACGCAATACACCGTTTCAAAAGTTACAAATAAACAAACTCAAAGAAAGCCGACAGCTCCTTTCATAACCTCAACTCTGCAAAGAGAAGCAAGTTCAAAACTCGGTTATGGCGTTTCAAAAACAATGCAAATCGCACAAAAGTTATATGAAGGGATTGAGCTTGAAAACGGCGCTGTCGGTTTAATTACCTATATGAGAACCGATAGTACGCGTATTTCAGACGACGCTCAGGCAATGGCTAAAGATTTTATTTTAAACAATTACGGTGAAAAATATTATCCGGAAAAGCCAAACATCTACGCTAAAGGCAAGCAAAATGTTCAAGACGCCCACGAAGCAATCAGACCTTCATATCCAGAACGTACGCCAGATAGCATTAAGCAGTATCTTTCAAATGAGCAGTATCGTCTTTACAAACTCATTTGGAATAAATTTATGTCTTCTCAGATGACAAACGCGCAAGTTGCTAACAAGGCAGTTGAAATTACAGCCGGCGACTACACTCTGCGCGCAAGTACAAGCAAAGTTACTTTTGATGGCTTTTTGAAGCTTTACACTGAAACAGAAGAAAAAGAAAACGAAAAAGGTGAAATTGCAAAAATGCCTGATCTTGAAAAAGGCGATGATTTACTTTGCCGCAAAGTTAATCCTAAACAGCACTTTACCCAGCCGCCTCCGAGGTATTCCGAAGCAACTCTGGTTAAAGCACTTGAAGAATACGGTATCGGCCGTCCGTCTACGTATGCGTCTATTATCACGAAGATCCAAACAAGAAATTATGTCGAAAAGCTTGAGAAAGCTCTGGCACCTACACTTTTGGGCCGTACTGTTTCAAAACAATTGTGCGAACAGTTCACGGATGTAATGGATTACAAGTTTACGGCAGGAATGGAGACCAAGCTCGACCAGATTGCAGAAAAAAAACTCATATGGAATAAGGTTTTGCAGGACTTCTACGACCCTTTTATTATAGTTGTAAACAACGCAATGCAAAACAGCGAAAGGGTTAGGATAGAAAGCAAAATTAAGTGCCCGAATTGCGGAAAACCAATGCTTGTCAGAACAAGCCGCTTTGGTACGCAGTTTTTAGGCTGCTCGGGTTATCCGGAATGCAAAACAATTATGTCGATGAACGTTCTCACAGAAGGCGAAAGTGAACCGCAGCAACCTGAAGTTTGTGAAGAAAAATGCGACAAGTGCGGTTCTGATATGATTTTTAAAACCGGGCCTTATGGGAAATATATGGAATGCACAAACGAAACTTGCAAAAATCGTAAACCTTACCACAAATCAACCGGCGTAACCTGTCCGAAATGCAAAGAAGGCACGATAGTTGAAAGAAAATCCAAACGCGGCACAGTATTTTATGGCTGCAATAAGTATCCTGACTGCGACTTCACGCTCTGGAATGAACCGACAGGAGATGTTTGCCCAGATTGCGGAGCGCTATTAGTAAAAAAAGTTCTTAAAAAAGGCACAACTATACAGTGTTCTAACCGGTCTTGCGGATACAAGGCTCCGGTTGTTGAGGAGGCAACCACAGATCCAGTGGATGAAAACCCTATGGAATAGCAGGATTACATAATATTAAACCGGTTCCCTTTGAATACAATAAGGGAACCGGTTAAGTATATGAAATCTTTTTAAATATATTTATCCAAATTGTTTAACATTGCATTGTCAGCGCCGCGCTCGTCCAAAAAGCCGAGGTTTAAATCCGGATGTGCATAATGGCATTCCGGATGATTTGCAAAATGCCAGTCTTTCATCTCCTTCAAAGACATATTATTATATGGTTCCAAACCTCTAGGACACGGAAGACCTTTATTGTTATAATACAAGGAGCGATCACCTGAATGGAAATATTTAGGCAAACGTCCTAACGGTAGCTCCCTAGCAACTTTTTTACACATTTTCCTTGCCATATCACCGCCTGCCCAATAAGTTTTCAGTTGTCTTAAACCGGTGGCTCCTTGTTTTACCACGAAGGATTTTTGTAAATTATCATCATGAACTGCTACTTCAGCTATGTATCGTATCCCTTGCAAATCGCCTTCTGAATTATAAACTCTATTATAAGTAGTTTTTTGAACAAAATGATCTTGCGGGAATTCTTTGAATTTTGTAATCGTTGATACTTTTTTGTTACCGACATTTGTACGTTCAGTCATTTTTAAGCAGTTCTGCAAAACTTTTCCATCTTTATCCAAAACGTGTGTATAAGTTTTGCCATTAACGCATTCTGATACAACCTTTACAGAATTTTCACCCTTGCCAAATGAACGGACAAACCGCTGGCCAATTGTCGTAATACTCATAATAATTTTTCCTTTCCTACTTACTTCACTGTAAAATCGACACTATATTTAACTTAAACAAAAGGGCAGAAAAAATTTGACACGCCGGCTACATATCATATCATATCATATCATATAGGGGATTATAACGGGGTTTCAGCCTTTTTTAAATTCATCTTTACATTTTGTTACAATTGAAATATTGTGAGTATTTTTGATATGATTATTGAAAGAAACGTTAAAAATCGGAGGTGAAAATGCAAAAATTCGGACTTATCGGATATCCTTTAGGACACTCGCTTTCGGCAATAATTCACAGGGCTGGATTTGAAAGCCTTGGGCTTGCTGCAAGCTACGAGCTTCTGGAAACTTCTCCTGAAGATTTAGTTGATCGTGTTAAGTTTTTAAAACACGAACATTATTCCGGATTTAACGTAACCATTCCTTTAAAACTTCCGATTTCGCTTTTTGTTCAGGAAGTTGACAAATACGCTGACATAGCAGGCGCGGTAAACACAGTAAAAATAAATCCGGACAAGACTTTTAAAGGATTTAACACAGATGCATTGGGGTTTAAAAAAGCAATTCCGGCTGATATTGATTTGAATGGTTCAAACGTTGCTCTTCTTGGGACAGGCGGAGCCAGTCGTGCGGCAGTTTTGGCACTTTCTGAATGCGGTGTATCCGAAATCGGAGTTTACACAAGAAACATTCCAAACGCTATGGATTATCTGGCGTACATGCGAAGAAAATTTCCTGCAATCACATTTACTGCTTATCAAATTGATCAAGTCCGAGACTTAAGCCGTTATCAAATGCTTGTAAATACTACTCCTATTGGTATGCAAGGACGTTCAGCAGATATGACGCCCATTGAAGAACCGGTTTTAAAAACATTGCCGGAAGGTTCAACCGTTTATGATGTAATTTACAACCCGAAAAAAACAATCATGCTAAAAACAGCCGAAAAACTTGGGTTAAGAACAGTGAACGGGTTGGATATGCTTATTTACCAGGCCGCAAGCGCCGAAGAAATCTGGCTTGGCAAGACGCCCGACGTTAAAGAAATGAAAATAGCCGCGTTAGAAAATTTATAGTAATTAACTTAACGATTGGGAAATTACCGATATTAAACTTTAAGCATAAAAAAGGACTTGCGAAATTCACAAGTCCTTTTAAGTTTTATATTCAAAAAACTATTTGCCGTTAACAACAGTTTTGAATCTTTTACCAGCAGTGAAAGCAGGAACTTTTTTTGCAGCAATTTTTAATTCTTTGCCTGTTTGAGGGTTTCTGCCGATTCTAGCAGCTCTTTTTCTTGGTTCAAAAGTTCCAAAGCCTACTAAAGTTACTTTTTTACCTTTTGATACTGCTTTTTCTACAGTTTCAATCCATGCTGTAATTACTTCAGCAGTTTCTTTTTGTGTAACATTAGCTTTCTTTGCAACTTCTTGTACTAACTCTTCTTTGTTCATAATCAAACTCCTTTACTTTATGTACATGCTCTATTATAGCCAAAACACTTTATTGTGCAAGTATTTTAATCAATTTTAACAATATTTGCACCCAAAAACATCCATTCTATGTATTTGTATACAAAAAGTAATATTAACGATTTTATTGTACTTTTTTCTGCTTTTTTGGTACAATTATAAAAGATAAGTGATTTTAAGTTAGGGAGTAGGAAGATTTATAAATAATGAAAGAACGAATAGTATTATTTACCATAGTCTTTGGGCTGGGAATATTTTTATATATTTTCCAAAGTTATTTCAATACAGTTTGGGGATTAGCTTTTTTATGCACGGCGATGACGATTTACTGCATATTTATGAACCTTGCTTATAAATTCAAAAAGAGAAAATTACAAAAACATCCAAAAGTTATTAACGAAAACTATAAACCCTTTGTTTCTGTAATGATTCCCTGCCACAACGAAGAAAGCGTTATTGAACATACTGTCAAAAATATTTTAAATATGGATTACGAAAAGTTTGAAGTAATCGTAATTGACGACAGAAGCACTGACAACACGCCAAACGTTATTAAAAATCTCGAAAAACAATATGATAATGTAAAAATTCTAATTAGACAACCCGGCGCTTTTCCCGGCAAATCCTCCGTTTTGAATGATGCATTTGTTCTCGCGAAAGGCGATGCGGTTTTAGTATTTGACGCAGATGCAACCGTTGACAGCGACTTTTTGTCAAAATTAATCCCGGAAATTGAACCTAAAGACGTTGGCGCTGTTCAGGCTAGAAAAATTATCAGAAATAAAGATTTTAATTTCTTAACAAGATGCCAAAATAACGAATATACAATGGATACGCATTTCCAAGTCGGCCGGGATTCAGTGAAAGGCGCTGTGGAGCTGAGAGGTAACGGAGAGTTAATAAAACGCGAAGCATTAGAATCTATCGGCGGTTGGAATAATTTCACGATCACAGACGATTTAGACATGTCTACACGCCTGCATATAAAAGGCTGGGACGTACGATTTTGTCAGGACGCAAAAGTTTATGAAGAAGGTATTGTATATCTGTGGCCGCTTTTTCGCCAGCGCAGAAGATGGCTTGAAGGCACTATCCGCAGGTATTTAGAATATTTCGGAGACGTTTTGACGTCAAAAGAAATGTCTTTGAGAGCGTCTTTAGATATGACAGCTTACATTTCACAATTCATAATGCCATTGTGGCTCATAATGGAATTTTTAATCCGCGGATTTAAAGTTTTAGCAAAGGATGCTCCGCCGCATATGCTTTATTCATCAATCATTATCGGATTTGTTATCGGCGTGGGATTTTTCGTAGCAGCAAGGTACGCTCTCAGACGGTACGACAACTTGTCAAGAAAAGATGCCTTAATTCAAGCAACCGAAACATCTGTTTACCTTTTAGTTATTTGGTTTCCGCTTGTACTATACATAGGATTGAAAATTTTATTTTGCAAGAAAGATATGAACTGGGGCAAAACCGCTCACGGTCTTGTTATGGAAGAAGAAGCAGCTAAAGAATTACAAAATACATAAGGAGAAATATAAATATGCAAGCTACAATTACAAGAGTAAAAGACAAAATTAGAGATGTAAAAGATTTTCCAAAGAAAGGAATTATTTTCCGCGATATTACAACAGCGCTGAAAGAGCCGGAAACACTTAAAGAAATGATTGACTATCTTTGCGAACAATTCAAAGATACAAAAATAGATTACGTTGCAGGGATTGAATCCCGCGGATTTATTTTTGGAATGCCGATGGCATACAAGCTTAACGCCGGCTTTGTACCGATTAGAAAGCCTAACAAACTTCCGGCT
>OMBA01001171.1_pt1 | contig 9879 bp, 9 predicted proteins | sample 1673441 | NCBI WGS metagenome assembly OMBA01 (sample SAMEA103958111, study PRJEB25191) | human gut metagenome | biome: human-associated habitat [ENVO:00009003]; feature: intestine environment [ENVO:2100002]; material: feces | place: Germany | collected 2013/2015
GAGCGTGTTTGAGAAAACAAATCCCCCAAGAACGACTCTAATAAACCCAACCACGCAAATTTAAGGAAAACCCTTACAGGAGCTGGGTTACAGGATGCCCCCCCCCCCTGGAAATTCAATCATAGTCTGCTTTTTCATATATTTAGCTCCTTTATTTTACCTTTTGAAAAATCATTATATATTCATGTTTAAAAATGAAAAATCCGCCTGCAAGTGCGCGATAGCGCCATAAATTTGCGGTCTTGCCTTTCGCGCGTTCGTTGCCCTGAATGTCTTTTACTATAATTCCTTTAAGCTTAAAGCCCAACTTCATCATTCTTGCCATGCATTCAAATCCAAGCGGCTGAACTTCTGAATTTTTGTAACTGTCACCGATAATCAACGCTGCAAATCGGCCTTTTTCAAGCTTGTCATAACCGTTTTTGGCAACTTTTTCAAACAAATCGTAAAATTCTTCGGTCGAATCACAATTAGATAAATCTTCTTTTTTATCTGAAAATTTGATAATATCATCATACGGTGGATGAAGAACCAAAAACTGTGCTTTTTCTTCGCCTAAGATTTCGAGGCCGGCTTGAATTTTATCTCTGACCTCAACAGACGCTGAATCAGCGCAGATAATTCTTACATCTGTTACAAGCTGCTTCGGGGTGAATTTTTCTGAAACTTTTTCCGCAAGTTCGTCTTTCAGTTCAACGCCAATGCAGCGTCTGCCCATATTCAGGGCTTCAATACCTGAAGTTCCGGAGCCGAAAAACAAATCAAGTACAACATCGCCCTTTTTTGTAAATCTTTCGTAAAGCTGCTGGGCGATTTGCGGGATATAATTCCCGTGATACTCGTTAGAGTGTCCGCCTTCTCTTAAGCGGGTTGGGAATTCCCACAAAGTATCTGTTTTAACATGGTCGTAAGCCTTCCAGTTATTCAGGTCAATATCACTGTATTTAGTGGTTTTAACAGGTTTAACGACCTGTAAATCAGCTTTCTTTAACGGTTTTAATTTTGTATTTGCTTTCACTCTTGCCAAGTCTCTTTCTCCCCTTATCAAATCTATAGAGGTATTTTATAGAAATGTTTCAAATTTGTAATCAATTGTTTAGATGAATTTGTTTTTGTTGTAAGTTGAGGTTGTATGGAGGAAGAATGTTCTCTGAATATTTAACATTAAGTAATTTATACATGATTACGGGCTTTTTAATCTCGATGTATTCCTGCGTTTCCAATGACGTAATTCAGACACTCGGAACATACCTCACCACAAGCAAAAAAATGCCAACCTGGTTAATCTGGGCTTTTACAAGCGCTGTTTTAATTGTAACTATTTCAACCGGCTGGCTTCTAAACGACGGCGATATGGCTTTTGGCAGGCTGGAAAGAATTCCTTTCCCTGAAACCTTTACTCTTGTCCATGTTTTGCCGCCTGTAATTCTTTTGTTCCTGACACGCTACGGAATTCCGGTTTCGACAACATTTTTAATTTTAAGTATATTTTCAGCCAGTGATATCAGCGTAATCGGTATGATTTTGTCGAAATCAATTATCGGATACTTTTTGGCGCTTATTGTTTCAATAATTGTATACACAATTATTGCCAGACCGCTTGAAAGAGTTTTTTATTACACTGCGGATAAAAAAATCTCAAAATGGTGGATTGCGGCAAAATGGGCTTCAACCGCATTTTTATGGTCACAATGGCTTATGCAGGATGCAGCGAATTTATTCGTTTATCTTCCAAGGAAAACTTCTTTTTCTACTTTGCTTTTTGTTTTAATTGCATTTTCAGCATTTTTGTGGATGGTTGCATACAAACGCGGCGGGGAAGTTCAAAAAATCATCAAAATGAAAACCAATGTTCAAGATCCGCGTTCTGCAACGATTATTGATATAATTTATGCATTTTTACTTTTGTATTTTATACAACTTAACAACATTCCGATGTCCACGACATGGGTGTTCATAGGGCTTCTGGCAGGACGCGAAATTGCGCTTTACAACAGGTTGAGATTTGAAAGTCCTAAAAAAATGTATAAACATATTCTTAAAGACCTCACAAAAGTAACTTTCGGACTGGTTGTTTCAATTGTTGTTGTGGTCGTATTAATAAAATTCGATTTGGTAAAAGAATTTTTCATGTCGCATTTTATGTAAAAATTCAAAAGGAGCTTAAATTGGCAAGAATTCAACAATTATCAAAACATCTAATAAACCAGATTGCGGCGGGCGAAGTTATTGAGCGCCCGGCGTCTGTAGTTAAAGAACTTGTTGAAAACTCTGTGGATGCGGGCGCGAAAAAAATCAGTATTGAAATCACAAACGACTGCCGGAACATAAGAATTGCCGACAACGGCTGCGGGATACATCCAGATGATATTCTGCTCGCTTTTACAAAACATGCAACAAGCAAAATCAAAACGGATGAAGATTTATTTGATATTCACACACTCGGATTTCGCGGCGAAGCGCTTGCAAGTATTATTTCGATTTCAAGACTTACTTGCACAACAAGGACGGCGGAATTTGAAACCGGAACAAAAGTAAAATGCGAAAATTCAGAAGTTAATAAAGTCGAAACCGGCTGCGCAGTCGGAACGATTATGGATATAAAGGATTTGTTCTACAATATTCCGGCAAGGCTGAAATTTTTAAAAAGCGCTTCAACAGAATTTTCTTATATTCAGGAGCTTCTTCAATCAATTGCGCTGGCAAATCCTGACGTTGCTTTTGAACTTAAACGCGACGGCAAAACTACACTTAAAACAACCGGGCTTGGTGATTTAAAACGCACAATTAAAGAGCTTTTTAATGCAGAAGTGACAGACAATCTTAAAGAGGTGCTAAAAACAGACAAAATTGCAGGAATGCAGATTTCCGGCTATGTCAGCACGCCTGATTTTACACGTTCCAGCAAAAAAAATTACTACATGTTTATAAACAAACGCGCCGTAAAATGTCCGGTTTTCCAAAAATCAATTGACAATGCTTACAAAAACCTGATTGCAAGCGGCAAATATCCGTTTGTCGTTCTGAACCTCGAAATTCCTCCGGCAGATGTTGATGTGAATGTTCACCCGACAAAAAAAGAAGTCCGCTACAAAAATACAAACATGGTTTTTAATTTCATTTACACAGCAATTCAGGGCGGGTTGACAAATTATGTGGAAAAGCCTTTTGCTGAAATGTCAATCAGGCCTGAGCCTTCAGAATTCAGAGAGCCTGTCGGGATATTGAATTTTCCAAAATCAGAAACCGGTGAAATTTATTTTGATAAAACAGAAGATTCAATGTATGTTTCAGACAATATGATGGAGAAGATTTCCCAGAGCCTTCCTTTTAAACGTGAAGAAACTGTAGAACAGGCTAAGCTTATAACACATGTTGAAAAAGAACCTGAGCCGGAAGAAAATATTATCGGACAATACAAAAACACTTATATTTTGATTGAACGCGACGAAGGTTTGGAAATCGTTGACCAGCATATCGCCGAAGAAAGATATATTTATGAGAAATTAAAATCAGAAAAAAATGTTGTGTCACAACTTCTTTTTGTGTCGGATGTTTTAACGGTTTCCAGCGCCGAGGCTGAACTTATCAAAGAAAACATTGAAAAATTTGAAAAATTCGGTTACGGAATTGAGTTTTTAAAAGAGAACGAACTTATTTTCAGAAAAGTTCCGCAGTTAATTGCAAAGGTCAATCCAAAAGAAATTTTATCGGAGATTTTAGAAAATATCGAAGGTGACATTGACGGTTTGGAGGAAAAAATCCTTATCACAACCTCGTGCAAGGCGTCAGTGAAAGCCGGACAAAAGCTTTCAACCTGGCAGATGCAGGAGATTATCAAAAGATGGCGCACGACAAAAATGCCATACACTTGCCCGCATGGAAGACCGATATCGAAAATACTTCCGCATAAGCAGATTGCATCATTCTTCCAACGGCAATCCTAAAATGACGCTTAGTCAACGATTATTTGTTCAGGCTCCTGTTTTGGCGCTTTTCTTTGCTGACGCTTTATAATAGAGTCAATATTGTTGAAATCTTCACTTTCAGCAAATACATTTTCGCTTTCTTCTGCTTTGTTAAGCTGTGCAAGAACAATCGGATCATCTTCTGTCGGCGGCGGTTCAGGCGCATCTTCCTTTTTAACGGGAGCTTCTGCTTTTGCCCTTACTTCGCCCTCTGTAACTGTGTTTAAAATATTTTCACTTCCTCTATCAACATCTTCAAGCATGCCTTTCATTTGTGAGCCAACCTTCTTAATTGATTTGTCAGAAGTGAAGGTTACATTTTGCAGAATATTTCCGCTCTTAATTGAGGTCACAGCAAGGTTTTTACCGATGGTGTTGGCTTTCAGCAAATCAACAACGCCGGTTGCGCCGTCAAAAATCAAATTGCTGCCGGTTACTGTTCTTTTATTATGCTGAGACTCATATTGTGTAATAAGATTTGCGGTGAAATTAGTATCAGAAGCGTAATCCTGAGCTACTTTCGCTTCTTTTGAAACCCCTTGCATAAGTTTTGAAATTCTATCAAAATCTGTTGTAAAATTCTCAATTTGCACAGTTGAACTTTTGACTTCGTTATCCATCAAAAATCCAAGCTGGCCGTAACGGGCTTTTTCATCCTGCGTCATCTCTTCGCCGCTTTTAGCTTTGGCATCAAGAGTTTGCCATTCGTTCATCATCTCCTGAACTTTTTTTAAGGCGTTATTTTGAATGGATTGTGCATCGTCCGCTGAGATTTCAAGCTGTGAGGAATATTGTTCAAACTCTTTTTCAGCCTGCGTCAAAATTTCTTCTTGCGTGGTTACTTGTTTATTAAAAACTTTTGCAATATTTTTCTTGCCCATATCGCCGGCATCACCAATATCGGCAGCCAAACCGTCAGCATCGTTAATATCGTTTATGTCGCCGGTGTCAAGCTGATATTCAACAGTATTTGAATCCGCCATTGAATGTGCCCAATCAGAAACTTCTTTTGGGATTTCAACACCGTTATCCTCCATCTGCAAAATTTCTTCATAAGTATATTGCAGCCATTCAGGAGCATCCGGACGATTTTTCAATTGCAAAGAGTTACTCATATCCCCCAGAAGCGTACGTTGGTTGTGGTCTGACATAACTCCCAGTGCATATTCTCTAATATCATCATCCGACCAGCCCGCAAAATTGGGATTTGTTTTAAAGTCATCAATCAAATCCTGCAAAGTCGTACCCTGTTGGTAAGTTCTTTGCGTGAACATATCCTGCATAACTTTCTTTTTTATAGATTGAATACTTGACATTGAAGTGCGCCTTTCATAAATAATTACTTTGTTATAATTTACGGCACAAATACCGGAGGACTTTAGTGGGAATTTTTAATGAAATATTAAAAAAGCTGAATTTGCAAGCGTTTCAGCTTTGCAAATTCAGCTTTATAAAATGTTACAATTGGAACTCAGACGCGATTTGGCGATTTTCAGCCCGCGCCTTATTTACTATAAATGTTTTTCAATATTTTGAATAATTGAAGATTTCGGCATCAAACCAACAAGTCTTTCAACCGCTTTTCCGTTCTTGAAAACAAGAAGGCTCGGAAGACCGCTGATTGAGTAATTTTTAGCAGTTTCAAGATTATCATCGGTGTTCATTTTTACAAATTTAACCTTATCGCCGAATTCTGTTGCAACTTCGTCCAAAATCGGGCCAAGTTTTCTGCACGGGCCGCACCATGGCGCCCAAAAGTCAACTACAACAGGGGTTTCTGAATTTAACACTTCTGCTTCGAATGCCGCGTCATTAATATCAACTGCATTTGACATATATATCTCCTTTATTTTTTAACTTTTACATGCGCCATTCTAACACAGAAAAAGTTTTTGTGCTATTATCTTAATAGAATTCAACAGGATAAAAAAATGGCTAGAAAAAAGATTATAGAAATAGTTTTGGACACTGAAACAACAGGGCTGGATTACACAAAAGAAAAGATGGTGGAATTTGCAGCAGTAAGACTTGAAAACGGCAAAATCAAAGACGAATTTCAAACTCTTATCAACCCCGAGCAGCATTGCAATCCACGGGATTACGGCAGAAATGGTTGCGGATGCCCCCACAGAAGCAGAGGCAATGCCTAAAATCCTCGAATTTATCGGCGATTATCCGATAGTCGCCCACAACGCTATTTTTGATTACACCTTCATAAATGAAGCAAGCATTAGAACAACAGGAAAAGAAATCAAAAATCCACGGGTTGACAGCCAGCAGATGTTTAAAGAAGTTTATCCGGATTTGGATTCACACGGGCTTGATGCATTGACAAAAAAATTCAATGTCGATTTAACAAACCATCACAGAGCAATGGCTGATACAATGGGGCTTGCGCTTTGTTATCCTAAATTAAAAAAATTATATATGCAAAAATATGACTGGGAAGTTAAGCAGCTTGATAATGTAGAATATCTTTTTGAAAGATTTTTGAGAATTCAAAACACAATCAACACACTTCAATCAGAATTGCAGGATTTGAAATCAGTATTCAAGTTGTATTTCGAACAGGGCGGCCAGCCGATACGCTCGCAAACCGGCGAAACTCTTGTATACAATTCAAAACAGTCTTTCGGCTATGATTTCCACCAGATTAAAGATGTTTTGGAAGAGGTCGGGGCGTTTGAAAAAGCCGTAAAATTAAACACAGGTTTTGTTGACCGTCTTGTGGGCGGATACAGCCTTGATGAAGATAAAAGAGAAATCATTAAAGAAGCACGTCAGGAATTGACTGAAACAAGAAATATTCAAATTATAAAGGCAGGAAAGTAAATTATGTTAAAAAAACTAGCTGATTTTTTTAAAGAGCCTCCTGTAAAAGAGACAATCCAGGATGCTGATGAAGTTAAAAAGATGTATTCTCACTGGCGTTTGAGAATTTTTTATGCATGTTTTATAGGATATACGATATTTTATCTATGCAAAAAAAATATTGCAGTAGCACTGCCGGGTTTGAGCGCAGAATACGGTTATTCTAATACCGAACTCGGACTTTTGGGAAGTTCACTCTATTTGACATACGGAATAGGAAAATTTGTAAACGGTGTAATTGCCGACAGAGCTGATGTAAGGAAATTTCTCCCGACAGCTTTGATTATGACTGCAATTGCAAACCTTTGCTTTGGATTGTCTGCTGTTTTCATAACCCCGGGTCAAGTATCTTTCTTTGGCTTGCCGACAACAACAATTCTTTTATGGCTGTTTGTATTTTTCTGGGGCGCAAGCGGCTGGTTCCAGTCAGCAGGCTTTCCGGCAGTTGCAAAAAGTTTGACTTACTGGTATTCAAACTCCGAGCGCGGAACAAAATGGTCATTATGGTCTTGTTCACATCAAGTTGGAACATTTTTAAGCGTAATTGTTTCAGGATTTTTGGTTGCACATTTCGGCTGGAAAATGGCATTTTTCGTTCCGGGCACAATCGCAATTATTGTTGCAATATGGCTTTTTGACAGATTAAGAGACAGACCTCAATCATTAGGCCTTCCTGATATTGAAACTTACAATGATGAACCTTCTGCCCAAAAAACTAATTGCGAAGAAGACAACAGAACTTATGTTGAAATCTTCAAACAAAATATTTTATTCAACAAAACAATCTGGCTTTTGGCAATTGCATATATTTTTGTTTACATAATCAGATTTGGCGCAGAAGACTGGATGATAAAATATCTAAGCGAATCAAAAGGAAATACTCTTGAACTTGCGGCAATGAAATTAAGTTCTTTACCGCTTGTCGGAATTGCAGGAACAATTTGTGCAGGATTAATTTCCGATAAAATTTTTAAAGGACAGCGTGCACCGGTAAATCTTATTTATCTTTTGGGTGTTGTAGCGTGTTTGGTACTTCTAAAATTTAATACAATTAGCAATATTGATTTCGTATTAATCGGACTTTTAGGCGCATTCACGTACGGTCCGCAAATGATGATTGGCGGACTTTGCGCGGTTGAATCCAGTTCCAAAAAAGTTGCCTCAGCCGCAACCGGATTTACAGGAACTTTTGGATATGTCGGGGCTGTTTTATCATCAACCGGTACAGGCTTTATGGTTGATAAATTCGGCTGGAACGGGGCTATTGTATTCTGGGTAATCTCGGCAGTAATTTGTATTGGAATTTGTACAGTCTTAATGCTGGATGAGAAAAAGAAAAAACAAAAAAATGCTTAATATAAAAATCCCGTTTAGCAAAACGGGATTTTTATGCAAAATATTCAGACATTATTCTGGAAGTTTTGAAACTTCAACCCAATCAATGCTTCCGGATAATTCAAAAAGTTCATCGGGAGTTAATTCAATTGCTGAATTTGAACTTCCGCATGCTGGAAAAACTGTTGAAAAACGTCTTAAAGACTCATCACAAAAAACCTTCACACAATCATTTTCAATCCCGAAAGGACAAACGCCGCCGATTTTGTGTCCGGTAAATTCGACAACCTCGTCGGGCGTAAGCATTTTGGCTTTCAAACCAAAAGTCTGGCGGAATTTTTTGTTGTCAATTCTTGCATCGCCTGCCGCGCAAACCAGAATACACCCGCTTTCAGTTTTGAAAGAAAGCGTTTTACAAATTCTTGCACTGTCAGTATTCAAAGCCTTGGCTGCAAGTTCAACGGTCGCGCTTGACACGGAGAATTCTAAAATATCACCTTCACGTCCTAAATTTTTAAAATATTCTTTTACTTTTTCAATACTCATTAGCTGCTCCTTGCATTAATAATATACGTCTGTTTCATAATCTTCATAATAACCATATTGCGGAAGGCTGAACCAAAATGTACTTCCGGAATTCAATCTTGACTTAAAACCGATATCGCCATGGTGTGCATTTGTAATAACTTTGCACAATGCAAGCCCGACACCTGAACCTTGCTGGCGTTTCAGTTTATCCCGATTGACCTGCGAGAAAAAGTTAAAGATTTTCTCGTAATCTTTTTTTCTTATGCCGTCGCCGGAGTCTTTGATTTCAAAAATATAATTTTTGTTTTCATCAACATAAGCTACGACAACAATTTTGCCGTCAGGTTTGTTGAATTTCAGAGCGTTTGAAATCAGATTGTAAATAAGCTGTTTAAATCGCTTCAAATCCGCAGTTAATTCGACATCCATCAATGTATAACTGAAATTAACATTCTTCTCTTTTATCACTTCATCAAAACTGTAAATAATATCCTTGATTACCTCCATCGGTCTGAAGGTTTCATACTTAAGCTCCATCGGTCTGAATTCCGAACGCGCCATATCAAGAATATCCTGAATTAAACTTAATAAAAACCGAGAACTTTTTGAAATATTATCAACATATTTATAATTATTGCTTCCGACAAGTTCGGCTTTAAGCATGTCAGAAAATCCGATTATTGAATTCAACGGGGTTTTGTATTCGTGAGAAATACTTGCTAAGAACTGAATTTTCTCACGGTTTGTTCTATCAAGCTCATCCTGCAGGTAAAGAACATCAACTCTTGAATTTATGCTTTCAATTAAAATATCAAAAAGTGCCAGTTTATTTATATTAAATTTCTTATGACGATTGACAACCGCCGCAAAGCCCAAAATAATATTTTTGTAAAAAATCGGCTCAACCAGAAGGCGGTGCGTTGACATTGAGTTGAAATATGTAATTATATCGTCATTATCGTACTTGTTTGTCAGCAAATCAACGCCAACGCGTGCTACTTTTTCAATCCATTGAATTGTTTGCGAATTATTTTTTTGCGATTGAGAAAACGAAAACTGTTTCACATAAATTTTATTGGTGATATTACTCATCAAACAAAAGCAAGCTGCTCCGGCACCGGTTAATTCAAGAATTTCATCAGAAACAAACTTTGAAAGTTCTTTAATAGAAGAAATT
>OMBA01001172.1_pt1 | contig 9863 bp, 10 predicted proteins | sample 1673441 | NCBI WGS metagenome assembly OMBA01 (sample SAMEA103958111, study PRJEB25191) | human gut metagenome | biome: human-associated habitat [ENVO:00009003]; feature: intestine environment [ENVO:2100002]; material: feces | place: Germany | collected 2013/2015
TGTTTTGTAACAACAAAATTCAGCCAGTCAAGCCGCGGCGCCTGTGTTTTTGAAGTTAAAATTTCAACGATATCACCGTTATTTAATTTCGTATCTAATTGCGCAATACGCCCGTTTATAAGCGCGCCGACAGTACGCGAGCCAACATCAGAGTGAATTCTATAAGCAAAATCCACCGGAGTTGCATTAATCGGCAAATCCAAAACATCTCCGTTAGGTGTGAAGGCAAAAACCTGGTCGGAAAATAAATCCAATTTTACCGAATTTACATAATCTTCGGCGGTTGTCATATCTTTGTCATATTCAACCATTTTCCGCATCCAGCTAAACTGCATATCGGCAGGGTTGTTTGCTTTTTGCGAACCTTTCTCCTTATATCGCCAGTGTGCCGCAACCCCGTATTCAGCAACTTCATGCATTTCCCAGGTGCGTATTTGAACCTCAAGAGGTTTTGAGCGCGGGCCTATAACCGAGGTGTGAAGCGACTGGTACATATTTCCTTTGGGCATTGCGATATAATCTTTAAAACGTCCGGGGATTGGTTTAAACTGTGAGTGAATAAGCCCTAAAACTTCATAACATTCTTTTTCTGTATCAACGATTACGCGGACAGCCGTGATGTCATAAAGATCGTGAAATGCAATGTTAAGACGTTTCATCTTGCTGTAAATACTGTAATAATGCTTTGCGCGTCCGGTAATTTGAGCATTAATTCCGCTTTTTTTAACATCTTTTGAAATTTTATCTATTAAAAGTTGTACGGTGGTTTCTCTTTCAGCTTTTGTCTGAGAAACAAGCTGTGCAATTTCGAAATATTTATCAGGCTCAAGGTATCTTAGCGACAAATCTTCTAATTCGGCCTTAATTCGTCCAATCCCCAGACGATTTGCAAGAGGTGCGAAAATATCAAGAGTTTCGCGTGCAATTTTCTGCTGTTTGTTTGCGGCCATAAAGTTAAGCGTTCTCATGTTATGAAGCCGGTCAGCAAGTTTGAGGAAAATAATTCTGATATCATTTGCCATTGCAATAAAAAGACGTCTGAAGTTTTCCGCCTGGCGTTCTTCTTTTGATTTAAACTGAAGTTTGCCGAGTTTTGTAACTCCCTGAACAAGAGTTAAAACATCTTCTCCAAAAAGCTCTTTGATTTCTTCTGGCTTTGTGTCCGTGTCTTCCAGAATATCATGCAAAAAAGCTGCCATAAGAGTATGAGTATCTACCTTTAAATCAACAAGAATTTTTGCAACTTCAACCGGATGGATAATATATGGCTCTTCCGAAATTCTGTATTGTCCTTCGTGAAGCCGTTTTGCAAACAAATACGCCTGTTCGATTTGCTTTATATCTTCTTCTTCGCGGTTTTGCGCAATAAGTTTTTCTTTAATTTCATCAAAAAGCGGTTTTTCTGACATGATATAATTATAATACAGATTTTATCTTGAATTTTCAAGTAAAGTCATTTAATTTCATCCATATGAAGCAGTTTTAAGGCCGGTTTGGCTCAGAGGGTGCAGCATGCTGAAAAAAACAAAAGATGGTGTGATTTTAAACTTACGAATTGCGCCGAACTCATCAAAAAACGAAATAATATTTGCAGAAGGCGTTTTAAAAGTAAAAATTACCGCCCAGCCGGTTGACGGAAAAGCAAATAAAGCTCTGGTGGAATATCTTTCAAAAACTTTCAAAATTCCGAAATCTTCTTTTGAAATAATTAAAGGCGAAACTTCAAAAGACAAAACTATACTTATAAAATGCAATGATGAAGAAAAGTTACAAAAATTAAAAAGTTTTCCGGATTAGAGCAAAAATTTTTTTGAGATGCTTTAATAAAAACAGCATTTTCTTTAATTCGAAAGGAAATAATATGCAGATTAATCCCATAACTCCGCTGACTTCAAATAGCAATACCCGCCCTGCCTTCGGTGCTAAAATCGGTTCAGGGTTAAAGTTTTTAGTCAAAGATGACCCCAGATATGAAGAATTTATTAAAACCTTTTCAACATGGGGTGATTCAAATTCAGTTGTAGATATTTATAATGCCAAAATTAACGGCAAAACCAAATACATGCTCAGGTTGACAAGTAATGTACTGGATGAGACTACTGTTCCGATTAACAAAGGCCAGCCTGAATTTATGAAAAAAAATCTGGTTAATAAATTTTTTGAATTAACTCCAAAGTCTGTTTTGTGGGCAGAAGACAGCTTATTTAAAAAAGTTCTGGATGATGCGAGAAGCTCAAAACCCTTTTGGGAAAGGCTGGTTAATATAATGAACGGACACAAAAAAGAAGGCATTGTGTTTGACTCGGAAACCGCAAAACGCTTCAAAAGAATGTAAGTTTTTAAAGATAAGGATGAAAATTATGCAAGTGAACGGAATAAATACAAATTACAACAGCAGACCGGCATTCCAGGCACGAATCCCGCTGGAATTGCAAAATAATATTCTCCGCCAGGCAGTTGAATTTGGGACTGAAGGCTTGAATAATGCAAAAAAACAAATTGCAAATGTTCAAAGATGGGGCAGACCTACAACAATTCTGGAAACTGCTTTTGATTTGTCAAGTAAAACTTCAAAGCTCGGCATAAGCAATTTTTCGATTTCAAAATTGTACGGTGCAGGATTAGAAAAACAAAAAAATAACTTATACGATACATTTATGTCTTTGAAGGAACAAGATATTCTCAAGGCTGAAAAACAAATTGCCTGGGAAGTTGAAAATAGTAAAATGGATTTAATTAATAGAGCTTGTCGTGATAAAAAGCTCATGAAAAAGATTACCGGTGAAACTAATCCTACAGATGAAAAACTTGCAAGTGCAATCGACAAACTTGATGAAGAGCAGGTTGTAACACTGCGTTTCGGACTTGATGAGCCGACTAAGTTTGAACAGGGGCCGACCTTGGATTTCGAATTCTAAGACTTGAAATTAAAAATTTTTTTGATACTCTAATATTATAGGAAAATTATGAACAACAAATTTGATTTAAAACTTCATCATCGTCATCATCATAGCAACCTGAGATAGGCTGTGAATTGATGTTTGCGCGATAATTTTTAAATCAATTCAATTCTAATAAGAAGATAGCCTTTCTCAGGATTATGAGCGTGAAAGGTTATTTTTTTGCCCGAAGCGGCAGTAGAAATTAGAATTGGAGAAGCAAATCAAATGACAATTACAAACATAATATCAGCAATTGGAAATACAAGCAGCGTTTACCCTCTTATCCTTCGTGACTGCGGAGTTGAAATCCCGTCGAAGGTTTACTTGACCTACAAAGAAAACAAAGATGATAAAGATGTTGCATTTTTGGCAACACGTGAGAGAATTCTTGATGAATATGCAACCTCCGCAGTTTGGCTCGGCGGAATTCCTCTTGTTGAAAGACTTGTCAATAAATTTGTAATTGAGAAGAAAGGTTTTAATCCAAACGTCAACTTAAAACTCTTTAAAGAAAGTGACTGCCAGGGAATTGATTACAACATCAAATACTTTGAAGAAAAACTTTCGAAAGGCGAAATTTCAAAAGAAGCAGTTGAAGAAGTTAAGTCGGCAATTGCTGATTTGAAAAAAGTTAAAAATAACAAAGGCGCTTATGAAAAACTTCTTTCTTCGAAATTTATAGCCGCAACAGTAATTCCGATTGCTCTGATGGGGTTTGTAATTCCAAAACTTGTGTTCAGGCTTACCGCAAAAACAAAGGCCGCTAAAAAAGCAAAAGCAGAACAAAAAACTCAGCTAAATAATGCCCAAAAATTTTCAAATCCTCCGTTTACGTCATTAAAAAGTGATGTGTTTACGCCATTTAGTTTGAAGAATTCAAAAAATCCGGCATTTACCGGAAATTTCTCTTCAACAGTTGCGAATTTCACAACTTATGAAAAAATGGCTGCAATTGACGGAGGTTACGCAATCGGGCGTGTTGCAACATCAAGAAAGAAAAATGAAGCGGTCGATATTGGTTTCAAAATGCTTGGCATGATGTTTTTGAACTTTGTTGCACCAAAATATATTGAAAAAATCCTTGACAGCGCCGCAAATAAAGCTTTAAACCTTGATGTGAAGCTTGACCCGCTTATGCTTGAGGATAAAGAACTTTTGAAAATGATTTCTGACAAGAAACTTGCTGAAAATCTTCCCTCCTCGAACGATGGTAAAAGCCTGCTTAAATTCATTGACGAAAACCCGAAAGCCATGTTTACAAAATATGCCGCAAAATTTGAGAAAGTTTCACTGCTTGAAGACGGAACGCGTGACCCGCGTGCGTTTATAGATATTGAAGAGCTTGCAAAATTCAAAAAATCAATAGAGGAGTTCGGAAATAAAGCCCTTTCTATAGCCGCTAAAGACGGGGATTTAAAAGCAATTGAAAAAGAAGTTCAAAAATTTGCAAAGAAGGCTAAAATTGTCAAATCTTTAAATATTTTAACAAACGTAGGCTTGAGCAGTTTTCTTCTTGCATATTGTCTTCCGAAAGTTCAATATGCCTTCCGCGAGTGGTACACAGGTTCAAAACTCGAACCGGGAATTGTTGATTAGTCAAAACCGGCATGAAAAACTTTTCAGCTTGCAAAAATGCGAAAAATGTTTTATATTAAAAGTGTAATATAAATTAAAGGAGCTGAAAGTATGAATATAACTGGATTTATTATGGGGGGGGGCAACCGCAAAATACCGCTCCTGTAAGAGTTTTCTCTAAATTTATGAGGTTGGGGTTGTTAGTGTCGTTCTTGGGAAATTTGTTTTCTCAAACACGCTCGCTCACTCGCTATCGTTTCGAAAACAAATTCCCTAAGAACTTCGTCGCGAAGAAAAGGAATAATAATGTAACGAACAACTCACTGTTCTCTGTTCGCTTTTCCCTATTTAACGAAACGGACTTTTCACGTTTCACTTCTCACTTTTCACTAATTAAACCTTCTCACTTTTCACCTTTCCAAAAGCCCGCTTTTACAATGGCAGAGGTACTAATCACCCTCGGCATAATCGGTATTATAGCCGCCATGACTTTGCCAAGTTTAATCGGCAAATATCAATTCAAAGTTTTTGAGGTTGGTCTAAAAAAGCAGTATTCTCTGCTTCAAAACGCAATCAATCTTGGTGTTAATGAAGAAGGTTATCAGTATTGTTATACTTATTATCCAAAAGGGACAGGTGCTTATCAGGAGGAGAAGAGTGACTGCGATGCTCTACAAAAATACCTTATATCTGCCTTAAAACTAAAGCCCTTTAATGGAAACTTAAAACAGAAATATGCACAAGTTAATGTAGTAAAAACAGAAGGCGGAAAAAGTACTAATTGGGGTTGTAGTTATGATAATACAATGAAGAATGCTAAATATTATCTGTCAAATGATGGTGCTATATTTGCATTTTTTACGCAGAGAATTATTATTGATATCAATGGTGAAAAGGCTCCAAACAGATGGGGTTATGATGTATTTTTTATGGGCTTGTCAAATCATAACGATTACACCAATCCTTCGCCAAAAATTCTTCTGACAGACGAATTTTGCTCAATAATAGAAAAGGGCGGACGCTTTGCAAGAACAATTCTAAGAAATCAAGAGGTTGACTCGGATACTAAAATATATTGGTAAATAAAATACAAATCTTCTTGTTTATAGTATAATATTATTGATGAATTTAGACAGCGCGATAGATACATTTTTATCACCAATAGCCGATAAAATTTCAGGGATAATATTTTGCTCCGTTAATATTAACGGAGTGGAAGTTCAGCTGCTTGTTGCTCTTTTGATGGCGGCAGCACTGTATTTTACTTTCAGAACCGGTTTTATCGGAATTTGGGGCTTTAAACACGCAATCAAATTAATCACAAAAAATTATGAGCACAAGGATGTTGTCCAGCGCAAGAAAAAAGGGGAAGTTTCATCGTTTCAGGCTTTGACGGCGACAATCTCAGCTTCTGCCGGTATCGGAAATGTTGCAGGCTCTGCGGCGGCTGTTTCAATCGGCGGACCGGGCGTAATTTTCTGGATGATAATTGCTGGATTTTTTTCAATGGCGCTAAAGTTTGCAGAAGTTCTTCTGGGTTTGAAATTCCGGCAGGTAAACCCTGACGGAACTGTTGACGGCGGCCCTATGTATTATATTCAAAACGGACTTAAAAATCATAAGGTTTTCGGAAAATTCGCTCCTCATCTTTCAAAAATTTATGCGCTTTGCTGTATTTTTGCAATGATTGGCGGCTGGAACCTTTTCCAGATTAACGCAATGACAACTCAAATTACAGAAGTTACAGGCGGCGAAAACAGTTTTTTTGCAAATCAAAGCTGGCTTTTGGGTTTGATTGTTGCAGTAATTACTTACGTCACAATTATTGGCGGAATTAAAGCTATAGGGAAATTTACCTCAAAAGTTACGCCTGTCATGTGCACATTGTATGTTTTAACCGCGTTTACGGTATGTATATTTAATATTCATCATCTTCCGCATACAATCGTGTTGATTGTTAAAGAAGCCTTTACGCCTCAAGCGATTTCCGGCGGAATGTTTGCGTGCATGCTCTGGGGCTTCCGTCGCGCAATGTTTGCTAACGAATCCGGTCTGGGAACTGCTCCGATTGCGTTTTCGGCAGTCAAAACCAGCAAGCCGGTTGTGCAGGCCTTCATTGCCATGCTTCAGCCGTTTGTTGATACGGTTATTGTCGGAAGTGCAACTGCTTTTGTTATCGTAGTTTCGGGAGTTTATCTCAACAACAGCGGATTGGCTGGAATTGAACTTACTTCAAAAGCTTTCGGTTCTGTTTGCCCGTTCTTCCCGATTTTGTTAACTTTTATGGCAAGCTGTTTTGTTTTATCCACCATGCTTTGCGGCTCTTATTACGGAATTAAAAGCTGGAACTTCCTTTTTGGAAATTCAAAATGGACAACAAGAACTTTTCAAATCATATACTGTCTTTTCATTGTAATCGGCTCTGCAATGAACTTTAAAAGCATAATCAATCTTTCAGACGCCTTCACTTTGTTTTTAGCTGTTCCGAATTTGTTTGCAGTTTTCATACTTTCGGAGGTTGTCATGAAGGATTTGAAAAGATATTGTAAAAAATATAACGTAGGATTATTCAAAAATAATACATATGAACAAGGAGAGAGAGAAAATGAAAGAACAATGTCTGGAAATTGTGAGACAAAAGTGTAACGGCTGCAAGGGCTGCGCATTAGCAAGTGCCCGTAAAAATGTGGTTTTCGGTTCCGGAAACGCAAACACTGCAAAAGTCGTATTTATTGGTGAAGCCCCGGGCGAAATGGAAGATGAAAGCGGAATGCCGTTTGTAGGCCGTGCAGGCCAGCTTTTGGACGAATTTTTAGCAAATGCAGGAATTTCCAGAGATGAAGATATATATATTACTAACACCGTAAAATGCAGACCGCCGGAAAACAGAGTTCCGACTGACGAAGAAAAGGCTGCATGCCGCAAATTCTTAAATGCTCAAATCGACATTATTAAACCGCGTGCAATTGTTCTTTGCGGTGCAACTGCATTGAAATCATTTGTAGAACTTGACAAAAAGACAACAATTTCAAAAGTTCGCGGCCAATGGATGACAATTAATGTTGACGGCGTAGATTATCCGGCAATGACAATTTTCCACCCGTCATATTTGTTGAGAAACCACTCTTTAGAAGAAAATTCTCCGAGAACTCTTATGGCAAGAGATTTGCGGGAAATCAAAAACACTTATCTTAACGATGTCCAGCGCTTCAAAGATGTTGTAACAGAAGCTCCTGAAAACAGAGAACTAGCATTTGTGTAATTTAGCAGTTTAACATATGAAATAACCCGTCAATCAGGCGGGTTATTTTTTGTTTGACTTAAAACTTCATGAATAATATAATCATTCTATGGCAAAGCTTAAATCAAAATGGATATGCTCCGAATGCGGCTATGAAACAGCCGGTTATCTCGGCAAATGCCCGGAATGCGGAAGCTGGGGAACTTTAGTTGAAGAAGTTCAATTCAGCGGCAAAATGCCAAACGCGTCTGCAAATGAATTTATCAACACTGAAAACCCAAAACTTCTTAAAGAAATTGAAGTTGATGAAAGCGTTCGCATAAGCACAAATATTTCCGAATTTGACAGAATTCTAGGAGGAGGATTTGTACAGGGGTCGCTTGTTCTGCTTGCGGGCGACCCTGGTATCGGCAAATCAACTATTACACTTCAAACCTGCGGCGAGCTTTGTCGTAATAACAAAAAAGTTTTATATATCTCCGCCGAAGAAAGCGCAAATCAGCTTAAACTCCGCGCTGACAGGCTTCAAATAAATTCTGACAATCTTTATATTTATCCGCAGACCAACATGGAAAATATCAAGACGCAAATTGAAGAAATTATGCCGGATTTTGTTGTAGTTGACAGCATTCAGGCGATTTATTCTAATAACGTTGCAAGCACGGCCGGAAGTGTTTCTCAAATCCGCGAATGCTGCAATATCTTGATGCACATTGCAAAAAGCAAAAATATCACAACAATTGTAATCGGTCATGTTACAAAAGACGGAAATATAGCAGGGCCTAAGGTTCTTGAACATATGGTTGACACTGTGATTTATTTTGAAGGCGATAAATACAAATCTTACAGAATGCTTCGCTCTATGAAAAATCGTTTTGGCAACACTTCAGAAGTCGGGATTTTTGAAATGCATTCGACAGGTCTTAAAGAAGTCAAAAATCCGAACGAACTTTTTCTTAATGAACGTTCGCAAGGAGCAGCTCCGGGAAGCGCAATTATCGTAACAAATGAGGGCACGCGTCCGCTTCTGGTTGAAATTCAGGCGCTTGTCGGCACAACACCTTACGCGGCGCCGAGAAGGGTTACGAACGGTGTTGATTTGAGCCGTCTTCATCAGATTTTGGCAGTGCTTGAAAAACGTGTTGGGTTAAACCTCTCCAAACAGGATGTTTACGTTAATGTTATGGGCGGAATTGAAGTTGATGAGCCAAGTGCGGATTTGGGAATTGCAATTGCTGTTGCGACCTGTGCACGTGATGTAGTTGTTGACAGCCAGACTGTAATAATTGGTGAAATCGGGCTTTCAGGGGAAATTCATCCCGTAAACAATATTGAAAAACGTCTTAACGAAGCAATAACATCAGGTTTTAAAAAGGCTATAATACCTTATGCAAACGATGTTCCGTCTGATATCAAAAAAATTCAGATAGTAAAAGTCAAGCGTTTGATGGATGCGATTGCGGCATGTGTTTCGCCGGCTTAGAGTTTGGAATAAGAACTTATTATTTAGTTTTTGCAACTCCAGGTGCGTCTTTTATTATAAAAGGTCTTACAAAAGCCCACGTTCCGTACATGGAGGAAAGAAGTCCGGCCGCCATTGTCCCTTTGAAAAGTTTCGGGAATTTTGTTTTGTTTGTAATTCCGGCCAGTGTCACAAGCGTTGTCCCTGCCATAATTCCCAGATAACCTTTAAAAATTGTTCTCGGAACAACTATTGTGTCAGTCATGTCAGCGGAATTTCGTGTGTTTTCGTGAATTCTGTCAAGAAAACTTTTGTTTGAGCTTGTGAAAGAGGAGTAATTTGGTATAGTTTGTATTTTCATTAATTTCCCTAATTTTTATCAGGAATATGTTCAAATATATCCTGAACTCTACAGTTTAAAGCATTACACAATTTGTCTAAAGTTTCAAGCTCTATTGTTTTTGTTCTGTCGTGATAGATTCTGAAAACAGTAACATGAGTTAAACCGGCGAGCCTGGCTGTTTCTGCCATATTCAATCTGCGTCTTCCCATTATTTCCGAGAGTTTATTTTTTATCATAATGATATTTTGCATTTATCATAAACTCTTGTAAAATTTATTATACGAATATATAATATTATTA
>OMBA01001174.1_pt1 | contig 9822 bp, 9 predicted proteins | sample 1673441 | NCBI WGS metagenome assembly OMBA01 (sample SAMEA103958111, study PRJEB25191) | human gut metagenome | biome: human-associated habitat [ENVO:00009003]; feature: intestine environment [ENVO:2100002]; material: feces | place: Germany | collected 2013/2015
CGATGTCCAGCAGCTTCGTCTCCACACCGGCTTCCGTCTCCACCGTCACCCGTCCCGCGATGGACAGGGGACGGTCCAGCCATGGGGAGATCAGCATTCCGCCGTAGCGCTCCACAGCCATGCGGGTGTAGGCGGCGGCAAGCTCAAAATTCTCCTTGACCTTGAAGGTGGGACGGTCGGAATGGCTGGCGCTCATGAGGAAGCCCTTGGGGCTTCCCTGCGGCACCCGGAACGCCACGAGGGCAGAGCCGCCCCGGGTCAGGAAATACTTTCCGCCGGGGGCAAGCGCCCATTCGTCCTGCTCGTACAGCCGGGTATAACCGGCATTTTTCAGCGTCTCGGCCAGATACGCCTGGGCGTGATACACGCTGTGGGCTGCATTCAGAAAATCACACAGTGCTTTTGTCCGGCTGTCCATTACTGTTTTCCCTCCTCAAGAAGTCCGCAGACCAGATCGATCTGCTGGGCGACGGTCTGCAACGCGCCGCGCCAGAATTCCTTGTCTGTCAGGTCAATGCCCGCCACCTTGGCGACATCCTCCGCCGTGGCGACGGTGGTGGTGCGCAGCAGCTTCTTGTACTTCGGCACGAAAGCCGCGCCCTCCCGCTCGTACTGGGCGTACAGTCCCCGGGCGAACAGACCGCCGAAGGCGTAGGGATAGTTATAGAAGGTCGAGCCGTAGTAGTGGCTCTTGCAGACCCACATATAGGGATGGCGGAAGCTTGCGTCCAGACCGTCGCCGTAGGACTGCTCCTGCGCCTTCAGCATCATGCCGCACAGAGTCTCCGCGTTCATGAACTGCTTCTCCCGGTTTTCCAGCACCATGCTCTCAAACAGGTACCGGGAATAGATGTCGCAGATGATCTGAGTGACGTCCTGAAGCTGGGACTCGATGAGCGCCAGCTCCTCGTCGTGGGATTTTGCCTGCCGGATGGCCGCCGCCATGACCACGCACTCGTTGAAGGTGGACGCGGTCTCCGCCACGGGCATGGAGTAATCCCGGTTCAGCGGCCGGTGGGTACGGATGCACTGGTTGTGGAAAGCGTGTCCCAGCTCGTGGGCAAGGGTCACGATATCGCCGAAAGTGCCGTCGAAATTGGTCAGAATGCGGCTCTGGCCGATGCTCGCCACCCCGGCGCAGAACGCGCCGCCGGACTTTCCGTCCCGGGGATAGAAGTCGATCCATTCCTCGTCAAAGGCGCGCGCCACCATGTCCGCCAGCTCGGAATCAAAAGTGGAGAACAGCTCCACCAGAATCCTTTTGGCGTCTTCCGTGGTGTACCGCGCAGTAGATTTGCCCATGGGCGCGAACAAATCGTACCATGGCAGGCCGTTTTCGTGGCCCAGCGCCTTTCCCTTGGCGCGGAGGTACTGCCGGAATTTGGGCATGTATTCTTCCATCGCCCCCAGCATGGCGTCTAAGGTCTCCCGCTTCATGTCGGACTTTTCCAGCGTCCGGTCAAGGGGCGACGCATAGCCACGGAGCTGGCAGTCCGAAATGGTCTCCAGCTTGATGGAGTTCAGGGCGAAGGCCACGGCGTCCTTGATCCGGTCGTAACAGCTCAGCTCTGCTTCATAGGCCGCTTTCCGCACGGCTGGGTCGGGGTCATAGGCCAGATTGCGGATGGCGGACAGATTGGTCGTCCCGCCGTTGTAGCTCACCGGCACGGTGCTGGTCAGATATTCCTGCAGGTCGCTCCACGCGCTGGAGCCGGACATGGACAGCTTGGCGCTGATCTGCTCGCCCAGACTTCCCAGCAGATGGGAGCTGTTTCGCAGCAGGCTTTCAAACAGGAAGGTGTAGTCCTTCAGCGTCTCATCGCTGCCCACAAGCGTCATCAAATCGGGGATTTCCGACACCCACTCCCGCCACTGCGCCTGCGCGCCTGCGGCGCCGGTGAGGATCTGCATCACCTGTCCCAGTCGGGAGCCGGCTTCCGCGTCCCGGGTGTTGCCCGACTGGCGCAGAAAAGCGTATTCCACCAGCTTCCCGGAAAGCTCCGACAGGGATTCTTCCAGCGCGACGCCTTTTTTCAGGCCGTCCAAGGGCGTCTGCTTATCCAGTTCCCCGGCAAAGGCCACATAATCCTGTACAAGCTTCTCCAGCTTTTCCATGTCCGCGGCAAAGGCGGGGTCGTCAAAGCCGCGGTAAATAACGTCCAGATTCCATACTTCGTTCATGATTTGTCCCTCCTGACAGTATTCACGGCCATTTTACACCAGTCTTCCCCTTCCGTCAACTGCCCGCACGGACTGCCGCATTTTGTCGAAAAATGTAGAAAAGTTCTCGATATCCGTCGAAATTGTCGAAAATGCGCTGTTTTTGACGAGCGATTATTTTTGTTTTTCCTTGCAAAACTGCGTGCTTCATGGTATTCTTTATTTGTCGCACACGGGTTTTCGTGATTCGTGGCATTGGGGAGCAAAATCTAATCTTTTACATGACAGGAGAGGACTGTATATGGAACATGTAACAACCGTATTGATCGCGGACAGCGCGGACGACTTCTGCACCGCCCTGACCGCCGCATTGCAGCACGCCGACGGGTTTCAGGTCGTTGGAACGGCCAACGACGGGGAACAGGCCATTCGCATGGTGGAGGAGCGGAAGCCCGACGTTCTGGTGCTGGATCTGATGCTGAGCAAAAAGGACGGCATCAGCGTTCTGAAAGCCGTATCCGGCATGGAGCGCCGCCCCATCACCCTGGCGACCTCCGTCTTTGTGACGCAGTACGTGTCTGCGGCGGCGGCCAATCTGGGGGTGCGGTATCTGATGCTGAAGCCCTGCGATATGACCGCGCTGGTGGAGCGGCTTGAGGAGATCCGGGGCGGAGACGGTCAGAAGGCCGCGGAAAAGCGCCGCCCGGACAAGACCAGCATCGAGTCCATGGTTACGGGCATCATCCACGAGATCGGCGTTCCCGCCCACATCAAGGGCTACCAGTACCTGCGGGAGGCCATCATCATCGCGGTAAACGACATGGACGTAATCAACGCCATCACGAAGGTACTCTATCCCCAGGTAGCGAAAACCTTCGGGACGACCCCCAGCCGGGTGGAGCGTGCCATCCGCCACGCCATCGAGGTAGCCTGGGATCGGGGCGATCTGGATACCCTGCAACGGTTCTTTGGGTATACCGTGAGCAATACCAAGGGGAAGCCTACGAATAGTGAGTTTATCGCCCTGATCGCTGACCGGCTGCAGCTCCAGCTCAAGAGCGCCGAGGCGGCGCAGTATTGAGGGATGCACTAGGGAATTTCGATTTTTCCATTTGAATATCGCAAGTAAATTTTATCGTTCTGAAAATGCTCCTGCCTTATTGGGAATTTTACACCCAATAAGGCAGGAGCGTTCTATTTATAGTGATCTATTCGCCGCTTAACGTAAGCAGCTCTGCAATTACTTTATCCAGAAGGGGCAAATATTTCTCATCAATCCGGCGAATGGCATCGAGCCGCTTGGAATCTTCCGGCCTGTCATTGCCGAACAGAACATAATCCGCCGACAGGCCGAGCACTTTACAGACCTTGATTAACATTTTTACAGAAATCCCGGTTCTGCCGCGTTCCAGCTCTGCCAGATAAGAGACACTGACGTCCAGTTTTTCCGCGAATTTCTCTCTTGTGTAGCCCAGTTCCTCACGCGCTTTGCGAATTCGCATATACATTTACTGTCACCTCAGCATATAGTATCGGTGATAGTTTCACAAATTAACATCAACTAATATTGTATAAATTACATATTGCATTACTTGATATTTTGCTGTATGATACTGTTGTGTTCAGATACACTTATTATTATGAGAGGGTGAAAATACATGAAACGAATTCTATCAGCAATTCTTGCCGCCGCGCTTTGCCTAAGTCTTGCAGGCTGTAAAAGCAAAGCAGAACGAGACTTGGAAAACTTGGAAAAGGCCGCGGAGGAATTCCGGAAAGTGGCAGAGGATGCCGCAAAGCAGTATGACGAGGTAAAAAACGACTTTGACGACTACAATCAAGCGTTGGAAAGGATTCAGGGGAAATAATATGAGAAAAATAGTCACTTTGGCCATGGCAGTGATGTTGTGCATTTCATTATGTGCTTGCACCAAAACCGAAACAGTAAACGAACCGACATCTAAAGCGCCGGAACAATCACAGCAGGCAACGGTTTCCACAGAAGCAGGAAACAGTGTCCATCTGCTTCAGCTTGGAGAGAAAGCGGACGCAGGGTTTGTATCGTTGGAATTTTCTTCGGCGGCACTGACGTATTCGGTCGGCGGGCATGGCTTTTCCACAACCGCCGGGGATGGGAAAAGATGCTTCAGTCTGGTGGGCATTGCGGAAAACACTGGAAACGCACCGCTGCCGATTGAGACCATGTGCGCGGAAATGGTGTTTAATGACCAGTATACGTATACCGCGCATGGCAAAATGATAGACAGCGATAGGATACCCGCATCCCTTGCTCCGCTTGAGCAAAACGGTTTTTGGGTATATGCCGAAATCCCGGAGAATCTGGTTGACCAACTGGAAAGTTGCGTGGTACGTTTCTCCTTTAATAAAGACTGCGCCACGTATCCGAAGACGGTTGACGATGGCGATTTCGTATACGAAGTAAAGCTCAGTGAAAATGACTGTGCGGCCGCATTGGATGCAACCGGTACGGCAAGCATTTTCTTTGACGAATGCCCCATTCTGCCCACACCGGAAAGTTTTGAGCCGGTCAGCATAGCCTCCTCCGGCTCTTCGTCGTTGAATGGAAAGGCATCGTCTATCTACTACTCCTATATGGGTATACTTGGCAGAAACGATAATATGGAGGAAGTATTTCAGGATTACGTTCAGCATATTCAGAAACTTGGGTTTGCCGTGAAGGAAAACGGCGCAGACTATGATGTGTATGCCGGAACTGTAAAAGTAGCAACCGCATCTGTCAACAGTCAAGGCATGAAGTTTGACATCGTACCCGGAAATGAAAGCATTGATTCTTCTGTTCTTGGAGAAGCAGACAATTCCGAGAGTCAGCCTGAGTCCGTTCTGGAAATAGGAGATACCGTTGAAACGGATTATTGCCGGATGACGCTTGACAAGTATGACAGTGGCATGGAAATAACCTCCGGGACAGGTCAAAGTGGATCCTATCGATACTATACATCGGAAAACGGAGACCCATATTTCTATATCTTTGGTTCGTTTAAGAATTTAAGCGGAAAGCCTGTGGATATTCGGAATATCTACGTGCAAATGTGCTTTGACGGGACATATAATTACAGAGGAGAGATTTCCGGCGTAAGTGATGCAATCGGCAACTTCATAACTGATGTTTCTCCGCTTGCCGAAGTGAACTATTACATTTACGCTGCTGTACCGCAGGAGCTGATTGATTCTTATAAAACTTGTGAAATAAAGGTGGGCTTTACGGAGAACTTTGACTATAAAGTAATCGATGTAAACGACTTACCTCAGTTCAAAATGTGCGACGACATTTTTACGATTGTTCTCCCTTAAAAGCCACCACACAAAAAACTCCCAACCGATTCCCCTCGGTTGGGAGTTTTTTTCATCATTCAGACGCCGCTGTATTCCAGATATGTACCCCGTCTGAGCAGGGCGGCGGCGCATTTTTCGCAGAGGTAATCCTCCGTGAGCAGCGCTTCCGGCGCGCCCTCCGCTGTCCCGCCGCAGCGGGCGCAGGCTGGGATCGTTACGATCTTCTTTTCAAAGATCCAGTAGGCCGTCCCCGAGGGAACCACCGTGGAAAAGTCGAAGCGGTCGGTCTTGTGGCCTTCCAGCTTTCCGTAATTGTAAATGTTGGAGTCCCGTACCTGAATCACATCGTCGTCGAACATCTTTTCCAGCAGCAGATAGTGTCCGCCCCGGGTCCAGTAGCCCTTGGTCTGGACGCAGACCACCACATAGCCCTCCCGCATGGCGTCTCTGGCTTCCCGCCACTCGAAGGTCTTTTTCTTCAGGTAAAAGCCCATCTGCGCCGGGGCGACGACGAACAGGCTGCCGTCGGTGCCGTGATCGTAGCAGTAGCCGCCGTAGCGACGGCACATCTCCGGCGGCGTCAGCTCGGTGTCGGCCATGTAGGTCGCCAGCATGGCCATGGTGGTGATGCCACAGCCGTGGGTGACGATCCGGTACGCGCCGTACATGGTGGTGGGGTAATCCTGCTGGAGATAGAGCTGGGCTTCCGGGTAGCGCTGGTGCCCAACGTCGGGATAGAGCAGGTCAGAGGCAGTCACCGGGGCGGTCTGCGCCGCGGTGCCCAGCGTAATGGCGCTGTAGTCGATCTCGGCGGGGTATTTCTCCCGCGCCTGCGCGATCTTCTCCCCGCCAAGGGCGGCGGTCAGGTCTTCCCGGGCGGCGTCGTACCAGATGTCGGTGCTGCCCTTGAAAAAGACGATATGATAGCCCAAACCTGAACGGAGGATGTCCACGTCCCCGCTCTGGCGGGCATCGTCAAAGCACCAGTCGTCCAGCACGGGGGTCAGCTGCCCCTTATGAAGCTTCTGGTACAGTCCGCCGTCCAGCGCGGAACCGGCGTCCGCGGAATTTTTATTGGCCAAATCCGCGAAGATGGCGTCATTGGTGGATCTGTTGTCGCCGCGCCTGCTGTCCGCTGCCAGAGCTTTCTCGTAGTCCTCCACCAGTGTCTGGGCGGAGGCAAGGCACGCGTCCCACAAATCTTCGGAACAGGTCACGGTGCCGTCCGGCGCCACGGTGACGGTTCCCGTCCCGTCCTCCGGCACCTGCGGGATCAGCAGAATGTGGCGGATGTCCACCAGCTTGCCGCTGCTGCGGGTAATGCCCGCTTCGGCATAATCCGACTCATGTTCCGTGAAGTAGGCTTCCACCTCTTCCTCAGTGGGCGCGATGTAGTAGCTCAGGGCGGTATCGTACATATAGCCCCGGTTGTACAGCTCCATGCAGGCGGTCAGGTCTTCCGCCGACGCACCGGCGATATCCTTCGCCAATGCGGAAACGTCGGCAAAGCCGTACTTTTCCGCCAGAGCCGCCAGCGCCTGGGGAATGTCCTCCAGATACTGTTCGTGGAGAGTGTTGAGCCGGTAATTCTTATTGTAGCCGTAGAGATAGGCCGTGGCAGGCTTGCCGGACATGTAGGTCTCGTGGTTTTTCATGTTGGGCTGGTAGGCTTCCTCTGTGGGGATGCCCTCGTCCACGCTTTGCAGCGACAGCGCTAGAGCGCTGTGCCAGCTGAGAAGCGCCCGTTTCAGGAAATACTGCTGCCAGCTGGCGACGCTGGTGTCAATTTCACAGGGCTGGGTGTCCAGAGGCTTATCAAAGTCCGGGGCAGTCTCGTGCGCTGCCTGACGGTAAGAGGCGACTTCCATCCAGTAATAGACCTGCAGCTGCCCGTTTGTCAGCTGCTCGTTTCCAACGGTCGCCACCACGGCAGAAGCGTTGACGGAATCCGCCGTATAGCTGCCCTTGCAGGTCACGTCGCCGGGATTGCCGTCCTCCGGCATCGTTGCCGGGACGGTGGGCTGGGTAGTCTCCGCCGCGGACGGGGCGGTAGTCTCCGTCTTCACGGGGGGCTTTTTCCCGCAGCCCGTCAGGCCCTCCAGAAGCATAACGGCACACAGGGCTGCTGCCAGATATCTCTTTGTATTCACTGTCATACCCAGATTCCTTTCTGATTCCATGCTCCTCCCGGCCGGTGCCCCCATTGACTTTGTTTCGGAGGCATGATATAAAACGATCAGACTTTGGGGGAGGAAGCGAACATGCGCGAACAATTTATCCGTACCGAAATGCTGCTGGGCGCCGAAGCGCTGGAGCGGCTGCAGAATGCCCGGGTCGCCCTGTTCGGGCTGGGCGGAGTCGGCGGCTACACACTGGAAGCCCTGACCCGCAGCGGCGTGGCTCAGCTGGTTCTGAACACCCTGTTTATCTGGAATGACTACAGCACGTCGATCATTCTGCTTCGCAAGAAGTACTCCTTCACCCTGACGTTGGCACAGATCATTTACTTCAACGAGAATACGACCATGCTGAACGAGGCGTTTGCCTTCTTCATCATGGCCATGATCCCGATTCTGATCCTCTATCTGTGCATGCAGAAATACATTGTCAGCGGCATCACCGCTGGTGCGGTCAAGGGTTGATCCCGACAGTTTGGCACCGGCCTCAGGAAAGCCTGAGGCCGGTGTTTTCCATAACAGGAAATGTAAGGAAAGTAAAAAATACGTTGCGGATGCCGACAAATTCTGTTATAATACTACAAAAAAGGAGGGCGTGCCGTTTTGACTGCCAAAAAAAGGAAATTCTGGAACATTCCGCCGGAAGAAGAACAGACGGGACTGCTCCTGTGGTTTCAGATTTTGCAGAAGCATTATCTGAAGCTGTTCGGCGCGAACGCCATAGCGGTTCTCAGTCTGCTGCCCTGCGCCTATTTTATTTATCTTCTGATACAGACCGGCGATGTTGTTTTCTGGGTGGTGGGGCTGGCACTTTTTGTGCTGGCGTCCCCCTGTCAGACCGGACTGCACAGTGTCTGCGTGCGGCTGGTTCACAGAATGCCGGTGTGGGTGAAGGACGAATTCATCAATGCGTGGAAGCAGGAGTGGAAGCCCTCCATGCTCCTCGGCCTGATTCTCGGCGTGCTGTGGTCGGTGCTGGCCTACGGGGCGTATATGGTGATCAAGGTGGACGGCGGCATGTCTGTGGGATATCTTCTGATGATGCTGCTTGCGGCGTATTTCCTGACGGGGCTTACCCTGTTCGGCTATCAGCAGATCGCCATGCTGGATTTGCCCTTTGGCACACAGCTGAAAAACGCGGCGCTTCTGATTTTTGCCGGGAAACTGCGCGCCTTCTTTGCCATCGCGGTGTGGGTCGGAATGCTTCTGGTTCCCGTGATCTACTACGGTCTGGCGGCGTACATATTGCTGGCGGGCTGGGTGGCCATCGGGGTCATGACGGCGAATGTCATTTTCGCGCCGGTGTTTTCCCGACTGTTTTTGACGGGAGAGCCGGAATGAAAAAGAAACTGGAACACATCTGGTACTATTACAAGTGGTATATTCTGGCCGCCGCGCTGGTGCTTCTGGTCGCGGCGAATTTCATAGGAGAATTGGGGCAGCGGCGTCAGCCGGACGGCGTGGTCAGCATTGTGACCACCTCTCAGGTGCCGGAGGAAACGGTCGAGAAGATAAGGGCGCTGTTTGAGACCCTTTGGGGAGACCGGAATCAGGACGGCGTTACGGACGTGGAAGTGAATGTGTACGTCTACGACGGAATGGGCTATTCCGGCGGCAGCGCGGACGACTACGCCGCCGCGGCCGTGCATCTGGCCTCGGAGATTCAGGCAGGGACTACGGATCTGTTTCTTTCGGATGCGGAAGAACTGATGCGGCAGGCAGAGCGCCTGCAATACTATGGCGCGTTCCGGGAGTATGACGCGCTGCACCGACTGGACTGCGCCGAACTGGAAGATTTCGGCGTCTATGCCTTCCCGGAAAAGGCGGCGCTGCTGGACATGCTTCGTTAAGAAAAACCAACGGATGAGGAAGATGAGATAATGAGCTATCGTGTTTTGTTGATCGACGACAATCAGCTGGCGCTGGAATCCATGGAAAAGACCATCCCCTGGGCGGAGCATGATCTGGAGCTTGTGGGGTGCGCGTCCAATGGCGTTCAGGGCTGTCAGATGATCCGCTCCCTCCATCCGGACATCCTCATCAGCGATATCCAGATGCCGGAGATGGACGGCCTGACCATGCTGGAGCAGATGAAAAATGAGTTTCTGGGCAAAAAGAATCAGGGAGATACCGTGATATCAAGTCTGAATGCTGATCTTCAGACAACAGC
>OMBA01001178.1_pt1 | contig 9786 bp, 7 predicted proteins | sample 1673441 | NCBI WGS metagenome assembly OMBA01 (sample SAMEA103958111, study PRJEB25191) | human gut metagenome | biome: human-associated habitat [ENVO:00009003]; feature: intestine environment [ENVO:2100002]; material: feces | place: Germany | collected 2013/2015
CCACGTCATCCTGTGGACCGAGGGGGGGCAGCCCGACCTGACCAGCATTCAGGAGGCTGCCCAGCTGGCCGCACAGTGGCAGAGCGGCACGGTGGAGATGTTCTTCCACCCGGCCGTACCGGCTGCCGCCCAGCTGCAGACGCAGCCCCAGACCCCGCCGGTGAGCCGTCCGGCACGCCCGGCCCGCCCGGCCCCCACCTGCGCCCGCACCAAAAGCTGGCAGAGCATTCTGGCCGTCATGGCGAGCATATAAAAAGGCTCCCCCTTGCGGGAGAGCTTTTCTAGGATAAATTCTTATTCCAGATAGGGGTCCAGCAGCTTGTCCACGGTCTGGCTGCGCTTGGGCGCGGGCTTTTTCACCACGCGGCCCCGGCAGGCCACCAGCTCCAGATGCTGCAGCGCCCGCAGGTCCTCCAGCGGGTTCTGACGGGTGACGATGAGGTCCTCGCTCTTGCCCACTTCCAGCGAGCCGGTCACGTCCCCTACCCCGGCCAGCCGGGCGTTGCGCAGGGTGGCGGTGTACAGGGCAAACTGGTTGCTCACGCCGCAATACTTGTGGAAGTAGCACAGCTCCCGCCAGAAGTCGTACTGGGTGATGTAAGGGCAGCCCACGTCGTTGCCAAGGCCCACCGGGATGCCGTTGGCCAGCGCCGTTTTGGCGCTTTCCACGATGCCGTCAAACACGATCCTGCCGTTGTACTGGTCTTTTTCCGACGCACCGGACACCGCCGTGTCAAACAGCGCATACGGCAGCGCCGGGGAAATGGTGGTGCACAGGAACGCGCCGTGCTCCTTGTACAGTTTTACCGTTTCTTCGTCCATTTTTGCGCCGTGCTCGATGGAATCCACGCCGTTTTCCAGCGCCACCTTCACCCCTTCGGGCGATTCGGTGTGGGCCGCCACGGGATAGCCCATGGCGTGGGCCTGATCGCACACGGCCTTTACCATCTCCGGCGGCATCTTCAGCTCGCCGGGGGTGCCCTTTTCGGCGGCATCCAGCACGCCGCCGGTGATCATCAGTTTGACAAGGTCCACCCGCTGGGTGCTGACCTTGGTGAGCTGGGTCAGGGCCTCGCCGTTGTTGTGGGCCGCCACGGCCACCGAGCCTGCCATGTGGCCGCCCGGCACCGAGATGCCCTCGTTGGCGGCCAGAATGCGCGGGGCCAGGATCTTCCCGGCCTGGGCATCGTCCCGGCAGCGGGTGTCAAAATCCGCGATGCCGCCCACGGTGCGGATGGTGGTCACGCCGCCCAGCAGTTCCAGCTTGGCGTAACTACACACCAGCCGGTAGGCCACCGCCCGGGTCAGGCCATTGCTCAGGATCCTGCGCACCAGTGCAGCGTTATCCCGGGGCTTTGCGCTGGGCTTGCCGTTGCCCGCCAGATGGACATGCAGGTTGATGAGGCCCGGCATCAGGTAGCCGCCCTTGAGGTCCACCTTCTCATACCCTTCACAGGGGGCGGTTTCCTCCACGATGGCGGTGATCTTCTCCCCGTCCACCAGCACCATCTTGTGCGCCACCGGCTCCATCTGTTCGGTGCCGTCCAACAGGATGCAGTTGTAATAGGCTCGTTTCATCCGTATTCTTCCCTTTCCGTTCCGGCGCAGGCCGTTTTCTTTCAGTATATCACGTTTGCGGAAGCGATAAAAGACATCTGTCGTTTTTTCTTCTGCCTCCTGCATTGACATTTCCCGCCCCGGTGGGTACACTTATAAGGTATTCTTTTCTGAAAGGGGGCCCCGCCGTGGCAACGGAAGCCAAACTGCGTCAGCTGGCAGACCGCGGCTGTCCGGTCTACTATTTCTATTCCAGCGAGCGGTATCTTGTCCGGCAGGCGGTGTCTGCCGCCGCCCGGATACTGAGCGCTGACACAGATGAGGAGACCACCGTGCTGGACGGTGCCGCACCCGAGATCGAGCAGCTTATCATGGCAGCGGGCACCATTTCCTTCTTTGGCACCCGCCGCGTGGTGGTGCTGCCCGAGCTTGACCCCGCCGCCTACGGCGACAAGGATCTGGACGAGCTGTGCAGCACCCTTGCCAGCCTGGAAAATGCCGTGGTGGTGCTGGGCAGTGTGTTCGAGCTGGAGCGCAGCAAGCTCAAGACCGGCAAGCGGGCACAAAAGCTGATTGCCGAATGCAAGAAGCTGGGCTTTGCCGAAGAGCTCTCCAAACCCAAGCCCTACGAGCTGAAGATGATGCTGATTGAGCGGGCTAAGGCGCAGGATACCACCCTGCCCGAGGGCGCTGCCGCAGCCCTGCTGGAGCGGTGCGGCGAAGATCCCTTTCTGCTGGAAAATGAGGTAGACAAGCTCTGTGCCCTTTCCGGCTATCAGACCGTTACCGCCGCCATGGTGGCCGAGATGGGCACCGTGAGCCTGGAAGCGGATGTGTTTGAGATGATCCGGATGATCACCGCCAAGAACGCCACCGGTGCCTGCAAAAAGCTGCAGACCCTGCTGCGCTTACAGCAGGAGCCCATTGCCATCACCGGCGCAATGATCGGCAGCTATGTAGACCTGTACCGGGTCAAGCTGGGTGCTTCCAAACGGAAGAACTACGCCGCCGTGTTCAAGGATTTTGGCTACAAGGGCAGCGACTACCGGCTCAAGCGCTCAGCCGAAACGGCATCACATTACACGCTGGGCCAGCTGGAGACCTGCCTGCAGGTGCTGCTGGACCTCGATAAAAGTTTGAAGAGCCAGCCCGTGGATGTGCAGACCCTGCTGGAAGCAGCACTCTGCCGTCTGGCGCTGGCGGGGAGCGGACGATGAGCGAACGAGAACTGCTGCACACCGACCGGGTTCTGGTGGTGGAGGGCAAATACGATGCCGCCCGCCTTTCCCACCTGACCGATGCCATGATCCTGCTGACAGACGGCTTTGGCATCTACAAGGACAAAAAACGCCAGCAGCTGCTGAAAGCCCTGGCGAAAAAAAACGGCCTGATCCTCTTCACCGATTCTGATGCCGCCGGGTTCCGCATCCGCACCTACATCACCAATCTGGTGGGGGCAGAAAACGTGGTGCAGGCCTATGTGCCCGCCATCCATGGCAAGGAAAAGCGGAAGCCACAGCCCGGCAAAGAAGGCCTGCTGGGCGTGGAAGGCGTGGACGATGCCATCGTCCTGCAATGCCTGCGGGATGCACTGGGCGCAGAAGCCGGAGCCGAGCCTGCCCGCCCGGAGGGTCGGCAGATCACCTACACCGACCTGTACAACTGGGGCCTTTCCGGCACCCCGGGCAGTGCCGAGCGGAAATACCAGCTGCTCAACGCGCTGGGCCTGCCGCCCCGGCTCTCCAAAAAGGAGCTGATAGAGGCGCTGAACCGGCTGTACAGCTTTGAGCAGCTGGATGCCCTGCAGATCCCGGCGGCACAGGATGTGACGCTGAAAGAACTCGCCTTCTCCTATGGGGAAGAGCCTGTCTTTTCCGGCCTGAGCCTGACGGCCCATCCCGGCGATATCATCGGCATCACCGGCCCGGTCGCCTGCGGAAAATCCACCCTTGGCCGCGTATTCCTCTGCGAAGCGCCCTATCAAGGCTCGGTCTGCTTTGGCGGCAGGGAGCTTTCCGCCCTGACCCCGCGCCAGATCGCCGCCACGGTCGGGTATCTGGGCCATGACCCGGAACTGAGCGCCGACACCGTGCAGAATAATGTCCTCTGCGGCAGCGAACAGGATGCCATGCCGTGGCTTGCAGCCGCTGCCCTGAAGGAGGAAGTGCTGGCCATGGAAAAGGGCACGGAGACGGTCATCGGCAGCGGCGGTACCCGCCTTTCCGGCGGGCAGGCACAGCGTCTGGCATTGGCCCGGACGCTGGCCCATCCCCGCCCGGTGCTGGTGCTGGATGACCCCTTCTCGGCACTGGACCGCAGCACCGAGGATGCAATCTTTGCCGAGCTGCAGGCGTATGCCAGGGATAAGGTGGTGTTCCTGATCTCCCACCGGCTGTACCATTTTCCGCAGATGCAGCAGATCATCTTTATGGAGGGCGGCAGGACCACCGTTGGCACCCACGAGGCGCTGATGGCAGCGGTTCCGGTCTACCGCCAGCTGTATGAAAGCCAGACCGGCCTGAAAGGGGGAGAGGGCGCATGAACATGAAAAAGAAAAATGATCACGGCGTGTTTGCTGCCGTCCGGATGGCAGCGGCTTCGCACCGCCTTCTCAAGGTGAGCACGGTGCTGTGTGTGGCAGCCTCGGTGGCGGCATCCCTGCTGCCGCCCCTGCTGCTGGCCCGGGTCATCGACCGTCTGACCGCGGGCCTCCCGTTGTCCTTTCTGGCCGTGCTGCTCTACTTCGGCAGCCTTGCACTGGAAGGTGTGCTCACCTCGGCGCAGGAAAGCCTGCTGGTGCTCTTTGGCCAGAGGATGACCCATGCCCTGCGCTCGGAGATGTCCCGAAAGCTGAGCCGCCTGCCCGCCGGTACACTGGCAGAGCAGAATCCCGGCGAGGTGGCCGCCCGCTTTTCGGGCGATGTGGACACGGTGGAGGCTCTATTCACTTCCGGCATCATCAGCATGGCGGCAGATGCCTGCCGCATCGTCTCCATCATGGGGGTCATTGCGGTAAAAAATACCGGCCTTGCGCTGATCCTGCTGCTGGTGCTGCCGCTGTTTGCGGTGTTCACCCGCCATGTGCAAAAGCGGATGCTGGCTGCACAACTGGATAACCGCAGTGCAGTTGCGGCTGTCTCCGGTCAGGTGCCGGAGACGCTGCACAACATCCGCACCATCCGGGCGCTGGGGCTGGAGGATTACATGGAGCGCCGGTATGACCGGTGCATCGGTGACAGCTATGCCGCCATGGAGCGCACCAATTTTTATGATGCCGTCTATTCGCCGGTGGTGCTGCTGCTGAATGCTGCTGTGGTCGGCATCGTGATGCTGCTCTCCGCTTCGGGGAACGCACAGCTCCTGACCCTGTTCGGCATGTCGGTGGGCACCTCGGTGGCCGTGATCAACTACATCTCCCGCATCTTTGAACCCATCGAGAGCCTTGGCATGGAGATCCAGACCATCCAGTCGGCTATGGCGGGCGTGAAGCGCATCGACGCCTTTCTCGCCCAGCCGGAGCGGGAGCAGCCTCCCGCACGGGCCACGGCGGCCCGGGGTGACGTGGTGCTGGACCATGTCACCTTCGGCTACGGCGAAAAGCACGTCCTTGAGGACTTTTCCATGACCGTGAAGCAGGGCGAGCAGGTCACGCTGGTGGGCCGCACCGGTGCGGGCAAGAGCACCGTGTTCAAGCTCCTGCTGGGCCTGTATCAGCCAGAGGCCGGTACGGTGACCATCGGCGGCGTGAAGGTGGGGGACATCACCGACCGGGAGCGCCGCACCTGCATCGGCTGTGTGGAACAGCATTTCTCCCGCGTGCCGGGCACCGTGCTGGAACAGATCACGCTGGGAGATCCGCAGATCACCGGGGAAATGGCAAGGGATGCCGCCGCACTGGCCGGGATCGATGCTGCCATCCGGGCTCTGCCGGAGGGTTATGACACTGTCTGCACCGAGGGCATCTTCTCGCAGGGAGAGTGGCAGCTGCTGTCCATTGCCCGTGCCGCTGCCGCAGACCCCGCCGTGCTGCTGCTGGATGAGATCACCGCCAATCTGGATGCCGAAACCGAGGCCCGCGTGCTGGAGGCTCTGCGCCGTGCCTCCGCGGGCCGCACGGTGCTCTCCGTCTCCCACCGCGTCTATGAAAATCTTGGCGGCAGAACGATCGAGATCAGGACCCGGGAATGACGTATGACAAAAACGCCCCCTGTGCGCCGCAGCAGGCACACAGGGGGCGTTCTGGTATGCTCAATTCTTTTCGATGTAGACGCTGGTGGAGGGGAAGGCGAAGTTCACGCCGTCTGCCTGCATCACGTCCATGATGTTCAGGTTCAGATCATTCTGCTGCTGCAGGAAGGTGGCATAGACGTTGGTGGTCAGGTAGGCCGAGATGAGGATGTTGATGCTGGAATCGCCAAAGCTGGTCAGCCGGACGATGTTGGTGCCCTTGTTGGTGTAAGGGCTGTTGTCCAGCATGGCCTGCAGGTCAGCCATCAGCTTTTCCAGCTGGGCACGGGTGGTGCCGTAGGTGACACCCAGCGTGAACTTATAGGGCCGCATGGTGCGCAGGGCTGTGTTCTGGACAGTGGAGGCGCAGATCTGGCTGTTGGTGATAATGACTACGCTGTGGTCCATGGAGCGGATGCGGGTGGAGCGGAAGTTGATGTCGATGACCTCGCCCTCCACATTGCCCACGGTGATCCAATCGCCGATGGAAAAGGGTTTGTCCAGCAGGATGACGATGCCGCTGAACAGGTTGCTGGCGCTTTCCTGCGCGGCCAGCGAGATGGTCAGGCCCACAAGACCGGCACCGGCTACGATGCTGCCGATGGGGAAGCCGACGATCTGCGCGCAGGTGGCAACACCCAGAATGATGACCAGCACCTTGTAGGTGGTGTCCAGCAGGGAGCGCAGGGTCTTGTTGCTCCGGATCTCCGGGCTGAAGGAGGCCAGCAGCAGGTCGGCTACCTCAGAAGCGTTGTACAGGCCCTGACAGAACAGGAGAGTCGCTGCGATCTTATAGGCCGTGAACAGAAACTTTGTCAGGCCCGGAATGGCCCACGGCAGGCTGGTCAGGGCCAGATACAGGCCGCTGTAAAAGGCCATCCGCTCCAAAGGGCCCTGTAAGCTGCGCAGGAGGATGGGCGTGGCGGCAAAGTGCCAGCTGCGGGCCAGCAGAGTGGGAAAGATCTTCCGGCGCAGCAGCCAGCTGAGCAGAAGCCCCGCAAAAACGATGACAGCGGCGCAGATAGCCCGGGCAGCCAGTGCCCACCAGCCCTCCAGCAAAAAAGGCCCGATCTCGAACCCGAGGTCACGAACGGTAAAAATCATGGCAAAAAGCTCCTTGTATCAGAAATTGTAACATCCTGTCCCACAGTATACCATATCCGGCCCGTGCAGGGCAAATAAAAAAGGGGTTGACAAGGCGGAGCAGCCGCGTTATACTCTTGGCCAGAAAGTTCGTTTCAGGGCGGGGTGAGATTCCCCACTGGCGGTAAAGTCCGCGACCACCCGCAAGGGTGCTGACCCGGTGCAACTCCGGGACCAACGGTATAGTCCGGATGCAAGAAACGGCAGGCAAATCGTTGTCTACGCGCCCTGTTGCAGTGTTTTTGTTGCAGCAGGGCGCTTTTCTATTTGTCCTTCCCGTTCCAAAAAACAAGATACGAAAAGAGCTTTCGGAACAATTTTTGTAAGGGGCATCTTACCCCGGGAAGGATCATTACCATGAAAAAAAGCACGACTCACAATCTTACTGTTGCCGCCATGCTCAGTGCGGTGGCCTTTATCCTGATGTTCATTGAGTTTCCCATTCCGATGCTCATTCCTTCCTTCGTCAAGATGGACTTTTCTGACCTGCCGGCTCTGCTGGGTGCCTTTGCTCTCGGCCCGGTGTACGGTGTGATCATCAGCTTTATGAAGAACCTGCTCCATGTGGTCATCAAAGGCACCTCTACCGCACTGGTGGGTGAGCTGTGCAACTTTATGCTGGGTGCGGTGTTCTCCGCTCTGGCTGGTTACCTCTACAAGCACCACAAGAGCCGCAAGAACGCCATCATTGGTGCCGTGGCAGGTGCCGTGGCCATGGCCCTGTTCAGTGTGCCGTCCAACTACTTCATCACCTACCCGGCCTACGTCAAGTTCTACCACATGCCGCTGGAAGCCATCCTGGGTATGTATCAGGCTATCCTGCCCTCTGCCAACAGCCTCATCAAGTGCCTGGTCATCTTCAACATGCCCTTCACGCTGGTCAAGGGCCTGCTGGATGCCCTGCTCTGCATGTTGATCTATAAGCCGCTCTCTCCCATCCTGCATGGCCGGAAGTGAGTGACAGAACAAAAAAGAAAGGACGCGAAAGCGTCCTTTCTTTTTTCTTTTATCGATTTGATTTAAGACAGCGCGCCCTTTTCCAGCCACTTGCCCCGGGCAAGGCGGATGAGAAACAGCAGGCCCCGGATGCTCAGTTCGCAGCACATGGCACCCCAAACGCCCATCAGGCCCAGCCGGGGAGCCAGCAGGAACGCCAGTGTCAGCCGGATGCACCACATGCTGAATATGTTCAGCACAAAACAGGAGGTGCTGTCGCCCGCACCCTGCATGGCACCGCTGGCCACGATGGAGGCACCGAACATGGGCTCGGCCCAGGCTTCGATGCGCAAAACCTGAGCACCCAGAGCGATGACAGCCGCATCGGTGGTGAAAAGGCTCATCAGGGCCGGGGCAAAGATCCACAGGCCAACGCCGGAAAGGGCCATGACCCCCATGCCAAGGCCGGTGCACAGCCAGGCAAACCGCTTGGCCATATCCTTCCGGTTGGCACCCACGGCCTGGCCGATGAGGGTGACAGCTGCGCTCTGGATGCCGTAGCCCGCCATGTAGCACAGGCCCTCGGCGTTGACAGCCAGGCTGTTGGCGGCAATGGCCACGGTACCCAGGCCGGCCACGATGCGCACTAACACCACCTGCGCCAGAGAGATGGCGGCGCGCTCTCCCGCCAGAGGACCGCCGACCCACAGCAGGTTCCGCAGGCAGGAGCGGGTGATCTTCCAGGGGGCAGGCTTCCGGATGCAGAGGGGGCCTGCCCGCAGCAGCAGGATGGCCAAAGCCAGCAGGCCGCCCACCACAGTGGCCAGGGCGGTGCCCAGGGCTGCGCCGGGCACACCCAGCCCGGCACCCCAGACGGTGATGCCCCACAGCGTCCGGGTGGGGTTGATGAGGAAGAAGTTGAAGATGGCATCCAGCACGCAGACCAGCACGCTGATGAGGCTGGCGGTCAGGGCGTTGCCTGCTGCACGGAGGATGGAGAGGTACAGGCCCATGGCCATGGTGAAGGGCAGCGCCGCTGACCAGATGGCAAAGTAGGCTGTGGCGTTTGCCCGCAGGGAAGGGTCAGCTCCCAGCCACCCCGGCAGAAAGGGGCTGATGCCCAGGCCGAAGAGGGCGGCTCCCACGCCCAGGATCACATTGAATAGCATGGCCTGCCGCAGCACGCTGCGGGCATCATCCTGCCGGTCGGCCCCCAGATACTGGGCGATCTGGATGGAGAGGGCAGTGTACAGGCCCACCAGAACACCGTGGAGCAGCCAGGTGCTGGAGCTGACGATGCCGATGGAAGCAGTAGCTTCTGCACCGATGTGGCCCACCATGGCAGCATCGATGTATCCCATGGCAGTGACCACCAGCTGCTCCAGAATGGAGGGGATGCTCAGCGCCAGAGCCACCTGGGCCGTCTGGCGGGAGGGGATGGTCTCACCCTGCCGCATCCGGGCCGAAAGCTGTTCAAGTGAAAGTTTCATGTCTTCTCCTTTTTCTCCGATTTTCCTGTGAGACAAAAAAATACCCTCGAAAGGGCGTTTGTCCATTCATTATAGACAGGGGGGCGAAAAATGTCAACCCATCAGCCCATGGGGTAGCCATTGCCCCAGAGATTGATTTTTTGGCCCGGGCGTGATACACTTCATTTGTATCCAGCCGTGAAAGAACAGGAACGGCCTCTGCCGCTCCGGGAAAGAGGAAAAAACTATGCTTCAACTGCTTTCTGGCAACCCGCGCACCGTGGATGCGCTGGGCTTTCTGCTTGCATTTGCGCTGACCGCGCTGATGGACTCGGTGTTCCACGATAAGCTCCCCCACGACCATGGCCGCGCGTTTGCCGTGAACGGCGAACTCTCCAAGGGCAAGGCCCGGGGTTCCGGCCTCATCTTTGTGCTCTGCATCGCGCTGGTGACG